>JAAUXT010145027.1_pt1 | contig 76683 bp, 67 predicted proteins | sample 7278171 | NCBI WGS metagenome assembly JAAUXT01 (sample SAMN14350112, study PRJNA611818) | marine sediment metagenome | isolation source: surface marine sediment (1.8m) | place: French Polynesia: Moorea | collected 2018-08
GTCCTTGAAGTGGGGCAGGCTGAAGCTTCAGCGCCGTCCTTGAAGTGGGGCAGGCTGAAGCTTCAGCGCCGTCCTTGAAGTGGGGCAGGCTGAAGCTTCAGCGCCGTCCTCGTGGCGTCGGACTAAAGGTTGCAGCACCATCCTTGCATTTTGGGACTGTGGCTGCAAACCATCCTTGCAGTGCATGTCAACCCGTACACCTTGTGGAACAAATGGCTGAAACTTATTAGGCCCGCCGTACACGCATTTGTATGTGGGTGGGTGCCAATCTTGTTAATGCTGCTTTACGGTCTGCAGAGCTTGTCTGGTCATTTTTTGCAGTACAAAATCTGCACCCAACACGCACACTGGCTTTGGCCAAGGCACCATTGATCTCTTTGATTTTGATGGGCAATATGGACGGGCAATGGCACAGACAAGAACTCATGGACCTGATCCCTTGATTGGGGTGGATCCAGGGTTGGTGGCGTCAACGAGGGATTCTGGATTCACTTTTGCTGATGGATCAGGCCCCCTGACGTGCTGTTTGCATGTTGTCAGCATCTGATTTACAGCAGCTGAATTTTAGGGTCACGACGTTTGACCGACGGCGCCCCCGCGGTGCCCTGGTCCCCATGGTCCCTGGTCCCTGGTCCCCGGCTCTGACCCTTATTCTGTCCGGCATGTTGACATCGCTGCGGCCCGCTCCATGGGGCCTGTTTAACCCCCAGCTGGGGACACCGCAAATAGTATCGTTTCAGGGTATCGATGTCCTGGTACTTGTGGTGTTATTTACACGACACAACCACTGATTCGCTGGTTTCATTGTGCTGGACCAAACAGTTGTGGTGGTGGCACCAGGGTGTGAGGCCACATCATGCATCCGGAGGTATAATTGCCGTCAACTATGCGGTGGCTATTTTGGGTCTGACAATGGTCCCTCATGTACGAGGAGAAATCCTTTTCACTTTGATCTCAACCGTGAAAATGCTCCATTCAGTGAACAGGACAAAAACAAACCACTTAGAGCATAGCTGCGTGATCATTAGTTTTCTTCCACGGCGTACCTCGGCATTTGTGGGTCAAGTGAATTGGAGATGGTGTCTAATTTGAATCTGTTGATCCGCCGCTTTCACCGATCTTATCTGGAAAATACGAGCCCAATGACAGGAGTTGTGTTCACCTAATAACACGCCAGTCTGTCAGCAGACTTGCAAAGCGAGATTAAACAATCCCCTCAGGGTATCATTTTCATGTTACTGACTCAAAAATGCCTGTTAAAGTCGATAAAAATGTTTGAGGACTGGTCCGTGATGACAATTGCACAGCGCAGCTTACAATTGTTACGGGGGATGACTCCGCATTCAAGTGGACCTGCGTTCAACATTTTGGTTCTGGTGCAGGAGACGATTCTCCAACAGGGTGCACGGTCACATCCAAAGTGTTTCACAAATTCCACATTGGAATGTGGGAAGAGGGCACGGAGACTTTGATTTGGGCAAAGAGGAATGAATCCTGAAATTCGCTTTGATTTGGGCCCACCTCAACCAAATCTTGAATCCACCACTGTATGATGCTCGTGCATGTCACCACAATGCACACAAAGAACAAAGTACTCCCGCAAAGGAACCACGCATCGAGGAAAACCCTCATCCCTCCCTCCCTCCTTATATCTCCTCTGGCCTTGCGTTTTTCTTTGTGCACTTCCTGAAAAGGCCATAGTCTCCGCACACTGTAACCTGTTCCCTTTGGAACACAGGAAGACTGCATTTTTCCAGGGTCGGCAAACATTTGTCTTTGATCTCTCAAAAAGGTTTCAAAGCGTTCTGTATCCTTGTGAAAGCAGCGAGCAAACACTCTGCGAGAACTGGAAGCAAATTTCACAAACTTTTTTGAGGCTTGACAGACTTCATTTTCAAGGGGCACAACAAACAATGAAAAGAGCAGCGTTGCCACAACTATGATAGAGATGCGTAGATTGCATCATAAAAATCCCAGTTCTGATGAGTAATGGGTGAAGATACCCGAGCATTGTCACCGCAAAGTTTATGTGTGGGATTTGTCCTCAAAGGAGGTGAAATTCTCATTTGCATCAACAGTGCATCTGCACTTTGCACAATGATGGCGAATGAATATGATTCATAACAAACGCTGATTGTTGAGGACTTTTTTGGAGAGAAAATTGCGCAAAGATTTTTTGAGGCCCTGGAAATGAGAGTTGCTGTTGGCAATCTCCGTATCTCGGTTACTGTTTTGTGATGCATTGTTGTGTTTTGACTGGGAAACGCATTCAAGCTTTGATGGGCGAGATAGCTTTGTGTGTGTCCGGAATTTGTTGCAGGTTTTGAACTGCCAAATTGCCTGCAGAGAAGCGAGCCAGGACCTCGGCGCCTGCAGGACTCAAACCATCCAACATTGAAAGCCAATAGATAATTTGGCAAGGATTTTTCTTGCGTTTGAAGATGTGAGAAAAGAGTTTTTCTCAAGGTTTGTTGTTACTCAGAGAGAAAAACTGTACACATGATATCAATCAGGCATAACTTCAACAATACGAGCATTCCTCTACATTCTGTGAAAATACGAGGCCAGCTTGCTGGAGAAACAGATTCTTTGTTGATGAAAAATACAGTATCGTTTCCTGAAACGTATGTTTGCAATGAAAGGTTTTGCCTGTGTCTGAAAGCTTTTTGTTGCCTTGTCTAGGGGTCCGAGCAGTGTTTGTCAAAGTGAAGGCTGTCGTTGTCTGGACCTTTCTCACACTTCGCTGCAAATGCTATGTGACGCAAATTGCAGAAAACACTGATACATTTCCATTGAGTTTGGTTGGATAGCTCGTTGTTCGGGGAGGAAATGAGGTTGTCTGTTTGAAGTATTCAAGAAGCCGGAACAACACCTGCAGCCAACAAAATGCATTTTCAATTCTTCCAAACAACAGAATTTAGAATCGAGCGTCTTTTTTTGGCCACAGAAGTTCGGTTCACATTACTGGGAAAGGAAACACAAATCATTCCCTGTCTTGTCTCAGAGACCGGGGTGCATGCAGGTGTGAGAAAAATACTTGAAAAGAGAGGGACGCTTTTGCCTCAGTTTGGCGTCAGTACAAATCACCTTTGTTGACACACTGATGTCTTCTGACGGGTCGCACTCGATTTTGCTTCTGTTGAGGGCAGTCATGTCCTTTGGCTGAAATACTTTCGGTGTTTATTTGATCTGATTGACCGTTGTCTGGTTTTCTTTTGCCACCCGCATGCGTGTTTTTGCGTTCAGATAAAATCGACAAGTCCCTTTTACGCCAATTGCTTATCGTTTCGGGGTTCCTTTTGTGCGTCTACTGAAGGGAAAGGAATCGTTTTCAGGGCCACTTTAACCACCTGAAGGCATTTTTCCACAGACAACCATTCCCATCAAGTTCCACTGAAGAACCTCAGGCTGGATTCAACTTTTCAGTTTGTTGCTTGAGAAAGCATGCTCGTATCTTTGCGCACAACACAGGAACCTCTTGTTTGAGTTGTGTAGAGGAGGAACGTTGTGTTGCACACTGGATAAGTGCGACATCTCCATTCAACTCAGTCGCTCCGAACCCTGCTGCTGAGTACAGTGTGTTCGGGGTGCCTGGAGCAGGAGAGTGAAGCTCCGTTGCGAACAGTTTCTTTGCCACTAGATACCCACACTGATGGATCAGAAGTACAAAAGCATTTTTGTGCAAGGCTCCCTTGTCGACCCCCTTTCCCATAAATTTGAGTTCAAGCAACAGCAGTGTGAGAAAACACGTTTAATTTTGCGTTTGTCTACCTGTGCAACTAACTTTCAACAGACTCAAACTGTTTTCGCACTTTTTCTGTTTTTCTTGGACACTGTGAATTGCTTGATTCTAAAACTTTGAAACTTTTCTGCTTGCAGGTATGTATGAAAACGAGATGAATAATGACCCAACGGACGGTGAGTACTAAATCTCGTCCAACCAAGTGCCAAAAACTACACAAGATTACACGTTGGTCTCTGGTTTCTGCACCTTCAAGTGCCAGTTGCATCCTCTAACCTGAAATTTCGTCCAAGAAATGGAACATTTTCGTGTGTTTGGGGATTTTTAGAGCATGAAGAATTGCAATATGTTTTGAAGCCTTTGAATGAAGTACCAGACCCACCTGTGCACACTTTTTGCAAGACTTATGGTGGCAGTGGATTTTGGATTTGCTATTCGGGGACACGAGATTTTTGGAGAAGTATCAATCATTCGCTATCAGCTGAACATGTGACATTCAAAGTTTCCACCCACCCCAGTCAATGCGCATCTCTGCTTCGATTTCGCACACACTGGCACACACACGCACTTCCCAACAAAAGTGATTTGATGTGTGTGTGTGTGTGTGTGTGTGTGTGTGTGTGTGTGTGTGTGTGTGGGTGGGTGGGTGTGTGCACGAACAAAATGCGCACTTTCCGAGGAGTTGCTGCACGGAAGACCGTCCAAAAGTGCAACGTGCCCCAAAACTCGTAAACGAGGGTATTCACGAGCGGAAATTTATGCACACAAAAAGTCTTGAAATCGTACACGGTGAAATCTGAGAACATCCCAATGAGGAGGGTTCGTCGCCCAAAGAACACCGCAGTGCTTTTCTGATTGAACATGAAATTCAGCAACCCCGACTGGGGCTGATGTAAAAGTCAGAAAAGGGCATGCACTGAGAGTTTCAGCAAAATTGCCAAAACAAGTCGTAAACGCAAACATGTTTTCATTGGTCCATAAAGTTGAGACATTAAAGTATGTGCGTGAAGTATTTTCTTTCAAAGAACTTTTTTGTCAATACAAGAACATTTTACACACGTTTTACAACACTGTACATAAAACTGTCAAGGTTCGTCACAGTCCTTTTTTGCCCATCTGAAGCATCCTTCTGTGACAAATTTTCCGTCCCATTCCTCACTTTTGCCTTTTGCTCATGTCTGGAACTTCTTTGCCTGGCCTTTCACAGAGTAACTGTCATTCACCTGAAGATCCGAAAGTGTTTTCGAATATCTACCGGAGGGCAATGTTACGCCAGTGGGGCTTGGATCTTTTGCAAAAAAAAATGCTAATATTATAAATGAGGACTCAAATTACCTTTTCAATGTCACAGAGGGATCGGGAAAAAAATGTCTGAAGTATGACAGCTCACTTGAAGGGTGGTAATTACGATTTTGGTGAAGACCTTGTGCTTTTCTTCGTGTCACTGAGAAAAATGGCCTCCACCTGCGATTCCAATCCAAGGGGTGTAAGTTTGTTGTTGAACCTTTTCAACCAGCCTCGGGGCCTCTGGTCCTCTATTGACCATTGAAATGAGCTCGTGGTCAGCTTGTGGTTGACCACAAATGGAGGCTCTCGCAGAAAATTGAAAGGAATGTGCAGTGTCCTCAACCCAGAGGCAAAAATTTATTTGAGACTGAGCTGTGCAAGGGGTTGGATTCAGATAAGCTTCAGGAACAGGAACAGAACAAAAGGATCGTGTCAGATGTTCTTGCCATCTCACAGCGAGTTCTGGATACAGTTCTGTGTTTGTCGCCACCAGCCAATAAATACCACATCGATCTGTCTGTGCTGAACATGGAAACCTCCACCGCTGCCATGAGTTCAGGTTTATCTCGCACAGAATAACGCTGTTCTTTTGAAGGGACTGCACGGAAAACAGCCATGGCTGCCGTGACCAATCCATGATTTATGACCTGGGCTTCGTGGTCTATGTCGGTGGTTTAGCTTTGTCTCTTGCGTTTCCATTGAGTTGCTTTGCCATAACAACGTAAAGCTGGCGCAACTGGAGATGGACGGGGCAGAGGCTGCAGCGCCGTCCTCGCAGGACTGAACACACTGATGCTGGCACTGCTGAAAGGGGCTTGAACTCCACTGCGGCTTGAACTGGACCTGCAATGAAGTTCTGAGTTGGGCTTTGACCTCATTGCAGCAAGAAAAGGCAGTGTCGTTTCTCCTTGCAGTCGGGATGCAGCCCTTGGTTGGTCAATGCTCAAATGCTTTCCAAATCACAGTGCAACACGGGTCTCCAGATCCAGGGCAGATATTCAAAATACCAAATGTTGTTCAGATTCAGCCTCCGCTGAGGGGTGATTGATGTTGAGAATATTGCGCAACTGCGGCGACCCAAACAAAGGCATTTGTCTGCGAGGAACTGGGTTAATAGGGTTTGATCCAGAAAAGGAAGCTGTTGCTGCTGCTACTGCAGGCGAGAGTTCCGGGACTGAGCACTTCAAGCTGGAATGGGACAGGACAAAACCAAAAGCTGCACGAAGAAGGGAAAGCTGAGGCCCAAGTCGACAAACTTAGGCACGAACGAGAAGCGTTAAGGAGCAAGGAACCTTGGATCTTGACGCAAAATGGTGCAGCTTTTTGTCGAATGCATGACTCCACTCGTGTGAAGGGGGTTTCTGGAAAAAAATGTGGACCTTGACCGAACCTGAGAAACTCCTTTTCAAAAGTGTCTATTTTGTAGCCATGTGGCCATTGGGTCACCACAGACACCACCGTTCAGTGACTTGTGAAGCAATGCTGCATTGAGGTGGAAGAAATCGTGAGTTGTGGGGTTCACGTATTGGACCAGACCCGGCGTCTGGCGAATTGACTTTGACCTCACCTCCATCGTAATGCGGACGAGCCAAAGGTGGCTCAGTGCAAACGTTTAAATTTACAATCTTGAGGTTCATCGAGTTCTAGTCAGCAACATAATACCTGGATAACAACTGTAATTTTCAAGAATGGCAAATATTAAAGGGGCCTGAGATTGCTGTCTGTGCGGACGCCCTCGGGGCACAAACTGCTCCCTCAGTTTTTGCCCTCCCATTTTCAGGTGACCGGCTGGTTCAGAACAACATTCAGAAATCAATTACCTGACTGGAGCATCCACGATTGACTCTAACTAAAGGGGACAGGGCATCACTGACCAAAAACCGCGGCCTTTCGATGTCCGTAAAAATTTGCATGATTGTTCAGAAGCAAAAACATTTTCTTTGAAATCAACCCAAGAAAATCAGTTTTGCCCGAAGGAATTTGTTGATACAATCAGCTGATAATTATTTTTCAATTACATTGTGAGTGCAAAGTTTGTTTGGAATCTCGTGAACCCAAAAAGCACCAGTGCCAAAAAAACTTTGCTTCCAGACGGTTCACAATGGATCCGCAATATCTTTGACTCATGACCAGGGTCAGTCTTTCATGCTGGGTGTTTTTGTTGAAAAGGGCCCCAATCTTCATTTTGGCTCCATTGTGCGTGTAAATTGAGCGTTTGAAAGGTGATCTTCCCAACGGCGTCTTTCCAAGGTTTCGGGTCCGATCGTCGCCGTGGAGTCATTCAAGCAAAAGAGTCAAGCAATTTCAAAACGCAGCAGCATAAGAGAAATGATAACAAGACGCGAGTTCATCTCTTGATGGGGGATGGTGGTGTCTGCTTTTTGGCTCAGGAATTTTGGGGGTAAAATGTATCTCTATTGATGGATACAGGTGCGTGCGTTGCAGACTCATGCAGTATGGTTGGCAGGGTCTGAAGCAAAGCTGGGCCTGACCAACACTCAAACTCGCCAGAAATTCAGTGAGCGCCAACATGTTTGCATCTGAATCATTGGGCAAAATTGCTGACAAATGTGGGTGATAATTAAAGCTGTTGAGAGGAGCCACCAACAAATTCTGGGGGCAGAACGCTCCAAGCTGTTCAAACATTGCGTCACAGGGCGGACCGCAGTGAGTGAGGAACTTCCGGTGATACTCATCACTGCGGCGACGTCAAGTCAGGGAGGAATTCCACGCTTCGGAGATCTTTTGCAAAATTTGCCACTTTGAGATGGATTGAGTACGGTTTCATTTGCAAAGAGTACAGTACAAGTGGATGATGGATTGATAACGAATTTTGTCCTGAAGATTTCTCGGAAAATGTCCCAACTTTGCCAAGTGTACTTGAGACCGCACTGTTCTGGTGTCAGTTTCTGGTAATTTATTCGCCTGTTTTGCCAGATTCTGCAATTCTCAGTTTACTCCAGTGCGAGATTGTTGTGAATAATTGCAATATTATTCTGCATCGAAACATATCTACTTGTACTGCTGATCGGTTGGTACGGAGAACACACCTCGTTGGCATGGCGACCCGTGAGCATTTGTTCTCAATGGGGAAAAGTGACACATTCTATTGTTTCTTGTTGTCTGGTTGGCAGAAACCGTTGCCCCTAACCACTCTTTTTTATGGTGCGTAAGGCGGTGTAAACCATCCTCCCACTCTGAAAACAATGAGGAAATTTTGTGGCTCCTGTTTGTTCTGTTTGGGGACGGTGCCCAAACTCAATCTACAGACCAATTCGGGTGACACATGCTACAGAAAGTACTAACAGACCTTCCACGGTGAATTTGTAGATCTCAATTTTGTTTTTCAGTTCGTGGGAGTATTTTGTGAGTATTTTTGTGGAACAATGAACGAGCTACTGTTGCATTCTTGTTTGCTTTGAAGCATGTTGCATTCCTCAAGAGACCTTGAGAGGCATTGAAAAGCATCAAGTGTTCCACAAATATTTGGCTGCACAATGCGACCCCGCATGAACACTCTGACAAGGGTATTTTTCTTGCTTCACAAGCAAAAATTCAATGCGCAATCCCGGGTCACTTGTGTCAAACTGTGTTGTTCGTTTCAATTCGACTGGAGCAAAAGGTCCCTCCTTTTTCATGGTGATTTTAACTGCAGAATGCAACACGCAGAACAAGCCAAGTTAATTTCGGACAGATTGATCGTGCATTGAACTGTCATTGCGTCTCTTTGTGAGATCAATAAGGTTTGACTCACATCTGAGGCAGACATTAGAAGAATTCCCCACAATGCAAGTCACCCAAAGTCAACAAAGAACCAGCTTGAGAAACATGTTGCGCATTGATCAGTATTTCCTATATTTTAGCCCTGGCCTTATCTCGAGACTATTTATGTGGCTGTGTGAGTGAAAAGGAGGTTTTAACCCGCGCGATAACTGCTGAGGTGTAGTTAGGGTTGATGAATGGACGAAATGCGGCGGAATGTACTGGATCAGTGGGTATGCCATGGCGCTGGGGCTGCAACGCCGTTCTTGCACCCTGCCCTGGTTTAACCGCCCTGGAAGTCCATCCATGTTGTGAGGAGGTGAGGAGGACTTCAACTGCAGATGTTTTGAATCAAGTGCAGGGGACTGCAGTCCCCAAAAAAACTGAGTGTCGGCAGCGTTTCACCACACTGGGGTTGCAGCCCCACCTCAATGACCATTTCCGGTCAAGACTTCCGGTCACGTGGTACTGACCCAGCGCTGAGAGGACGGCGCTACAGCTGCAGCTGGACGCTGGATCAGTGGAAAAGCTACTCGCTCCCAGCTGGGTACAAACTGGGAGTACATTTCTCACCCCGAGGTGGCCGTTCCTTGCGCGCAGATGGCGAACCTTCGGGTGAAGGGGGAACGCTAAACAGCGCTGAGGGCAAAGGGACTGTGAGTTTTTCTGTGGTTTGTTGAGTCCAGTTGGGTGAAATCAGATTTATTTGTTTGTCAAACAAAACCTTTTTTTCAGAGAGAATCAGTGTCAGAGAAAATCAGTGCACTTGCAGTGGAGTGAACTTGTACACACTGCAGTCTATAGCGTCCGATTGCAACATAATTTGTTTTGAAGTTTGTGAAGAAAAGTCATGTCAGGGAGAGGTTTTTGTGGATGCGTTGCCCACCCGCAATGATGGTTCCACGAAATCTCGAATGAGCGATAATGACCGGACTTCCAGGATCTCGAGACCTCTCCTCACCTCGTGCCCAGCATCGCGAGATTCGAGTCGAGGTGCTGCTGCCCATGCACTCCGGTTCGCTTCAAAAACTGGAAGAGAGGAAAAGTGAAACGCGTCCCTCAACAGAGAGGTTCAGATGCCCGGTGCAGAAGTTTTTTTTTCAGGCCAGTCTGGACCATACCCAGGGAAGGACTCTCACTCTGGACCGTGAGAATAGAAGTTTCCTCGGAAGATGGTCCAGTCCAGTCGGACTTAGCGAAGACTCGCACCTCCACAAGTTGACACTCAGAGATACAGTCGTTCGGTTGCGTTGGTGTTTTGTTCTGCTCAAAGTCCCTGTTCTTAAAATTCCTGTATCAGTTCCAATGATTTTGATTCCACCCACCGTGGTACTGCTCTCTGCCCCCTTCACCACTCATCGCAGTCTCTCACACAAGGCTGCAGCTGAACCAGGCACCGTCAATTTACGTTCCAGTCTTTTATCCTTCGATGAAACCTGGCGCTCCACTCAGTGGATTTGCAACTTTAGGTTTCCTACCAGACACAATGGATAAAAGTCTGATTCCCTGATTTAAACGTTGAGTTTGGGCGGAGATGTGTCTGGAGAAGGAGCCGGTTCAACGCAGACCAGTGAAATGAGCATAAATTGCTCAACAAGGAATCGAATTGCACTGAACTTGTGAGTCTGAATTCAGTTATCTGCAGACGGTAACTGACAACTGCTGCAGTGAAAATTACCCGTTTTCAGTCTTTGTGAAGCGAGAGGAGAATCACTACCCCTGGAAGGATTCAAGACTGTGGACTTTGCTGACAGCAAGAACCTGAATTTGGACCAAATCGCCTTGCAGAGAGACCATAAAACAAAAGGTTCAATGTGGCGCAAGTTGACCAGTAGAACAGCAGAGCAGAACAGTTTTCTGAAGAATCCACTTGCTCCTCACTCCCCATATTTTCTCGGCACAATGTGTTGTGTATCTCTCGGTGTTTTCTCTTCGCCCACTTGTCTTCGTTATAATTAGTGCCTGAGCACACGCCGTGGTAAGTGGCCCGAGCGGAAGGAAAGGCGAGGGAGCGAGGGAGCGCAGGCCTGGCCGCGATTGAGATGTTCGGGTTTCTACGGAACAGATGGTCCACTTACGCACCGCCCCTGGAACTCTGAGGTCGTGTTCGCTCTGGAGGCGTGGCCATGTTTGCAGCCCCGTCCTTGCAGTGAAGGTTCCAACAAGCTGTTTTGCAGTGGAGGGAAAAGAGCTGCTGTGTGGGGCACATGATTCTTGCAAAACCCGATGCCCCAGACAGTATGTTCCCTGAGGACCTATATGGGTCCAACACGTCCTGGGCTTCAAGGCCCTGGTAGTGGATGTACAGAGAACTCTACTGAATTGAACCAGGAGCAGCGAATGTGGTTGTGAAGTTGTAGTCCCATTCACACCAGGGAAGAATCTACCTGTCGCTTCCCGTCAAGTCTCATGCCTCGTCCACGTCCTTGTCTGAGGCAATGCATCAAGGACGTCACTCTTGCCCAGGTGCAAAGAGCCCCAAAAGTTCACGGGGAAATGCGATGCGCTGATGTAGTAGTTTCCGACCCTTGTGTACAGCGTATAGTTTACACTAACACTTCCAGCTGTCAGATACCCGAGCCTCATGCCCAGGGTTCCACGGTAGCTGAAGGCCAAAATCCGACGAAGAACCCTTCAAAGGCGCCTTAAGAACTGTGAATTTGATACGAGGAGGCTCAATGTGTTTGGAAAAATAGGGGCACTAATGCGAGTTCATTGAGAAATTTGTTTCAAGGTTTACAAGGGGAAAGTTCTTTGATATTTCACAACGGATCTAGTTTTCCAAAATATTTTCACACACCGAAGAAGCTCCTGTGAGCTTGAGATTCAAGAAATTGTCGTCACAGTTTTGGATGGCGAGGCACCCCCAGGCTCAGGGTGTCGTCTTTCAGGGGAAATTAAGTCATTGAAACATCCCTCGTTTGCTGCCGACAAATTTTGCGTACACTTGTCCTCTGTGTGTGTGTGTGTGTGTGTGTGTGTGTGTGTGTGTGTGTGTGTCTGGTGTGTCTGTCTGCCTGTCAGTGTGTGTGTGTGTGCGTCTGTCTGTGTGTGTGTGTGAGAGAGAGAGAGAGAGAGAGAGAGAGAGAGTGCACATTTGCGTGTGTGCCATATTCTCAGAGAAGAAGAAAAGGTTTGCATCGTTGGGTCTGGCTTCAAAAACCAAATGCAAGACGAGAACTGCACACAAATTGTTTCGAAGAAAGAGGATCACAATTAATACAGAGAAAGGTTGGTTTTGTAGCAGATGTATTGTTTTTGTACCAGACGATACATCAGGCAGCAGTATTGGTGGTGCATGGAAAAGGGTTCATACCCCACACATTCTGAACACTTGAGATGTTTTTCTACCTGATCTCGGCTTTATTTATGGTACCGACTGGGGCTCTGTGGGTCAAGGTCCTACATTAAACAAAGCTTTGTGGTTTGTTGTGCAGTACTTCGCTCCCCTGGTGTGATGATATGAAGCTAATTAGGATACAACTTGTGCGATGTTCGGAACAGTTGGAGCAGAGGGTGGGGGTAGGAGTGGGGCGAATGCATTCTCCAGGCTACGAACATTGGTACATTGGTCTCAGTGGAGAACTCCCCTTGATGCAGACTTAATTGAAGATCAAAGACTGGGTCCCCTGCGTGTTGTACAGATGGACACAAGAGCCTGGGATCAGGTGTTCCAGAATCACACTGCATGCGATGCTGCACGGGAAGTCAGGTCAGGACCCTGGAGACCCGTCCTCAACTCATCACCTCCAGAGGTGGGGGACTCGGCACCAAAACCTCATGAATACCAGAGATGCATCACGGATTCATGGCATGGCTATTGTCAGTGCATAATGCAATTGCATTGGTGGAGTTGTACAGAGGAAATCTGGCTGCATTCATCAGTATTATGAGCACTTATCGTGGAGGGTGGGGCTGCTCCGCGGCTGACTGATGGATAAGGGCTTCCACCACAGATAGGGGGCCCGGATTTCAAACGCCTACCACTGCAGATCAGTGTAGCATTTTGCCTTTCTGTTCCATCTGGACCCAGGCGGAGAAGAACCCTCTGCTCCCCACGGTCTTGAGCCATATTAGCATTCTTTGGGCATCTCAATCAAAACAATGGCCGTGTGCAAAAAGTTGCCCCGCTGATAGAAAAATAACGACAATAGTGACGAGGGTGATGTGTTCATTGGGCGTCAGGGTTGAGGTTATGGATGAGAGAAAATGTGGCAATAAAAATGGATCATGGTCCCAGACCGCCAGACAGACAACATCGAAATTGCTTGATCCAAACCAAAGTTCAAGGCCAAAATTGGTAGAAGTGACAAAAACAACAAGCAGCATCTTCACAAAAATTTGTATTGATTTGAGAATTTCCTGGATTGGTTGTAACAAGCATTCAAGGGAATTGAAGGATTTGTTTCCTTGGTTATGCGCTGTGGGAGCTTTGAAATAAAGGCATAGCCAATGTTCCCTCGTGGAAACTTTTCAAGTTGTCGCAGACAACCTTTCTCGTTTTGCTGTCTTCGGGTTTTCTCACAGTGAAGGGTGATTGATCCGATAATGTAAAAATTTGGCAAAAAAATGTTGGCTTGAGTCAGGGTTTGGTGCCCCTCGCATGAAGAAGCAAACAACGATGCCCGACCTCCTGTTGTCGTGTGGGACTTTGAGTAAATATTGACTCCAACCCAATCACAAATTACAACTCACTCACTCAGCCCCCGTTCCGAGTGAGTCCTGCCAGAACCATCTCCGTCAGAAGCACTGGAAGCGAGCGAGCGAACGGACGGCCGGCGAACGAGTGAGCCAGCGGACGAGTGAAGCAGTCAGAAGAGAGCAAAGTCCGGGGCGGCCAGTACAACAAAAGTATCCAGAGCGGATCTGGATAATCTGGCCAAATCCCTTCTCTCTCTCCAGAGCAGCAACACAACACAGCGCAACATCAAACAGCCTCCTTCTTCTTCCTCCGCCTCCGATTCGTCCAGGGGAGGACGACGCTTGAGCTGCATTGATCCGGAAAACAGCTGGAGAAGTGAGAGCTATAGGAGCTCGCGGCGTGCTGCAACGTTGAGCTGTGGTTTTGTTTCTACGTCTCAATAACCAATGCTTTTTCGACTTTTCGACGCGATGGATGGAACCGGGGACCAGTGAGAGGAGCGAGACGCACCAGCCCCGCATTGGAGACGCCGAGGACGACGACGACGACGTCACGTGACGCGCACGCGCGAAGGAACGAACGCGCGAAACGAACGCGCGAACCAACGAGCGAACGCCACTCGCAAAAACCACGCCAACGACTCAACGGAAGCAAAACAGGAGGCGATAACTGCTGCAGAAACAGCTGAAAACCAAGGAAGGATAGGCGCTCACAGTTAATCCCAGGCAGACTGGAGAAACACTCGGAATCTTCACTTTTTCAACCGACACCACCCACCCGATACTCACCACAGGGACTCGTGAGATTTCCAACCCACGGATGTGGAGGAAAACTTGAAACTTATTGTTTTGAGCGGAACTTGGCAAATTGGACTGAACTTTTTGAGCAGGTAAATTGACGATGATAGATCCAGTTGGCGGAAGTTGGTGAAATCAGCCAAAGCGATACAGTTATCTGAACTATTGTTGTGCTGGTTGGCAGTAACCACGTCGTTTGTAGATTGGAGAAATTAGACACGAAGCGAATGTTGAGCTCCACACGTTGAGTCCGCCTGATCCGACGTAATTTGTGCTCGTAGTGAGTGGACCAGCAATAGGCAGTTGCGTCATACCGACAAATCACTCGACCTGCAATTTGCTGATCGTGGTTGATGTCAAACGAAGCTGTCTTCAGTCAACCATAAATTTTAATTTTTGCACCTTAAGTACCGAATTTAACAAAAAAGTCGGACGACGCAACTGACTTGGTGGCATTGGTGGTCAAGCTTTGTCGGACAAGTCAAAATGTCGGACAAAGGTCGGATTTGGTGGACTCAGGGTGTGAGATCTGTCTGCATTCTCCGTTTGCACAGACGCGAGGAACCCTGAAGTAGAGTTCGGACGACCCCTGCAGCCGCTCTGGATTCCAGATTCCTGACATCGCGCGCGCGACTCCAGAACATCCGCGCAATTTCAACCCCGATGGAAGCAGAGATCAGAGCCAGTCTGCCTGGGTGTTATCTGCTCAACCTCTAATCACTCGAGACTTTTACCCAAAGCGTGAGCTGCCACAACATCCCACCTTGGAGAAGGAAGTTCTTTTCAGCAACACAGAAAAGAACGTCAAGAGATCTGAAGAGAAAAGGGACAAGGTTTCCATCTGAGACATTTTTCACGGAGAGAAGGGTATGCGCTGAGTGCGGCACACGAAAGAGATCATCATTTCAAGCCTCACCTGAGAACTGACCTCGCGCCAGGGAGAAAACGTCCGAATCAAACGCGGAGGGGAGAGGAATTGATGCGCCCCTGGAGTGAAGCGTTTCAGATGGTAACATCGCTGTGAGGAGCGAAGACCTCCAGCTGCGCTGCACTTTGTTTCAAGAATAAATCCCCGGAGAGAAAGTTCAAGCGAAGAAGAAACAAGAGGAACACAGACACCTGTGCTCACCACACCTGAGATTTCCACCTGTCGGCTTCGCCCTTTGATCAACTTTGATTTCTACCTGTTGAGGCGAAGATCAGGTGTCTGAATCCAGCCAGAGACGGAGCTGTTGTCCAAGGACAGGGTCCACTGACCTCACCGACCCCAGAACCGGAAGTGAGAATCTGCCACTTCAACCCCCTCTGGTGGGAGATTTTGACTTTTCGAGAGGTGACCTGCGCCGTAGTCTGATGTTTCGGAAAAAGAAAACAGGTAAGAAGATTCTTGTCGGAAAATCAATGGCCACACAGACTCCTTGATGACATACTAACGGCAAGTACTTGCAGAAAGTATCACATGGTGTGTTGGGAGTGGCTGTGAAGCTGCTTCTGTGCAAAGAAATTTCTCCGATGGAACGGAGAGGCAGATTCGTGGAAGCCTTGAGGCCTACACCACCCCCCCCCATCCCAAGAAAAATTATTTTGAGGTTTTGTTGTGCACCACACGTGCAAAAGGGTTTCAGTGTTGCTGTTAATCTTTCAAAGTTGAATTGCCCTCCCCCCGTCTTGACCAGATCCCGCATTTATGTCCTTGTTGACTGTGATCAAAGTGCAAATTTGGCCCAGAAGCCAGGAGAGCGAAAAACGACTTGGCAACGTTCACCTGAGACCTCCTGCTTTGTTCCGACCAGACACTTCGTATTCCCCAGCCAGACATTAACGCCTTCGTCTTGTGATGTGAGATCTGTCAAAATTTGGTGATGAGCACACCCCAAAATCTGCGGCATCCAGTCTGCAGCCGCCCCATGTAAAGGGCAACTCACCAATGTGCGCTGTGGCTGTCAAATTCACTAATTTTTGTAAATTACGTCGTGACACACAATTAGAACTCGCCGCAGTGACTGATGACACAACGTGACCAACTTACAAAAAATACAATTATCTCGCAAACACAATGCAGCGGTTTGGATGTTCTCAATTTGCTGGCGAAGTGGCACACCCAGCATTGCTTAGCACCGCCGCCCGCCTGGAGCAGATTTATTCTCGTAACAAGCATTAGCTATTCGTTGTTTACAAGTGAAACCAACATGTTGGGTGGAGTTTTGCGAGGCGATGCTCCATCCGCGAGTCTCGGTTCTGATTCCGCGAGGAATTGGTGGATGAGGAATCCGTGGTGCAGATTGCTTTTCGTTGAGCCCGTTTTTCACCAATTGTTGATCAGGCTTCTGGTGATCCTGAACTTTGCGAAGCCGCAAGCAGCTGAGGTAGATTCCTGTGGTAAAACTGCTGCTGGTTCAGCGAAACTGATTCGCACTGGCCCATGTTGCCCCCGAATCACCCATCAAGCAATTCATAAAATGTTTTCTCGGTGGAAAGCAAATGTATTTATTGCCAAGCGATGTTTTGGCTGCCTGGGTCAAGGCTCTACGTATCTCCCAGTCAATCTGATTGGCAACGAAAGCTTCGAGAAGAGATAGAGATGAGCAACTCTGTTCTGTTCTGCACAGCTCAAGACTCAAATTGTGATCTCAACCAAAATCTCCTGATTGAGTGAACTTTTGAATGGCATGGAAAATTCCCCCCGTCTTCAGTTTCCTGAGATAGGCGGTTGGTGGGTGGTACACAACCGGTTCACAAACGACACAGGAGAGTTTTGCGGACCATTCATCTCAAGGTCCCTGAAAGCTCTGCGTGTATTGTTACTGCGTGAGTAATTGTTAGCGAGATGAATCTTTTGAGAGACAAGCAATGAGTGTGTAAGTTGAGTCAGAATGGAACTCGAAAAGTGATCTGGTTCTCAAACTCCTCCACTGTTTGTTGAAGTTGGTGAACTTTTTTCTGGACTCAGCGATTGCGGGTCAAAATCCCCGACATTTTGAGATTCTCTGGGACATTGGAATGCTTCATGTCCAAACAACGCTTTTTGCCAATACAACATTTCCTGCTCCCAACTGCGCGTAAAAGAGTTGAGAAGTTGCCGAGAAAGTCTTGAACATTTTCCCACCAACTTTATCTGTCAATTCGCAACCCTTTTCACACAGGTTTTGAGATCACAAACTCTTCTCGGTTCTTCCGAAAGATCTGCGTGTTTGATCTGTTGAAGAGAAGATTGATTCGGAAACGTGAGTTGCGCATGTTCCCCGTGTATCGTTTTGTCTACAGCGGAAGGTGCTGATAGGTGAGCGTGCGGCGTTAATGGTGATCACGTGTGCGGAGTAATTGTAGTCACAGCACGCGCATGTGCGGCGCAGGATACCCCGGTTCTTTCCTACTAGGGCGCACACTGGGCGCGCATGCGTTCCCGACGGGGCCCAGGGCCTTTCTACAAACAGGCGCCCGAGGAAAAGGGCATTCGGGGGTCATTTTGAAGAGCAAAGAAACAAAACGATGTGAAGAGGTCAATCTTGTCGGTGGCTCTTTTTTCGCCGTGTGCGATCAGATGTTTTGCAGAGGTGCATCTCTCTTGTGGTTATTCGTGATAGAATCAATGGATACACGCGGTGAATACTGAGCCAGAATCCTCGTTACACCTGCCACCAAGAGTTTTCATCACAGAACATCAGTAATTGGTGGATATGATACTCCGAAATTAACCGTGGAATTTGTGTGTTCTGGTTCGCGTCCAACTGAACCATTCGGCCAGTGCAACACTGTGGTGGAAATTACTGTTGAGGTCGCTTTGAAATTAGAGTTTAGGCTTTCTCTCTTATCTCTTTGAAACAAAATTGTCTGAGTGCAAAAAGTAGAACTTGGACGCGACGAGAAAAGATCCAAAATGCGAACGAAGCTTTTGTTCTGGAATGTGACCTTTTCAATGGTTTCGCTGTTTTGCGTTCCGAGGGAGATCCATGTTGGTTCGCTTCAAGCGAAAGAATGACAGAGGAATTTCCTGGACGGATCATTTGTCAAGCTTTTCCACGGCAAGTCAGCCACACCCCGACCGCGCGTCAGTCACTCTGCGGTGCTCGAGGCACAACCGGAGCGCAATTGCGACCATTTCGGTTGATCGTGATTTGCGAGCAGTGCAGCACACCATCACTTCACCCACGTTTGCGCGCATCGCATTCGCTACATGCATGGATCCTCCTTTGTTCAAATCATCAGGGTCTCATGATTTCTGTAGAACTGCTGCAGAGCGCACAAAGGTGGAAAATGACATATTTTTCACTGGTAGCCAACGCAACGCGCCAGTGACAAATGTTGACATCGTCAATCACGAGTAGAAAGCGCGTCGCAGTGATGCTCAACACTGTCTCGCATCAAAGTCGGATCTGTCGTCACAGTGACGGATCGGTTCCACCATCAAAAGCTGCGTTCCCGGAACGCTGACGCGTTGCAGGTGAAAATCTGGCGTCAGCAGCAGCGGCACCAGGATTAAGGATGTCGTTTCACACGGATCGCGTTGGATCCAACGATGATGACCCCATCCCACGCACAACGGTGCTTGCAACTCAGAGATTGCGAGTGCACATGCAACGAATCTCTTCAGTGAGCTTGTGACACCAGAGGAGTCGCACACCCAACTGCTGCAAAAATGACAGACATCTTGTTTTTGCAAGAATGGACATGCAGTTCCATTCACTCAATGCGAAAGTCTTGATGCAGCCGGGCTGCGAGGACGGCGCTCCAGCTTCAGGGTGAAAACGCCTGCAAACCAGATCAAAGGAAACCGCGCGTATTTATGGGTATGAAATTACCCTGCTCGGTTCTCCAGCAACGCTGTCTCCAGGGAACAATAAAATTAGTTGCATCTGATGCACGCAAACGTAGAACGCTTCGGTGGAACAGCAAAGCGGTGCAAAGTTTCAGTGAGAAAAAATTGCGATTTGTACTGAGATGAACCGTTGATGTGAGTGACACACGCAAAATTGATCTTTTGAAGCTGGTGATAATTTTTGCAGCCAGTGGAAGGATTCTCTCTCACCTCTGTCAGCGCGCTACAATCTGGTGCAGAAAGCGACGTCACCAAGTCTGAAATACGCAATAAAACTAGCATTGATCAGTTCACCAGAAATACGATCGGACAAACAAGGACATAAAACCAGTTCCTGTTGAAGCTTTGAACGCATGTGCTCCACCTTCATAAAATTTTACTGCTTTTGCAAAGGGCTTCGTATTGATAGACGAAAATGTTTCCGTTGTGGGAAAAAGTTCAGACGTTCGGCGCAGTGCAAAGCTGATACATTCGACCCGCTATTTTCCGCTCGACTGAAAACGGATTTGATCCGTGTCACACGTTCGGAACACCGACAGCCAGAATACCCTGGTGAATCCATACTGTCTGAATTATTTATAAAACACATTGTTGTTGCGAGAACTAGGGTAGGTAGGGCTGTCAATACAGTATCGAATGCAGGCATTTTCCCTGGGAAGGAATTCCTTTGTTGATGTGACGTTCGCGTTGCACCGAATCAAAACAAAAACAACGCCAGTTGCATCCAGGTTAGAATTGGCGCAAATTCGCTCAACCTGCCAAAACCCCACGTCTTCTTGTGAGGCGAAACGTTTCTGGCCCAAAAACCAGACAACTTCATTTTTTCCTCATCACAAGCTGTCGTCCAATAAGTTCCAAAGGAAATGTGTTTTCAGGCCGCTAATTTTTTCGTGCAGTCGACAGATGCACTCATCAATCTCCAGACCTGCTTCTCTCAGGTACGCTTGTACCTGGGCTTCTTTGGCAGGTCCGACCTTGCAACTCTTTACCACCCTCCCCACCGATCCATATTTTATCTGTTTGTAAATGTGTTCTCGCGTTTTGTCGTTACAGGTAAGTGCGAAGGAACTGAATCGACGCGAATGAATGGTGTACGAATTCTCGTGCTTGACGAAGGGGGTGAGTTGTTGTGCGCAACGGATCGAAACCCAAAACTCAACCTTTGCGCGTGCGCGTGTTCGCGGTTTTTGATGGCGCGCTCTGCGCGCAGAACTTTTTCTCGTTATGAAGTCCAACACCGAGTCCAATTTGTCTTCCAGGGTTCTCTTCTGAAATGTAAAAAAAAGATATTCTTTGGTCAGGGGAAGAAAACTATCCCTGTGTCACATACACCTGACTGACGTGTTAGCAAAAGCAGCTTTTTTCCGTCTCTTTGATGTTGATCGGCTTTCAGCTCTCGGGAGCATTAGTCCTGGGGAAGTCTCCGAGTCTTCGACGCAGGTAAAAAGGGTTTTATTCGCACAGTACAGCATAACAGCCACATGTTACAGGTGAACACGATTTACTGCAGGGTGAGCTCCACTGCAGAAGCAAAGCATCTGTGAGATAGGCGATGCTTATTATTTCAAGACACAAAAAAGTGCTTGCCATCCAGAATGACGTTTTGCATGAAAATTCAAGTAAGATTTTCCAAGCTTCATTGACCACATGGCAAAACACATGACCGGACGAAAGAAGGATATCTTCGCCTGTTTGTTTTGGTTGAAAAAAGTTGCGAACGAGGCGGGATCTGGAAGTCTTGAAGTCCGCGCCAGATGCGGATGTTTTGTGAACAGATGCCTCTGGAAGGGTAATCGGAGCGCGTGCAATCTGGAGGCTCCAGAACGCACATGCTCCGTGGAATTTTACGAATGTCCATTTGGCGCTTGTAATTACCTGTTTTTACATGAACTGTATCTGCACTGTGAAGAAAAGCGGCACCGAAAGTTTCAATGGAAACGGGGCAAAAATTTTCCGTTTGTTCCATGTCGTTGCACTTTGTGTATCAGATGCTGTTTGTGATGTTTGTTTCTCGTGTGTATGTTCTAATCAACACTTGCAAGAGTGATCTGTGATTTTTATTGATGTGAAGTCCCTTATCTCGGGAACAGCTCCCCTGGAGCAACATGCACTCAGAATTTAGCGCCCTTGCTGCCGAAGTCAACGAGAACTTTTCTCTCAGAACTCCTCTCAGCACCAGATGATGTAACACGTGTTGCAGATGCGAGTTGGGGCCTCACATCCTGTGTGTTGCTGGTCGGGTACCGAGATACCCGAGCCCCTTGGGGTACCACTATTCTGGGTATGCCGCAAATGAGGATTTGAGACTGAGCGAGAACGACTTGTGTTTTGTGCTGTGAAGTCTGGATAATCACCGTGAGGTGGAAGAGGTGGAAAGAGGGGAGGAACTCCAGCACCCGAAACAAGTGAGTAGAAGGAATTCAACGCCCCGCGTTGAGATGTTAAAGTTGGCGCGCTATGTCTGGACCGCAGAAAGACTTCATGAAGTGATTCATAATTCTTTTTTTTTCGAGCGTTGAGTAAAGAAGTTGCATGGTACAGCGAGGTTCTGGATCTGGTTCTGTTTTGTTTGTGGTCTTGTTTGTGTGTTGAGGTGTTTTGCAATTCGTTGTTTTCTCGTTTTGTACACATTTTCTGCCCTTGAAAACTTATCCCCGATCCACACCGCGTGCGCCAGCGCATGACGCGAGGCTTTTACGACATTCCACACATGTACATGGATGGGGTTGAAACCCATTTGCAATCAGTGACACACGGAACTGTCTGTGTGAACACAATCACTCACTGCCCATTTACTTTTCCTTTTGGCACGCATGATACCCATTTTTGGTGCGCTGTGACCTTGGTGTGCGTGTGCGTGGGTGCGCTTGGTGTGAATTGGGGGTTACGAATTCGCACACACACACGCGCGCGCGCGAACAGACTGTTCACGCACACGCACACGCACACGCACACACCAAACACCTACACCTCACGTGCACGCAAACACCAATCACCACCCATCACACACATCGCATACACAAACGCACACACATAAAAGCACACACCCACCACAAGCACACTTCATCACACACCACCCCCAACTGCATGTTCCGCACTTCCTACACATCTGAAAAAATCCAGCCCCGCCGTATCTCACGCGTATTTGCGCTGATTTGTTGCGCCGCTTCGCTCCTGTGCGAGAGATTCGCAGTTATTGATGGCAACTGTCTGTGCGTGATTCCCAGGTCATTTACCACGCGCCCCGTCTGTGGACAGATGCTGCAGCCACGCGCAAAAAAGGCTGCCTCGCTTCACACACGATCCGTCTCAGATGCGGATCTGTTGATTTTGCTTTTTCTTCTTTTTTTTTGAAGCGGATGAAGGCAGCGTGGGGTGGGAATGGCGGAGTGACTTCAGAGAGATTTTCTGTTGTGATGGGATCACTGCATGGCAGGGCGCACCTGCGTGCCCTGAAATGTTTTTTTTTGTGCGGGGATAAAGGTTTTGCAGAAAATGCTCACGAGACAGCACCCTTCTCACCTGCTGCTCCCTCCCCCTGTAGCAGCTGCAGGGCTGCAGTCAGCTTCGCAGCTCAGATTTTCACTTCAGATCTCGACTCGTTTCCCGATGCCTCATTAGTGACGACGTCATTGAAACATTTTGTCAAAGAAACATAATTTTCTTTTTTTTTTCTTTCCAGTCAAAGTAAAAGGTTAAAAAGCGCTTGCAGGCAAAAGCTCTGATCCTTTAATGATGATGCACAGGGCACAGACAAGAAAAAAACTAATGGCTGCTTTTGCAGATCCTGCCCGTAAATGACAGTGAATCTGCTGCAGACAAGAGGAACTTCTTTTTTTCTGTCCTGAATGACATGCAGCTCATGTATATTTGATGATCAAACACGAGGTTACCTCCCGCCTCGGGAGCAAATTGGTTCGGGACGCGTGCGGAGGATCTGCACGTCTCTGCGCGCGCACGCGGGAACGCTGATTGGCTCAATAACCGACGTGAAGGCTGTGTAAAGTGACAACATGGATCCCTCCTGTTGCTAAACATAAAACACAGGTGCAGAATCAAGGTTTGATTTGTTCTGGAGGGAGCCTGGAACAATGGCTTTGACGTCATCCAGTATCAAAAGTGTTCATTGTGGGACAAATGACAAGTTAGCTGCTCCAGCGCCACTTTTGGAACGCAAAAATTGTCCGGAGACAGGCAGACTCAAGCAGGGAGGCTTCACACATTTGCCCCTGCATGACAGAATCGCAGGCACGCGCATTCACACCCATAAAGCACGGATTCCGCGCCCTTCCTCGCAGTTCGGGAATTCTCGGGTCAGCCCGGGTGATCCCGGATTCCGACGCGGGCTCCAGGGGCGCGGCCGGGGCAGAGGTGCCCCGGGATTGCCAACTGCTGCAGTGCAAATAGAAAATACCACTGGTGCAATAAAGCAAATATCATCTCGTTCGTATCTGGTGTGAAAAAATATGGAGGATCTGGATCAATTTGCACAAAGCATATTTTGTGCGGTAATTTATTGATGTGGGGCGTAGAATGCACTCAACTCGCTACCTTGACTGATGTAAAGTTGCAACCTCCACATAAAATTCAAGAAGCACGTTCATGATAAGTAGCTCCTCGGCAGTTGCTTCTCGGTTCCTGCTTGTACCCATTCTCTCAGCAAATTTGCACCTGGAACAGGCACAATACGTGTCTGCATTTCGTACTGGCACAGTTTTCCTTGTTTGGGGAACGTGGAGCGATCAAAGGCCCTGGATAAATCGAGCCAACGTAATGTCTACAGCCGCTATTCACAAAAGCAAATCATTACCTCGCATTCTCCACGCACATGTCAAGACGCGTGAGGTTCCCAGAGAAAAACCAGGAGAGAAAAGTTGCAGCATTCGTGCTGTGACAGCCAGGGATAAAAATAGTATGTCCTGTAGTTTTCCGATTCAGTTCTCGTATTGTGTCGTGCTGAGAGCTTTTGTTGTTCCTGGTGCCATGTTTCTGGGCTGCTATTCATCCTGCCTGAGAAAAAGGGAGAGAAAAAGATGTGAAGAATTACCAGGCAGAATTCACACCTTGCGTGTTTTCTTTGAAGTGGATCTCAGGAGAGAAATATGCAATTTGGTTGCAAGCTTCAAGGGGCGAAGTTCTCCGTTGTATCAGAGTGAAAAGATGAAAGCAATGAGGTTTTGCAATCAATGTGCAGAGAAATATTCTTCATGAGTGGATTATGAGTGTTGCATGATCAGGTAATTATTCGGAGCACTGAAGTGGGCACAGGGGAGTCATATCGCAATATTACGATCCGTAGAATTTCTCGTGATAAAGAAGTTACAACCCGTGTCACGAAAGATATTTCTGAAATTTCTTGATTCTGCTCCAAGGTGTGCGTGGGTCTCTTTGCTTTGACAGGCGCCGCATCCTCCACCCTCCAACACAGTCACGAACACAGCAGCCAGGGTTGGCCAAAAATCAAGAAAAAAAAGTCTCGAAACGTCAGTCTTACCTTGGCAAACAAGCACGTAAATTACCATTGAAGTGAGTTATCATCGAGGTAGCGAAAAGCCAGACAGTTGGAAGGCTGCGGCAGAGACCGAGGTCCGTCGACGGAGTAATTGCCACGAATCCTTCTTGATTAGGAAAGGAATGGGATTGTACTTGGTACAGAGGAGCCTCACTCAGCTGGAGATGTGTACAATGTTTACAAATTGGTTCTATGGCCCCGTATGATGGGCACCTGTTCTGTCCAGTTCCCTGTCCTGACGAGCCATCAAAGAAAATATCTTTCTTACCCTTTTGAACAAAACTTTTGTGAACAAAACAGCACTGAAGAAGAAAAGTTGCCTCATGAAGGTCCTCGTGTTTTCACCGTAAGATCACCTGAACAGCTTGTGGTTTTCACTTGACTTGGCTCCAGTATCTTCCTCAAAGGCAGCTTGAGCTGGGAGCGGGAGTGTCGGGGTGGGTGGGATGGTTGTGACATGAAACAGCTGCGCACGAAGCTGTGTCAGGCAGTACTCACCTCACCCTCTGTCCTTGCAGCTGCAACTTCGCTGCAAGGCAGGTAGAATCTGAGGAAACCAAACCAGGTGAAGTGCAAGAAGGGATTCCGAATACGGGCTTGTTGACTGGAGTTGCGGAGCATTTTATTGTGTGGAGAATGTGAAGAAAGAGAAATGTCAGGATTCCATATGGAGACGACGTGTCCTTCATCCGGATGTGAATACAGCTCTGATTGGAGGACACATGAATTCACACAAAAGGAAGCTGCAGAAGCTGGATCAGGTGGCGCAGGAGAGAAACCATTGTTTGCCTTCCGGACTGGACACAAAGCAATTTCTGCGATGCAAAATGCAGGAACCTGACTTGATACTTGAGACGTTCGGTCACCTGAGGGAAAAACGGATAATTGTTGAATGAAGTTGTCTTGTCTTCTCGGGAAGTTAGCTCCACGTGGACTGTTGCCCCTGGCAACTTGGCAACTTGGCTGACCTGCAGCTCGCCGTGTCAGCGGTCAAGGCGGCGTCGTGCGTCCGGCGCGCAGCCAATCAGGACAGTCGTCCAGGCGCCGTCCGTCCCTCACGGAGGCGTCGTTTTCTCCCGTGATGGGAGCATGTCACGCGCTACACCTCGCAACCTCCCAAGGTTCCTGCTGCAGAACAACATGTAATTGATCATCAGGTGGAGAGAGAGGTGCCTTTGTGGAGGAAGCAGCGGTGATGGGTGTCATGGCCGTGAACAGAGAGAAAACAGAGATAACAAGAGAGAAAAGCTGTTCTGTCGCTGTTCATGCACGAAAGGGCAGTCGTTAAATTTGATCTCTCGACCACGCTCTCGTCTGTCTGTGGCTTCTTGTTTGACCCGAAAAGCAAGTTTGAATAACTACATTCTGCTCGGTTGGAGAGCTTGAAAGTTCCAACAGCTGGTGTGATTTTGCTGTGGTGCACATGCGTGGACCACGCGTGTTTGAATAGATACCGCTGCGAATATTGTTCCAAACTCAATATCCTTGATGTCGGGTATTGCTCCACGATTTGATTTTGTGAAGCTGTCAAAATATCAGGAGAATCTGTTGCGAAAGCCTGCAGCTTGTTGTGGTCATAATGATAGCCATCTCCTGATCGCTGTTCCGGTCTGTGTTTCCACCTGTCTGCATCTGCAGTGAAAGGCTTTGATGTGCACGGGGCAAATCACGGGAGCTGACAAGGGGAGAGATTCAGGTTGTTTTGAGGCGGAAGTGGCTGAAACGCGCCTCACGAAAACGAGGTCACGATCGTGTTCCGCGCCGCGACTGCGCAGACTCCGCGCAGGATCGGTGCGCACGACGCAGGACGGATTCTGAAATGTCATCCAGGTGTCGCGAGAGCTTTATCATGATATCTCAACAGATTCAGAAGTCTGTTCTTGAGACGGAGATGCATTAGCTGAGAGTCAAATCACAAATGACAAAGTCTCCCTCGGGCTGCAGTTTGAACCCACTGTCATCTGCATAGGTTCTTCCCACATGCAGGTTTTTGCTTCTCGTTGTGAAACCTGAATGTGAGAACTGCTGCAACAGGAGTGTGTTCAACATTTTCATCTCTTGATGTTTGAGACAGGAAAGCTCTTTGACATTTGATCTGAAGAAGCTGCGTTTCCATTGTGAGCTTCACAAGATCCAGGTCAATCTCTGTTGCTCCATTTGTGACGACAGAAGATTCAGGACGCGCTGTCTGCAGTTGTCACAGAGGAGACTTTTCTCTGAAAGGAAAGATCTGTCTTCTTTGAGTCTGGCTCGGGTTGGTTTATTGCTGTGCTATCTGAAAGGCTCAGGAAATGTATTTCAATGTTTCTTTTTCGTTGCGAACATTACGTCTCAGGTGGCCACTCAAAAAGCTGTTTCAAAATCGTGAACGTATAGCAACGTGATCTCTACATGTACGAACCAACGTTTTGCTGACTCGATGGCGCAGGATATTGAATCATTCAGCATCTGACAATCCAGCTGATCCAGCAGACAATGGACCGTGTGAAAAAGAATCGAACCAGCCACCAATCATTGAATAGACTGAAACTAATTTTTCCAATTAACGTAGATTTATGGGGATGAGTCATGTTTGACCTGAGCCGCCGATTCTGCGCGATTTTATTGACGCTTTTCAGTCGGTTTTAAATCATCCCCTGATATTCGCAGGTTCGCTTTTTAATTTCCGAGTTGACACAAAAGTATCGATCCGTTTCCAACGAAGAGAAATCGTAACTCACTGCGGAGGTGTGATGGGTTTGTTTGGTTTGATTGAGGATTGGATGCAGACGTTTGGATCCCTTGTTTGCAGTGTGGCAAATTTTGCCAATTTGTTGTATTTAAAAACCTGCTTCACGCGCAAGTGGCAGAACTCAAGGCTGAGCATTCAGTCTGAAGAACCTTGGGACAGGTTTTCTGTTTCCCTTGGGAAAAAGACACGAAACACATGAATCCATTACTTTTCACAGACAATCATTGCCAGAACCACAGAGCGTACGGCATTGAAAGACATTCTCATTCCCCACTGCCTCCACGCAGAGCGGACCGCTTCTTGGCCTCAGCCCCATCCGCTCCGAATCTCAGACCCATCACAGTGAAGAGGGTTGGACGGATGTATCAGGCCGCTGCTATTGGGGGGAGGTGGATGCATCGAACCTGTCAGGAACAGGTGCCTCATTTCCTCGCGTGAATTTCTGCCATGCTTGGAGCTGGTTGAGATTGCGTGCTTCTTCCGCCTCCGGCCCAGACGAAGGTTCGCTGCGAATGTCAGTCCATTAGCTTGACCATCTGCGTGCCCGGGTCCTTCACGCTGTTGGGGCGGACAGGCCCGAGGGCATTTTCACAGCACGGAGCAGGTGATCCAGGAGTGAAACTGGCGAGTTCCGGGGGGGGGGGGCTGGCAGCCCAGTTTGACTGGAGTCTGACGCTTGAGACTCTGGTCCAACAGATATTGAACTATTTTTCGTGCAAAAATCTTTCACCTGTGGCGCAAAATTGGAGGCGCAAATTATTTTTCTGGTGTCGTGGGGTTGCCACGCCCCTGGATTGGCGGGAAGATTTGTGCGGTCAGTTTTCCAGGGTCACATTCCCATTGCAGCAGGGTCGTGGGTGTGATCCCAGTGTTGCGTTGTGCGCATCGCGTCCCAAACGGAGGTCGACGCAGATCTCACATATGGAGAATAACCCAAGGCTGCTTTCCGTGCAAAAAGTCCCAGACTGAGCAATAAATCTACGGTTGTTTTGAAGTTGTAAAACAAACTTGAAAGTTGCAAAAACAAACACAGACAGCAATCAATTTGAGCCACCTGTCCGGCCAGAGTCAAGGTCCTCCTCACGAACAAAAATTTCAGCCGAGGTCGGAACATTTGAACTCAAGACAGAACACTCGTTTGTCTGCTTGCAATGCTGGATGAATCCAGGATTCAGCTTTTCTCCAACGGACTTCACTCCTGCTCCACCTTGGGGGCGAAGGCAGAAAGCGTTCCTCGATAGAGAAAGTTCGAATTGTCCGGAGTCAACTGTATCCACCACACGAGTGCCGCACATGATGCTATTTTCCACTACATTACCCTGTAGCACATTACCGAGCAGCAATCTGGAAACGTCATTCTGTGTGTCCAGATCTCCATTACAATAGCTTTGTCGGGTTGTTCAGGCCACGGGCCGGGCGATGTTCTCTGCCTGTTGGTGGAGACGGATGAAGTCATCTGCTGTGTGCGGGGTCCGTCAATCAAACATCTTCATTGGGTCTCACTCGCTGCGATACGAGCTGGAGTCTGTTGTCATAACTCGCTGCGGTGATTTGGCCCACACTTCAGTTTGAAAAGCATCACCACTGAGGTGTAGAGAGGCCATTCTCTTTCCGCACGGAGTTTGCACGTATCATATACCAGAAAAAACGAGCTCAGCGAATCACGAGGCCTTATTCGTATGTGTTCAGAGGGCACAATTACGACAAATGTTGGAAGCTTTTCAGACGGGAGTATTAGCTGCAAGCGCCGATGAAAGGATTCTGTTCCTGTCACCTGTAGAAATTTATCTCTCCAAGGCAAACATTCTGAATAACTAGCAATTATGCGGACAACAATACAGCTGATACGCAGTAATTTTTCGGCATCACCTTTCCAGGTGTCTTGGCTCGATGAGCGTGTAGGTTTTTGCGGAGGCCTGGGCGGTGCATAGTTTTGGATTAGGCTCACTAGGTTGGGTTTCATTTCGAGCATAGGACGTGTTTGGGATAAACAGAGCAGAGGTTTGGAATTACGTTTCTCTAGGACAGTGAATTTCTACATCATTTGCCATCTGGAGACAGTGAGGCTGTTTTGATGGACAACGAAAAGAATGGATTGGATGTGGAGCTGAAGAATCTGATGGATACACCTTTTGACGCATTGTGTCAAAGCTTTGGATTGCAGTGAAGCCTGTTTTGTACAACCAACCCTTTTGTGGCTCTTCTCACGCCAAAACCAAGAAGGACCAAACGTGGCCCTTATTTCCTGAACACTGTACGAGCGCTTTCTGTTTGTGGCCACACAGGGACATTGGTTGTGACAGGCTTCGCTGCAGCATCGCAACACCTGGTTCGCGGGGGTCTTTGATGTGAGTGGTGAGTACAGGTGAGAGAACGAGGGAGAGGCACTCCGGGAGACACTCAGACCTGCTCGATTCACGCCGCTTTGGAATTGACACATTCGCACTGGCAAAAATAACACGAAAAGGACGGGGAGAGATTGGGAGAGTGGAAACATCAGAATGTTTCAGGCACAATGGTGGCATTCTTGTCTGTGCAGTTTCATTTCTGTGAGTTTCATTTGGAGCTTTCGTTGAAACTTTCTTTTCGGTTCACGATCACGCAAAGTCCACACCCGAATTCAAACACACGTACCATACATGTGTACAATCTTTTCTACACAAACACAGGAAACAACTTGAAAGGTTGAAAAGTGATGATTTAGGGCGTCGTGCAGGTTCTGAGAGAAATTCTGTGTCTCCAATAAAATTGTGACTGGAAATGCGGGAACTGTCTGCTTTGGACAAGGAAAGCAAAACTCTGTCACTACCCCATCGCAAAAACCCCAACGAACCAGGTTTTCATTCAAAGAAAAGCCCTGCGACAATTTCGTGACTGAGACCCAGGATCTTCTGCAAGACAGAAGGACAGGACTCTGATCTATCTGACTTTGAAGAGTTGAAGACTCCAGAAGCATGACGTGCGATTCACCTGGATCAGTAGCTGCTGACAACTGATGGAGAGATCCAGGATTGATCACCATCTGATGACATTTCACTGCAAATGCAAAGACTCTGTGACAGGAAACTGAGAGACGAGACATTGTCCTTGGCATCTCCAGGTTTGGAAACAAACCCCGTTGTTGCGTTGAGGCAGCTGCGCTGTCCTTGAGGTATGGTGCTGGAAGCGCATGGCGTCATTCAGCACAGAATGACAGAAACCACTGTCACAAATACTCTCTTTGGTTGTCACTGCATTGGGGTTGCTGCTGCATCCATTCAACACTGAATCATGCCACGCGCCTCCAATCCAGTATCGCCAGGACGGCGTTGTTGCCGCGTCAAAACGTGCAGAGGATTGCATCTCCGTCGCCTGCGACGAGCGAGTACACTCCCGGTGCAGTGAGCGCAACCCGAGTGAGAGACCTGGTCTTTGAGATAGCGCTCGGTATCGATTCCCTCCGAGCTTCGTCAGAGCCGAAAATAGCCAAGCGCGCCATTCCAAATGGGAGAAAACACGATTCATGGAACCAGGTTTTCGCATGCGCCTCGCGACAAAAGACACACATGGGAATTAGCCCGGACAAATGAGTTCTGTTTGATGAAGGGAGGGGAAAAATTGATTGGGATTAGTTTGAATTGGGGGAGAAAAAGCACGACCTCAGAAAACGATCAATTAAAGTGGCGCGCGGCCAGGGTGCGGACTCCCCACAACCCCGTACTGACGTCACAAAAATTCAGCCTCAAAATAGCACGATTCAAATTTTGAACATTTCTATGCAAAAAGCAGCAGTCTCCCTGAAATGTTCGCCCAGGCACGAACGAAGCTGCTGGTTCTGCCGGCTGAAACGTTTGTTTTGTGGTTTGTCGCAAAACCAGAATCAGGTTGATGATTTGAAACAAATTTTGAATGCATAAATCTCAAAATGAAAGTCATTTCCTGTGACACGAGGAAGCTGAACACGGGAAGCCATAGTTCTGCCTTTTCCATTTCACTTACGTCAGAATCTGATACCTGTGGCAAATGTAGTTCCAACAAACAGGCGGAGATAGGGAATCGTGAGTGAGTGAGTGAGTGAGTGAGTGAGTGCGCAGTGTTTGCGGAAGTGCAGGGAGACAACCACGTGTCGCGAGCGAATCCGGACCCTGGGAATCCGTCCGCGATGGATTCGCACCGACTCCGGGCGACAGGCACAGGTCAAGTCCGATCAATCTGACTCGAGGAGTGTCCGACACATCATTTTGGCCTAAAATAATAGATTCTGGCTTTGTTTGCTCCTTTTTCAAAAGTGGATGCAATGGCCAGTTTGGATGGTGAAATGGTCCCAATGACAATGTGGGGACCAGGTTTGTTTCGGTGGTCAGGTTGGGCGGACTCAAGGTGTGAATTTTGAGTGAATCGCAGCTCGTGCGACGGAGAAACACAATCCTGAATACGATGCCAAGGACGCTGCACAGCGCTTAGCATTGATTTCTGCACACAGAGCACAGACTCATAGTTGGAGCGAACTCGCCAAGCCAACAAATACAGGCGTCGTCGTGATAATTTTGAACATCACCTCCACACGCACATGGTAAGAGACAGTGGTGTCTGAGGCCACGACTGAACGACGACTGCTGTGCATTCGCCGACTGTTTCTCATTGATTTTACACGCGGAATACAAGTATTTAAACGGAGACAGCTGCGAACCAGGCAAATGGATATTGAAGCAGCTTAAAGGTTGCTCCATGTGAGACTGATAATCTACGCGAGGACAAATTGACTTTTTTGTCATGTGAGAACCTGGAGGTTCTGTTGACTTGTAACACTTGAATTTTTATCTTGTACAAAAAGCGTTGCTTTTCTGAGTGACTTTTAGCGTTTTCGCTGTCAAGGTTCTTGTCCATCCACGATTTTTTTCTGACGCACCAAGAGGAAAAACAGTTCTTCCACATGAGAAGATCTCGCACTGCACCAAATCAGGAACAAAACCGGAAGTTCAAACCGGAAGTCCAGGACACGACCAGAACCTCTTCACCTGCCAATCAGCCAGAGTGAAGAGACCCTTGAAAATTGTCAGCCAATCTACAGGAGACTGTGGATCATCTACAATCAGGAATATTTTTGGTTGAAAGGTGCTAAACTCGCCGCTGGTGCCATCAGAACAACGATTGGTGATTTTCGTCCAGACCACAACAATTTTGCGCAGCATTTTAGTTTCGGCTGCGCAAACTGTTTGTCTGGAAAAAAAACTGAGTATAAAGGAGGATACGAGTCCACAGTATGTCAGTACTCATGCAAGGTAAGAGAGACACCTTTTTTTCCTGCATCCTTTTGAAATTTTGTATTTGCCAAGATGCCACGGGGGCACGAAAGAGACATCATGTTATGGAGACAAGATGTCTCAATTCGCACTTTTCGTCACAGATCGTTTGTTTCCAGGGAGGCTTAGCGTTAAAAACTGTGAAGAGTATCTCTCTCACCCAGGAGACCGTATACAGCTTGTATACTCGGATGCATTGATTTTTATGACATACGCGAACATGCCACTTACGTATCAAAGAACGGCGCGTTGTGCTCTGGATCAATTCTTCATGATTTTGTTTGTCGTCAAGGTGTGCTGCTCCTGTCTTGTGCCACAAGGATCTACAGAAAAATTAATATTGGCTGTAAAATGAAGGGCGATCGCACATCAAAGGTTTTTGGTTGCAGAAAATATGAAAAATGCATCGGTGATGTTTGGATGCCCAAGAGAGGTGGTCGCCTCAGGCCGAGATTGTGCAAAACAGTGTTCCTCGGATAATGTTCTGTTTGCACAACTCGCGGTGACGACAGGGAACCGATACTTACACGGACCTCAGGGCAATTATGCACCGAAATTGTCGAAGTGCAAAATCTGGTCCTGTTTTTGCCAACTCGTGACACGGTGTCGGAGGCCAGAAAGCGAAAGGGGTTTCCAACACAAAGTTCGCAAATATTTTCGTTCTTAAAGCTGGCATCAAAATCGAGGGTCTACGAAAACTGTGCCAAATGCTCCAAAAACAAGACGTAGGTGTGTATTGTTGAAATCGTGCATTATGTCATGGAGAGCACCAGCCTGAGGTTTGTTCTGTGGAAACGAGGTTCCTGGCGCAGGTTGGTTCCTCAGGGTCTTTTTTGCGCAGAATCTTCAATCATCGTTAAAAACACAGGATCAACATGTAAGTTTGTTCTTCCTTCCTGTTTTTTTCCGTCAGGCTATAAATTTCATAAGTCATTGCATAATTTATTAACTCATTCAAGACCTCTGCGATACGTGCCAGAATTTATTTTGTGAGATCGTACGCACGGCTCAATTGCTCCATTTTCTGTGGATTGATCGCGTAAACTGGATTCATTGACAACTTGTACCAGATTCGAGACTCTTCTCTGGGGAGTCCTGACCAGCAGGACACTGTACATGGTTGATCTCAACCTCATCTGGGTCAAGTCTTGTGCACTGGAGAAACGTGGTTCTTGACCTTGGGTCAGTTCGGCTCGCAAGACCCTAATGTGCTTGTTGGTCCAACGCAAGGTCACCAGTTGGTCCGACGGAAGGTCAGGGTCGGCGTGACTCAAGCGCGGGACATGGGACTCGTAAACACCGTGTCTCAATCCTATCGCTTCGGAACCAGATTCTCAAGCCAAACCCAACATAGCGAAGTGCTCGCTCGGCTGGAAAGGTTCCATATCAAGCTGATTTATATCCCCCTGATGACAGTAACTATCCGTGTGGGAGAGAGGGATTGATTCGTGATAATGGACGCTTCGCGACACTTGGGAGCCGATCCCAAGGTTACTGACTCCCGTTGATCTGCTTCGCTGATCTGCAGGCAGATAATTTCACTGCAGCCTGAGTGGGATTGAGCTTCAGTTGATCCGACATGTATCTGACTGCACAGGTACCAGTCATTGAAGCATGATCTTCAACACTGGCAGAAGAACCATGAATGGGAGAGACATTTCAAAGAGAAAGATTACGGAAAACGAGTTTGGGTTGGGGTGGGATGAACACAGTCCAAGGCTCCCTGGATCTGGCGCAGTAAAATCCAAAACGGCGCATCAAACAGGACACTGCTGTTTGCAGCGGCCAACAAGAGCCGATGGCTCGAGCGCTTTTGGGTGAAGTTAGGAGGGACCAGTCTGATGCTCCCTGAAAAGTGTTGGGAGTCTGAGTTCTGGACGAGCAGTGAAGTCCAGAACTGCCCATCTGCAAGAACACTGTGTTGTTTCCGGCAATTCGCCCAAACAGCTGGCTTACATGAATGACCCAGGCGCGTGCGGGTGCGTTTCAGCACCCCACTCCGCGGGGCAGACTCCACTTGAACGCGAGACTCCCGGAAGCGCCATCGCTGAGTCGAGGTCAGCTCCGTCTAAACTTCCGTCCTCTCGGCGGTACGCTTCAAACAGGGGCCACTTGATACCCAGGGTCGCCCCATCCCCCCCCCGCCCCCTACGTCGCTGAGTGGTTCACACTCCACGTAGTAAACATACCTGGGTCGGGTATCCAGGCTCTGGGGTCCAGATGCCAATCAGTGAGCGTGGTCCAAAACAATTGCGTAAAGCATGTAAACAATGCACGTGCGCCAGGAACAAGGCAGAAAACAATGTATTTGTTTGCGGCTTGTCTGCAGGTTTTGCAGAATCGTGAGTAAGATGCATCGCTTTGAAAAACAAAGCACTTGATATGTGTCGCACTTGTCCTGTGGCGTTTTGCAGACTCTGCAATGCAGGTCCAGGTGTACTGTGGGTTGGACTGAGGAAACACGGTCTCAGAAGAGAACCAGCCTCCAGCACAAACAACAGGAGAAAATAGAATCTAAAGGGCTTGACCTGGAAACAGCATTTGGAGAAACTTTGCCAAAGGCCTGGTGATGATAAGAAGGAATAAAGTCAATGGGAGATGAAACGAGAAAGAAGGTGAAGTAGCTCCAGGGGGAGAGGGTGGGGAGGGTGGGGACAACACTCACCTGAAACACAATAAAAGCCCACGCATGCGCTGCCTCTGCACATGCGGCGAGCTTCTTTGAACGTTATCATGTCAAGGTGTGGAGGATTTTATGATCTCGAGTGGAAAGTCTGGTTGGCGTTTTTTGCCCAGGGAAGCAACTCACTTGTGAAAATGTGGAGATCTGGTGTGTATGGTGCTCTTCAGTCAGTCGTGCACGATCCTGTGGAAGGAATGCACTGGATACACTGCACCAGAATCTGATGCATCTCAGACTGTGTATTTTGATATTCATATTGGTTAATTATTTCACAAACGGATCAGCGTGGGTCGTGATTCCACTTGAGTCTCTGTTTCTGCCGAGGTCACGTGGTTCAGTTGAGACGCTGCGTCTTCGCGTCGCCAGAAAACTCACGACGTTGCAATCAGAGAAGCGACGCCGCAAGACAATGGAATCTGGATTCAATGCAATCACACACCACATGGAGGCTGAGTCTTCTTCATATTGTGTGGATTCCTCTTGATGGGGAACCATAATCGGATTAAGTGCAGCGCGAATCACGATTATTTTTGGAGCTGACTCATCCATCTCCATTTCTGTCCACACTGGATGACTTGATTGAGTTGAGTTGCATAATCCGATTCTGGACACAAAAAAGTGCTTCAAGGAGGACACCTTTTTCATAGTGGATGAAATATGGATTCCATGTGAAGTCAATGTCATCTGTTACTGATGAAGCTCTATCGATTGGATCAGGAAAATGTGGATCTAGGTGCGTCATTGAACCCAATGATTCCTGATACAGATAATTCCACAGCGATCTGCTGTGTACGACCTTGGAATCTGGATCTGTGTTGAGACCAGTACGGAAACAATGCCATTGGAAACGTGGCTTCAGAAAATCCTTTTGTGATTGATTAAGTTCTGTTTTCAACTCCCGAAGTGAGATGTCGCTCTGCTGACTTTGTTGCTGTTTTAGACCTCATTTTTCTCTCGCATAACAACCTTTTGCGACAGCAGCGACCACCATATTGAACATCTGTTTCAACATCCTCGCCACCAGACGAGGCCGCACTTCGATTTTCGCTCCAAACCTGAAAGAACCACGTCGAAGGGTTGTCGGCTTTCGCTGTAAAGGAACCGGCGTTCTCTTGAAAAGGACGTTGAGCTTTTCCTTTTGGATGCAAACGTTGGGACTTTCGTGTGTGATTCTGGTGAATTGATGAAGAGAAGAGTCTTGGATCAAAACTCCTTCGGCTGGTGATTCTGCAGGAACTTTTCGCTTTCTCTTTCAGTCTTCATCTCAACATCTTTCAACAGAGATTCTCTCTGAAGTTTTCATGAAAGTGCAGATGCACGTAAGAGGTTCTGTTCAGAACTCTGAACCAAGAAATCAAGTGACGAGCGCACTGCGCGCTGGTTTACTGCGCACACAAAGCTGCTCTTTGATCTGCAAGTTTCGCGAATTGTAAGGTAAGTCTTCTCGACGCTGACATTTTGCCTCTTCGCTGCAGTTCAAGATTTAGACCCCTCATACGCAGGAAGATCATGCGAACCGATTTTTTTCGCGCAAGGGAGACGCAAAAAAAATCCAGCTGCCTGACGCCTGTGGACCAAACAGTTGAGAACGACCACAAAAATCGTTACTCCAGGAGAATTGTTTTTGCGGCATATGGTTTTGCTGCTCTTTCCTGTCGCAGATCTTTTTATCGCAAGTGCGTCAGTATTGATCTGAAATTTTCCGCCTGCCCAGACGCGCACAAATAATACAGTCTTCGCACAACATCTATTCAATGTTGTTCGCACAGATGAGCAAATACGTGCCACGTTTATGGGCTGAAAACAAGTTTTTTGTGTAGGAGTTTTTTGAAGTTGTTTGTGCGTGTTGGGCGAAGTTTCTGTTGTCAGTTTCCATTGTCCCTGCACTGAAGGGGACCTGTACCAGGTGAGTGTGATTGGATGTTTCGCTTTGGCTTTTTGTCAGGGTTGGCAGGGGGCTGTGGTATGGGGACATGTTGCTACAATCCGCAGTGATATTGCGGGCGCGGGGGTCACCGCCCCACCCCGCAGAGCCAATTGTCATATTTCCCCCATTGTTGTAACTGACAGCTGCAGGTTGTTGGTGGAGATGTTGCCAACGAGACGGAGCTGGTGTTGCTACATTGTTCGGGATCACGGCGCCCAGACGTAGCAACGTCTATTGTCGATATAATAATAGCTTAGTTGGTACAAATGTACTTTGTGTCTGATGCCCTGGACATCGAGTCAGTCAGGCAAGGTGCGGTCATCCTGTCCCTCCAACGTCAGAAAAATGGCGGATCAAGAGGAGCTGTCAGATAAGACGACAAATGTTTCCTCGAAATATTGACATTTTAAAAGCTGAATCCGTGATGAAGCTGAAGTGTGTCGGACAAGTGAGACATGTCGGATTAGAGGTCAGATTAAGCGGACTCCACCTTCCTTGATTCGCTTGGGAATGTGAAGGTGAATGCCCCGCTTCCTCACCGGGATCGCTTGCTTTTGTTCACTCGGGTGTTTCACCCTTTGTTCACCGCTGATATCATACCTGTGTATACCCTGGCATACCCTGGCGGGGGTCTGCGAAAATCCTGCCAATAATCGGGATGCCTCAGTCAGCAGTGGGTGGAAAACAAACTTCTCTCCTGCGAAGCCTGCACCAGTGAACATCTTTGTGTGTAGAAATTGGACAGAAATTCGGCAAAGTGAAGTTGAAGCTGTTTTGATGTGTTTGTTTTTCGCCAGTTTGAGTTGAACACACAGGGTTTGACTGATCTTCAGGTGTATTTGACGTCAGGCTGGGCTGGTACTTTGACGGAGAGAAACGTTGCAGGGGCCTCGTTTGCTTGGAGCCTCTCTCTTCCTGGTGTTTACATCTGCGAGTCAAGATCCATCATCGCACTGACTTCATCCCAAGGCTCCTCCCCATCCACAACAAAACTCGGATGAAAAAAGTTGCTGCTTGGGTTGGTCTTTATTTGGGGGTGTGAAAATTCCTCCATGTGCGTTGAAAAACAACGTCAGAGTCGTTGCCTCATCACCCTGGAAATCAGGTCACCTTGGTTACGGTTGCTCCCACAAACATACTTCAGGCTTCAAGTTTCTCAACCCGATACATTTCTACTTGGCGCCTCGTGAGTTGTGTATGTTTTGCGTGCAACGTGATGCAGGTACTTAGGGAGAGTTATGAGGGTTTGTTTATGTTTGTGCGTGCGGTGTGCGGGGTGTGGGATGCATGGAACACGGGGTGGGCATATGGGAGATGCATCTACCCCACAACACTCGCGTCCAGGGGGGCTTCTTGTAGGCGTGAGGACTGGACCTCACATCGTAACCAACATTTCTATGCCTTTTCCCATTGTTGCTGAAAGTGGGTTTCTCTGTTCGTATTTTTGTGCTGGAGGAATGTTGAGATCGGAGGAATAAGATCTTTGGGAAAATGGAGGAAAATAGGGAAGAGGTCAAAGCGATGCCAGATTGCCCCGAATCCTCTTTCTCTGTGAGAATTGTTCGTATTAGATCATCTTTCCACTGATAGCGGTTACTCTACTCCAAGCAAACAGCGAGTATCGGACGGAGATTGGCTGATCTGGCGCAACCTGTAGGGAGGGAATAGTGTACGGATCAACAGAGCGGAATAATCTCCGATGCAGATTGCTGGTTCCAGGTGCGTTCAATGCAGCCTTAACCCTATTCACTTTGAGAGAGGCCTGCATGGTGTTTGTGCCTTCCTGTCAAATTGACGAATGCACTGATCAGTTTTGGATTTTCAAAAATAAACACGCATTAGTCATTGTTATCGGGGAGTCCATTTGTTCTGTGGTGTTGGGTTCATTCTGAGTTGGAGTCAGGTTGGTGGATCCGACGGAAATATACACATCAGAAGCGCTGGTATGCTGGGGGATGAACTGGACAGCTGAGTTGATAAGGGGCGGGAGTTCATGCCTGTAACACTTACACGGCTTCGGACTTGTAGAATTGGGCAATTTGAGCAGTGCCGTTTGCAGCCGTACCCTCTGGAGTTTTGTCCAAAATCTGTGTCATTTCACCGTACCCTTGAAAAGGAGGATGTGTGGAAGAGGAAGGTACAACCCAGCGTACAACCCAGGCTTGCTTTTTGTGGCATCCGCAGAACAGTCCTCTCAATTTGGAAACTTCCATACAAGATTTCCTTTGGTTCTTCTGGTTATCACGTTCCTCAAGGTCGAATCTTGAAGTTCAGAATGGAGCCAAGTGTTTCCTCCCACGGTCTGTTTGTGGAAATGAACACTCCCCTGCCTGTTTCTAGTTGGCCATTTCATCAGCGAAAAGCAATTGGAATCGGCACAAAACTTGTGAAAAGTGGGCCGAATGAATCCCAAGTGAGGTGCTGGAGAGAGAGTCGGGCGTTGTTCCTCCTGACTGCAGGCAGCACAGGGTTAACGCCGCAATGCCGAGCCTAACCGCTTCCATGCTTTGCTTGGCTAATAGAATCCTCCCTCGCTCCAGAATGCCTTCAGCTCAATCGGCCTACCTGGCTCCCTGCCTGGTCGTGTAGCTGTTAAAAAATATCCATCCACCCACCCTCCCCTATCACAATAGAGCGTAGTACCCCACGAGTACTGCAAAACGCGAAACACAGTTCAGCTGGTCTACGCACTCGAAGGAACCTGTGGCCAGTGATTAAGAGTCTTGGCCTAGAAAAACCAGCGAGTACTTGAGAGAAGACTTAATAAATTACTGTACCCTGGTAACCACGCGGGGTTGCTAAGTTGTATAATTGCCAGGAATGCTGGGAAGCTAAAGTTTCTGCTTGGAATTTGAAGCAGTGTGAATGAAGGAGAGACCGCACGAGGATTTGTTTGGAGTTGTCTACACTTTGAACCTGAAGCACTTGAATCTGAATCTGAAAGATTCCTGGAAGTAGGTCAGCGTATCGTGGACCATGCGTCGATTCGTCTGATCAACAAGGTCAAGTGAAGAACAGCTGGAGGTAAGGCACGAGAGAAATCCTACTCATTCCTCCTGGCTTCTGTGCTGTGGTTCTCTGATCGTGGATTCTTCCTTCAGTGGCTTGTGACGCTGTGGAGTTGAATGGGCCCCAGGTGTGGATGGTGTCTTCATAGGTCACGGCAGTGAAGATCTGTCAGGGCTTGGTGGGCGGATCCAGGGTACTCACGAGTACTGGCCAGTGGGGCTGTGGTCCTTGGGGCACAATTAGTGATTTTACCTGGTCTGTTTACGTCACAGAGGAGTTGCCCACGTGCCCAAGTTGTGGCTTCCGTGGTGATCACAGACACGTGGGTTCATGGGCCCTGGATCTGGTCCATGTGATACTGAGTCGAGTCCGCAGTGTGCTCTCCCAAGGCGTGTGTCACCGTACGTGTGAGATCTGGAGCACAGGGACCAACGCACCGCACCGCACCGCGCGCGTGGAATGCACCACCACACCACGGTGTCCAATTCCTCTGTTCAGTCAAGTTTCCGACAGACAAGACGGGGCAGTATGCGCATACTAATGACCCCGCGTGTGTGTCGACCTGTCAAAACATATAAACAGCCGCAAATGTATATCTCTATCTGAGGTAAAGAATGGCAATATGGTATTCAGTGCGGAAGGCTTTTGTTCATTAATGCTCAACATTTTGAACAAGTTCCAAGTCTCAGGCCCTACAAACGGTGTATGTGATCACACACGCTGCGTGGATACAGAAAAAGGGGGCTGTTGGTTTTTTGGTGGAGTAAGTGTCGTAAAGTACACAGGGAGACACGGGAATAGAACGCGCACAGCTCATATTTCACGGAATGTGAAACTCACTGGGAATATTTTTACCACACACCATCGAGATTGAACAAGACTTCATGTATACGTCTGAAATCTATTGATTCTGCAATTTGACGCCGGCGTACACGTAGACGCATACAGACGCCAGCTGCCGCACGGCCGTGAGCTGCGATTACAGCCAAATCAACCGGAAACCGTGACGTGCGAGGGAGAGAAGAGAGATACGGACCTCGAGAGATATTGCGATTGGTTCTACAATTGACAGGTCGAAAGACGCCACAGCTGCTGTGATCGAACCTGAGGTTTTGAAAAGGTCGTCGGGAAAACGAGGTAAGGAGGGCGGCGTTTGGGCCTGAGCAGTGTGAGAAACAGATGTGGGAAATTTGTGTGAATCGTTTCGCGTCTGCGATTTGGCTGCGGAGAGAAACTCATTCTCAGTGAGAGATGGGTGTGGTTCCAAGGTTCACATGCAGAGACTAAAAAAGGACGCCCGCCTGCTTTTTGTGTGGCACATGATGTGGCGCTTTGGCAGCAGTAAGGCCATGATCCAGAGATCACCATCAAGCGTCAGATTTAGCATGACAGCCCCAGAAAACCCTGCCGTGTTGGAAAACTGCTGAGAATTGCAGTAAAGCTGCTTCACATTGAAGATGAAAGAGAATCATGACCCATTAAACAGAGAGAGGAGAGTCTTGAAGGCAGGAACGAGGTTCCAAGAAGTAGGTCATGCTCGCTTCCCGCGGCTTGATGCTGCAGATGCTCGTGGGGATTGACCATGAAGAAAACACGTTCATTTCATCTGTGACCAGAAGCGAAAAACTGGATGCAGACCACGAATTTACTTCTGATAGAAGCCAGAGTCAGATTCAGCTCAGGCGGATCCAGAACCCGGGCTTCGAGAACGTTGACTCAGTTGGTCAACGAAAGAGTACAATGAACCGGGGCAGAGGAACCAGGAACTCTGACTCTTGAGAGAAGTGCGATCTCACTTCCTCTCAGGTTTGTCCAGAATCTGGAGACAGGAAGACTGGGACATGAGTGCACAATCTGACCTTCGCAAAATTCTCTTGTGAAAGTGCGAAAGTCACAAAATTTTGCAACACATCAGAAACTGCACAGCAATAAAGCATGTTTGCTCTCAAGGCGCGAAATGTGAGCACCTCCAGGACCCCCAGACCCCTGGGAGGGTACCCCTCCCCTAGCTCAGCCCCCGCTCCGCGCGTGCGTCTTGACCGGAATCTCTCGTACTCACAACACGTAAACACAGGGATCGCGCACCGCCCGCCAACACTTCATTAACCTGGTTACACTCTCATTAACTCTGTTTGCGTCTGCTCGCGGGTCAACATGCCTCGAATAGCACGTCTTCAGTAACGCGCGCGCCGGTGGAACAGGTTCAGAATCAGCCTTTGTGTTGTCTGTGCATTAGAAAAGACGGAAGATCAGCACGATCTTCTGGTGGGTGCAGAACAGGGACCCAGAACCGTTCACACACACACACACACACACACACACACACACACACACACACACACTTCATGGCAGGAACAAATCTTATTTTCACCTCACGTAGGTGAACTGTGAACTGAAAGTTGGGCCCTGATCTCCTGTTGACCCCCCCCCCCTGCAAATTGTGGTCCTCTGAGGGGAAGACTCTCGAGACCCAGATCCCAATCCCTCTCCGGCCCTGATCGTACATCCGCCGTAGCGAAGGGAGCGCGTTGTGTGGCGGGATCGTCTTTTGACATTTGTTTGTGGGTTGAACAAGACTAACGAAGCTGCTCGGGCTGTAAACCCAGTTTTCTGATGGGCCTGATTCACCATTATGGGCGCCTTCAGACAAAACACAGGGTGATTGCAATGGGGGAACGTTTTGCAGGGCAGGAATTGTTCTCGTCAGGCTGACTTATGACCCAGATAGATCCAGGGGAGGTTTTCAGATGCGTGACGCTGAGATGAAGGGTAACAAGCTTCTGCGCTTTGAGGAACAGACGCTGATGACTGCAAACACCGTCCTTGCAACGTGGCCTCAAAGTTCTTTTTGACCTAGAACATTGTCTTTGGCGTTTGTGCTGAAGATGTTGCTGTTTCCATCTCGCACCGTGTCAGCTGCACCATGCAGAGTGGTCCTGCAGGTACAAAACTGCAATCTTCACTCAAGAAAAAAGTCGTAGCGTTGTTGCTCCACCGATTCAAGGCTGATCATTCAGTCAGGATGGCACTGCAGCTGAAGTGAAAAACAGGCTTCGCGAAACGTTTTCCACCTGCCGAGATCCCTTCGGGAAGTTCACGAAGCTGTTGACTTTTGCCCGGCGCAGGTAGCGTTTAGCGCTGCAGATGAGCATGCGCAACCACATGCGCAGACGGCGAAATGTCACCTTTGATCAGCGCCGTCCGCAGCAGAGATAGCGCGCGATTATTGTTTCAGAAACAGATAGAATCTCCACATGTCAATCGCTTCGTTGATTCGCCCGTTTCTTCTTCTCCTTGGCTTTTTGCTCACTTCTTTTTGGCACGTATTTTCCCTTGTGTTTGCTTTGGAAGACGAGCATGTGACTGCATTTGTGTCACACATCACAAGACGGCGACACGCATTTATTTCATCAGCGTCGTTCAATTGGGCGTCGTGGGAACTTGGGTGAAGAGTGCGAAAGAAATTTGACTTTATTGGCTCTGGTGAGTTGCCTTTTCAGGGCTGTTTTGGATGCAGCGTGAAGTATTGCGTTTTCACGTCGCACGTGAAATTCACGTTTCACGTTTCTCACGTCAAACGTGAAACGTCACGTGCAGCGCACAACGCACGCTTCTCACATCAAACGCAGAAAACATCTTTGTCTGCAGGTGCATTCGTTGGAACGCAACGTAGCTGTCCCCTTACCACACGGACACAAGAAACAAAACATTTTGACGAAAAAATGCATCATCTGAACATTTTCCCACTCTTTGTGATTGCAGGAGAGCACCCGGGACGTGTTGTATCGGGTAGTTACACGGATGGAGAGTTGTACCACCACAGCGCAGGTTTGACCCGCGGGGAAGAGGACCTGCTGAGCACCCCGAAGCGCTCCTTGGACCGCAAGATTCTCTGGATGGACGGGACGATGACATTAGGCCGGCCGCGGCACATTGTGCAGCGCAGCATCTCCGGTAGGTGGCGTCACGTGTGTGGGTGCGTGTGTGTGTTCGTGTCTGCGTGTGTGTGCATGTGTGTGTATGCAAACGTGTGTGCAAGTGTGTATGTGTGTCCGCGCTTTGTGTGCTTGAGTGCAAATGCCCGCGTTTGGAGTGCAGAACCTGGCGCTCGTGGCTGTGGACTACAGGACCGCAAGAGAGGAACAAAGTGTGAATGAGAACTGATGTCTGTGTGAAGAAAATAATGTCCAATTCCTCGATTTCGTCTTTTTTCTTGTGGATTGTGTTTTCATTCTCAAAGTTTTCTTGTTCCAAGTATGCAAAACTAAATTGCTTGAAAACGTACACAAACTTTCTAAACACCCACACAGAGATACACGCATACACACCACACACACACACACACACACACACACACACACACACACACACACACAGAGGGCATCAGAAGAAGGACACGCCAAAAATTCCCCCAGTTTTGAGTCTCAACCTTCTTTGTTTTTCTCTGAAGGCACCAAAACAACCTTTGTACGACGTGTTGCGAATCCTCAATGACTTTTCCTCTTCAATCTTCTTCAAACTTGTTTTGACGTACCACTTATGCTTCCGTTTCATTTACCGTGTGCGTGAAATTTATACCCAAAAATCATGTGTGCTCAAGTACTTTGCGCAAAAAGAGATGGTTGCACCCAATATCGAATGCAGCCGCTGCTGTCTGTCACTGGCGCCCAACCAGGACAAGAGGTTGCCAAAAGCACCGACAACATATCATGTTTTTCCTTTCCTTTCACATTGAAAACAGAGTCAACATTGGCGTTTCAATACGTGTGTACAAATGCGCATCTGCCTCGAAAACAGCAAGCTCGTCAACAATTTCTGCATGAAATTAGAAAAGAAACTGCAAGACGCAGAATTGATGTCAGCCCCGTGCCAAAAATTGCCAATTGCGCCAAGTGAGAATTTGACCCTCAACGTAATCCAAAACGCTCGTCAGTCTTATTGGCTATTTCTGAAACTACATGATCAATAATCTTCCATCAATATACCTTTGGCAATCTATCTCTTCTTGCCAAAGGTCATTGTCGTGTTCGTGCATCAGGATTCTGCTTATTGGTTTTCGCTGTGTGACACGTATACGAGCAGATCCACTGAGAATAGAACGCGGTTCTGCGACAAGATGTGAGCCGCAAACATCTCGTTACGACCAGAAATATTCCCCGTCACACGGCTGATGACACAAATTTACCTCGTGTGTCACCGTAAGTTTGTCGCCGGGGAAGTCTCGAAGCAAGCGACGCGACACAAGAGATAGTGCATTTCCGAATCCAACATCAAAGACGCCTGTTCACATCAGATGCCATTGAGTCATCAGGGAAGCAAAAACTTGTGCTGCAGCGACAGACAAGCTGCTTTGTGTCATTCTTGTACGGCAGAATCTCCAGGTCTCTCTTGATGGGGATATAAATGGCTCGTCCGTTGCAGAGATTCAAAGGTCAAAGGTTCTTGCGATTGAAATACGACATTCCTGCACAGCCCAGCGGAAAGGATCGTCTGATTGCAAGGACGTAAAAACTGCAGGAAAAGGCCACCGTCTGAAGCCTGAAAGAAGCATTGGGATAACGAGTGCTTCATCTGCAGACCTCGAGGGTTTCAGACGAACTTACCTGAGCGAGACAGCCTTGTGTGGAGCCTGCACTGTGACCGGGGGTGGGGAGGGAGTGAGGTGGTGATGTAACGTTGTCGGCTTCAGTCGCTCGCATCGATTCGCAGGTTTCTTCAAGGGAAGGTGGAGACGCGACGCAAGGGTGTTCAGGTGCAGAGAGAGAGAGAGAGAGAGAGAGAGAGAAAAAAAGAAAGAGAGATAGAAAGAGAAGGAGGAGAGAGAGAAGAAAGAGTGAGAGAGTGGGAGACAGACAGACAGACAAAAACAGACAGAGATAGAGACAGAGCAGAATGAGAGAGGACAGAGAAACAGAAGATGAAGGGGAGAGGAGAGAAAGAGAGCTGACAGACATGGAAAAGCAGAGACACAGAGGCACAGAGTTTGTGCATGCGAGCGCAAGAGATAGAGACACAAAGAGACAGACAGAGAGAAGAGGGAGGGAGGAGAAGATCAAGGCTGTTTTTGAAATTTGCGAAAAGCTGTTTGGGGAAACGTGGGCCTGGGAGGCTATTCCTCTGAGGCACATCTATCCATTCCCCTTTGCTTTTTGGCTTCTCTTCGAAACTCGGCTCAGAGGATTGGAAAGGCTGGATCCCAGTTTACGAGCCGCGTGTCAGTTGACTGGGATTAAAAGTCCATTGCCATGGGGCTCGAATCACGCCAAAATGAGCGTGAAATTTCAGCGCAGGATTTGAGCATGCAATTAGCGTCACGGGACAAGAGTTATTCGTTCCCGACGGACCCGGTGAATGAACTGAACAAGTCAGAAGTTGTTGAGCAAAATTTATTAAATTTCTCAAGTCAAAAGGGAAACCCGCAGTGCGTAAAACTGCCAAGACACTTTTTGTTGATAAAGAGGCACAACTGAAAAAAGAACTCCCAGCCCATGGATCCGACGTTCCAAAATATGCTTGGTGGAAAAACGAAAGAATTGTAGATCCAGGCTGACTCACGCAAGAAATTTTTCCCGAAAAGCAAATGTCAAACGACAGCAGCTTCCCTTCACCGCACAAATGAGTGATGGAAACAAAAAGGGCGATTTGCCGTAACACGCTGAATCCATCTTACACGTGTTCACTTTGATGTCTGGCAGATGAAGGGAGCGCGACTTTAATCGATATGAATATGGCGAAGACGGAAGGCAGCTGATTTGCATAGAAAGCTACAGGCGTTATCACCATAAGCTGCTGAGCTGTGCTGCATGGCTCAGGAAGCTGCGGCCCTGTCTCCAGGGATGCGAACATTGCCGACACGCAGCACCTGCAGATTCGATTCTACCTGACGTGCTGACGTGGTGCGGTGCTGGGGTCATATTGCAGTGTGTTGCATTGGGCTTTACTCACACAGAGGGGAATGTGTTGAAAAATAGGAAAATATGTAATTTGTTTGACTCAGGTCTGTGGTGAAACTTTGAGGACAAGCGCAAAAAAAATCTGGACCAACAATCGACGAATCGTACGATCGTCGCGCACCTCTGCGTATGTCGCAGCGTGACCCCGACCCCTCCCTCTCCCCCTCTCCCCTCCCCCTCCCACTCTGCGAAGAGACATAAAAAGCTGCAATAAGGACCGACTACCTGTGCAGCTGTATAAGGAGAGACGCTCGCACTCGCAACCCTCATTCACTCACGACGACAGCGACGCTCGCGCAGTCACTCTGCCGCAGCTTTCCACGTTTCCCTTTTTGGAGACGGGGCTATTTCTATTTCGGGCGCGCTCAGGTATAAAAGCAGGAAATCTGCCCCACAATGGAGTTGTGCAGAAGTCTTTTCATATTCAAAGCTGTGCAAATGACAACTAATTGGGGCCAGGACGAGAGAAAAGCCTGTGTTAACAAAGACGGGATGAATCTGGATTGACACAAAGGATGCGCGCAAGAAGCGCCTGGATCTATTGTGTGGATGGAAAATTGAGGAGAAAATTGCGGAATTTTTGCTGTGTAAACTGAGGGAATTTTTTGCCTTACAATCAGGGTTGAGTTTCTTGTTGTTTTGCATTGGACGTGGGAGGATATTGTGCTGATTCTCATATTGATGTGGTCAGGTCACAACTGGCGATTCCATTGTTATTGTCGGGATTTATGAGGTCGACACAGGCCAAGTTTGCTTCGTGTGACAATGGAGCGAATTTGTGGCGTGAAGCACTGCAGGCGATCTTCACCATCAGGCTATCATCACCGTAACAAGTCTCTCTTGTTCTCGTATTGATCAGGTTGTTCGCCACAGCCAGCGATTGTACTCGCAAAAATCCTGACTCTGAAAACAGATGCGTTTTGTAGCTTCAGAGATGGGAGTTTTTATTATTTATTTCCGAGAAAAAATTGTGTGCACCTGATGTCAGCAAAGCTCTGAACGACGAAGCTGTCACAAACTGTGCGCATTGCAATGCACATGCAGAACGCGCACAGCAGGTGCCTCACATTCTGATGGATTGTGCTGTGGTAAAAGGTGAAGCGCACGAAGCGAAGCATCGTAGAGCTTCCGAAATTGGCCTGTGTCTCAGGTGCGCGTTGCTCACAAAAATTCCCACGTGAGCGTAGAACGTGGATCTCAACTCCCGAGGTCACGCCTCGGCAGACACACGCAAAATCCGTAGCTGTTTTGCCACGAAGATGGTTGCAATGCACACATGCCATCGCAAATGTTGGCATCCAACCAAAAGAGAGAGGCCGTGAATCTTGCTTTTTATGGACACACGGAGCAAAAGCTTGACATTCTTGGCCAAGTTGTTTTTGCAAGTGATTTTTTTGGCTCTTTTGTCTTGTTTTGTGGGATGTGTAGCACATTTCTACGGCTGGATCCTGAATGGTTTTGGACAATGGAACGCAGACACAACAGTCTCTGCGATGGATCCCTGCGAGCAAATCCATCAACGGAATTAGGGGAGTTCACCGCGCAGATTAAGTTCGCCCACGAAACATACATTTTGACCTGGGTTGGTTGGACGTTGAGGAGTGATTCCAATGTGCTCCATGTCGTGTTGTGTATCTGAGGAGGAGGCTGAATAACAGGCAGAACCTGGGGCATGTTTACACAGCAATTTTGTGCCATTATGACTGGGTTTTTCTGCTGGAGCTTCATCATCACTCTAACGAAGCTCTGGGTCCCGTCGATCGACACCGTCGCCGCAGTTTCCCGGTTCGTTAGCGAGATTTGTGCCTCACAGGATGGATATTGGATCAAAGCTTTGTCGCAAACATGTTCCCCGCTGTGATTGACAGATCGCGGGATTTTAGTCCCTGTCCCAAGCTTTCGTCCTGTGGGGTGACAAAACTCACATGGACTGGAAAACTGCAGCACTGAATTTCAAACAATGTCTTCAGAACTGCTACGAAGGCGCCACAAGAAAACACAACTGATTGAACATTTTCGCAAGGAACGGAACGGGGATTTCGCGCCGGCACCCTGACACACCTCGAGGCCGACAGTGCAGAGATTTTTAAGCTTTGGCAGGGACCGAGCACAGCTACAGCATCAGAAACGACATCAAAAGCAGCAGGCAGCCGGAGAGCAAGCTCACGGGTATTTTTTTCTTGAGGCTCAAATCAGTTTCTTTGGCTTGTTTGTGAAATTTGGGACGAATTTTCTTTTGGATGAAAAGTGCAACTGTACTTGATGGCATTAAAATTCCTGGCATTGCATGTCACAGCGCATCAACGTTGTTGCTGCCGCCAGAGCTGGTTGCGGTTGGTTTGGGCTCGAAAGCATTTGGACTGGCACACGATAAGACCCGACCGCTGATCTAACAGAGAGAGAACCCAGCTAGTCAGTCACAAATGAAAACAGGCTCTGAATGCCTCGGCGCCCACGGATGCAGCTGTAGCTCCGAGTGGTGCGCACCACCCGTGGTTTGTCTCCATCTGCTCTGCGTGGTTCAGTCTCAGAGAGCTCCAGACTTCACTCGCGGGCAGACGGACGTGCAGAGACAGAGAGGGGAACTGCGCGACTGCGACTGCGCGATCAGAAGAAAAAGGACGAAACTCCGGCGGACAGGCAAAAGCGAATCCAGAATCCAGAATCCGGACCATCTGGCCTGGGACTTGGTCCGGAACGGAGGGATTCGCTGTTTGACTCGGGAGTGCACGCGCCGCCACACTCACTTCTCCGGATTCTTCACTTCATCCGGACTCAACTCCAACTCAAATGCAGCTTCCTTGGCATAGCGCCAAGGTACACATGCGGCGTGTGCTGGCTGGAGCGTAATACCCCAAGCGCGCGAGGGGCTGGTTTGCGAAGGGTGGAGCCTGTTTTGAACCACATGAGGATTTCTACAGTGCAGTGAGCAGTGACTGTTCAGCTCGCTAACAGCTCTTTTCTTCGCTTGACAACAATACTGCATTACCAGAAGTCAACTCGCGCCTGTGGGCAGCAATCCTGCTACCGAGAGAGGAGTCTGACTTTTTGACATTTCGAACCCAGGTATTTTCGAGGTTTTGACGGGGGCTGCAGCACGGCACGTGACCCCACCCACTTCATTACACTCACCTCCACCTACAGCACAGGGACTGAGCGTTGCTCCAGTTTGACTGACACGTGCGTTGATTGCCTGTGCACAGGACTGGATTGGTGTGACAGGTTGTGGGGGCCACTGCTACAGTTTTAATTCGCTACAGGCTGCTGCATCTCCACACAAGGTCAAGGCTATACAACTCAAATTCGGATTTTGATACATTTGTGCTCACTCCAGGATTTCTTCACAACCTGCCGTGAAGAAACAACAGACGCAAGTACAATATTTACCTTTCGCTAGTGAGCCAACAACACGTTGTTACGAGAGAAGAGAGTGCAAATTACAATTGGGAAATCTGAGGCAGAAGCGTGAACTGAAGGCGCATTGTGTGTGCATGCGCGGTACAGTGCACGAGGAAGCAAACAGACAGTGCATACCGAGGTGCTTGTGTTGCTCTTGGCACCTCCGGGCGCTGCCATTACACGTTACCACAGAGCGCAACACTGTACGAGGAGAAGGACGCGGTGTGTGTGCACCTATTCCTACCTATAGTTGGAGCAATACACATACACGACGCTACCTATTCGTATTTGCTCAGGAACACACAGTAGCGTCTGCCAGTTAAAGGTACAAAACAACTCGTGCAATTTCGCAGACACACAGCAAATTGAGCTCTTGTCAAACATACCTGGCATTCCCTGTGTATGTAAGACTCCGTGTACTCTTCAAAGGATTGCTCAAAAGGATAATATCCCGTCATCATAACACTCGGATGCTTTTACGAAGAAGGAGAAGCAAGACGGATTTTCGCACACATGCGATGGTGGAGTTGTAATTTGCAAGAACTGGACACGCAACCATGGCAACGAATGACGTGGAGCAATTGACGCCGACGTCGACGCCGACGAAAGTGACGCCGACGAAAGTGACGCCGACGAAAGTGACGCCCACGCGTCACGGGTACCACAGTCTGAGCGGCGAGGAGGAAGAATTTTTGGACGCTACGAGTATCACCAGCGAAAGTAAGTCACGTTGTCAGGTGTCTGGGGCACGTGTGTGAAAAAACAAGAGAGAATTTCTCATGTTTTACTCTGATGCAATCAATCGTGGCTGCTGGGCTGGCAAAAGTTGTGAAAATCCCTGACAGGAAATGGAAACCCAAAAAGCTGAGGCAATCAGACCGTGTACGAGCGAACGCTGTTTGATTGTTGAGTGCAACATGTTGCAAAAACAACAGGATGAGGGAGTTGTGCAAAAATCAGCCAGATTTATTGGTTCGTGACGGACGGACAGATAAGTTGTGTCACGAGATAATTCGGGGTATCATTTACTCCGGGCAAAGAGGTCTGTTGTTGTTGCGTCATAAATATCCAGACTCCATCTCTGCTGCCAAAAGGACCTGTTTCCGCCAGACTAGAGTTTGCCGACGCAGTTTTGTCTTGCAGTATTTGGGATACAAATGTTTGAATTGTCTTCATACCTTCGTCTGTCATGGGCGGAATTTTTGGCAACTGTCCGCAGAAAATGAGCGAGAAAATCGTGTCATTCACTTGAGCAATGTTCCACGCTGGCAAACCTGACGGCGTCGGTACGCCACTTTTTTTTGCTCGTTTGCAGCAAGAAGTGCGAACAAGTATTTGCCATCGAGATCCTATTTGGGTTATGCAATGTCGCGCGAGACAGGCACACAAGGCTTTTTTTGAGGTGTAGTATTACTTTGACGGACAATGTATGCAAAACGATACATGTTGCTTGTCTTCTCAGCGCTTGAGGCCAGATGCGGACGCCACGCAGTTGGTATTTGCGTGCGTGTTACACCGCATCATGCTGCATATATCATGCATGACGTTCTTGAAGGATCAAAATTTACGACCCCTTGAAATCCACTGGGGGATATTGACACAAACCAGGCTGTGATGAATGCACGGAAGCACAAACCGCGAACCCCTAATTCCACTGTAATTTATCAGAGAAACGAGAAGTTGACATGTAAACTGACCTCTGAGTGACCCACTTATCAGTGACCATGTGTGCTGCACATGGCCACACCTCATTTGCCCCCGGGACTGACACCCTCCACCCTGGCGAAGTTCTGCAGTGGAGCATCACTGACTGATTGATAAGCCCAGTGTGGTTTGTTGTGTTTGGAAAACGAATGCGCTGTCTTCTCTCATGCTGGATGATCAAGTGAAGAGGACGTGAAGTTTTGACTTACAGGCCATTTGTTCTGATACTGAGCAGCCTGCACGGCCTCTTGATCTGTGAATTCGACCACCAGTGCACACACACTCCATTCGTGCGTACGAATCATGGATCTCTATGGCACACCCCAAAATACTCGCTTATGACAGCAATGCGGTTGACAGCAGGGAAGAAAAAAGCTCCGTCCCTTTCTGTACGATGAGATAAGCAAGGAAATGCCTTTGTGTGTGAAAAACAGATCAACAGCAAAAAGTGCACGTTTGAGCGTGGATTGTTTTGGTTCCCGACATGTGTCCAGATGAAATCACCCACATTTCAGTATCATATGGCATCGTGCGTGGAATTTTATGGTTTCACATTTCAAGAATGCTGAGTACCACGGAGGGAGTGTTTTGTGGTCGAATGACAAGATCAAGACAAAGAGTGGGTGGAAGAGCCTGAGTACTTTCACGAGTACCCGGAGTGTACTTTGGGTCAGGCACTCAGCATACCTTTCACGCACAAGCAAAGCATACTGATCCGATTGATCAAGTACCAGTCAGGCTTCATCGATGCGGGTTTAAACAGAAGCTGGAAGCGATGTCAGACAGGGAGCCCCACAGCTCCCGATTGCTGTACTCCATAGCACGGCCCATGTCGCTCATATTTAGGGTTGATTGAGGAACGCTTTCATCTGTGTAGTGGGTGGTGTCTGGCGTCGCTCTACCACCAGGGGGCAGGTACGTTGAAGCGAAAACACGTCCCACATGAAACGCTCGCGACCGCTGCGATGTGACATAAACTTACACGCCGATACCCTGAGAAGGGGTTGCTTGTTTGAAAGCGCAAAACCACGCATCAGTCCAAAGCTGTGTTGGCTTTGTAAGTTACAGGAGGAAAGTTACGAGGGAATAAATTCGGCGCGCTGCTGATAGCATTAGACGCAGGTAAATAGATTTAGATGCGGGTATGTGGGGGATCCAGGGGTGTCTGGGATGTTTGTCTCCCTTTGCAACGTGGAAGACAATACTGCCCCGCATTGTGCGCTGGAAACGTGTGTGTGTGTGTGTGTGTGTGTCACACGCACGCACACATACTTGCATCTTCGTGCGCACTTTGAGAGAAAGCCAATTGTGCGCTCGCCAATTGTCATTCAGCCCTTTTGGGGACCAGGTCAATTGGGGCCAAGTTCCAATGGACAGACATTCCTTCCTATTCAGGGGTGCTAAACAAAAGAACATACCTCCCAGCAAGGGGCCCCTCCCACACCACCAGCCAGGGTACACCCGTACCCAGGGTACACCCGTACCCACGTACCCGGATCCGCGGTGGTTCTGTACCTCGGGTGGAGCTCCCGTCTCTCATCGTGTCCAGTCGGCCCCGAGTAAACATTTACACACACCTTCAATCAGCCGCGCCATTCCACGCGCATTACACGGTCAAGAGATGCGCGCACATCTGCTTCCTATTTGTCGTGTGTTGCACAATATCCACCCAAACAGCCTCTGAGGCCTTCAATTGGTCTGTTTACTCACCGGGATGAGGGGGAATGAGGGTCCTTCGGAGAAGATGATGCTTTGACTGAGCGGCTTTGGAGCAAAGGTCTGGCTGATTGGAACATATTTCTGGATGAATCAGTTGGCTGGCTTCCCCAAATGCAAGAAAGGCTCTGGCTTTGAAGAAGAATTTAGAAAGGCTACGCCTTCACAGAAATTGGTGATGTCCAGGTGCCGTGAAGGAGAGAATGGGCCGCAAACTTGCAAACCTCAAGCAAGTTGGTACCCGAAGGACAAAACATCTGTGGAAGGCCGTGTGTTTCAAGGTTTCGGAATGGCTTCCAGGCATTCAGGATTTTGTCCACCACTCCAAATGCCTTGATATCAGAAAAAATAACTTTGAAATCACTTGAAAACACGTGCCTAATGATGTGTGTGCCTGGAGCAGGAGTGATCACGGCATTTTGAACAAGAAGTCACCATCAGCCTCGAGCCACAAGAGCGATTGTTTGAAACTTGAACCAGGCAAAAAATATGGGAGGAATTGCTACATTATGGTTCATTAAAAATGCTCACACGGCGGTTAATAGGCGTGTAATGAGGACGAGGTATGGAGGCGCAGGAACAGAGATTCGCGTTGAAACAAAGATGCGTTGAAATACGGATGTCTGAGCACTTATCAGTTTACACTCATCAACATGTGCTGTGTGGCTTTGGAAATTTCCCTTGAAACCAAAGTTCATTTGGCATTGCCTGTTTTTGCCAATACTGTGACACGACAACAATTGCATGTTTTCTGGAAAAACCAGGATGAACTTTTTTCATCTGTCAAAGTTGTCAGCGCAATACCAAGCGTTGGCACAAATGTATGTGGTGTTGAAATTCTGGGAGTAACGACACGAAAGAGCAAACACGAGCCGAGTACTTTCCGTGCACTTTCTTCTGATCAGAACTTTGGAAGTTTTAGAGCGTGACATTTGTGACACTTTGTGCATTTCTGCACATCTGCGCACAAAATTTCTTTTTCGTGTTTGGCAAGCAAATTGTCATGCGAGGTCACACATGTCAGTTTTAAGAGGAAAAAGTTTGTGAGTTTGTCGCGTCAGAAAAAAATGATTCAACATTGGGCAGAAACTACCTTTGAGTGAAACAAAACAGAAATAGTTTGGTTTACCAATTCGGCAAATACTGCCCAATTGAGGTAATTTGTGACTGACAGTACACGCGTACTTCTGTTTTGTTTGTTCGTTGGATCATGATGTGTTCGACTCGGACCCGTGACATCTGGGTCAGCAGTTCACGGGGTCACGGTCACTCTTGACCAGCCATTGTTTGTTTACAAACACATGATGCTGTGAGTGACCAAGGACTGATGCGTCGAGTAAACAAACAAGAGTTATGTGCAGAGAGTCCATAAATTTGAAGTGCAGATTTAGAATTTAGGGTCTGAATTCACTATCTGCTTTACGCCGTGAACTCTTGTAACCACTGAAGTGTGGGAAATCACACTTGAGAATTTCAGCTGAACAACACATTCTTATGAAAAATGTTATCTTGCCCCTGTAGTTTCACCCTGAGAAACTTGCGTGATGCGCAGATAGAGAAAATAACACAGTGCGACATGTTGGGAAAACATAAAACCTCCAGCGCCCATTATCTGAACTGCATACACAAAGAGCATGTGTTTTTATTTGGTCAAATGCGTGTTTTGAGAATGTCAGAAATGTCAAAAAGTTCTGTCGGACGCTATGCTGTGCACGCACGGGGATACGCAGCGAGGGAGCAAAATGCAGAACGAACGTCTGCTCATATCAAATTCATTGCTGAAACTTGAAGCCCAAAATAAATTGGGCGAGGAACCCAAGATTTTATCTGGTGCATCCGCTTCGAGGGGTGAATTATAATTCAATCAGATACGATTGTCCGAAGTGCCAGAGGTTCCATGAGGGGCAGATCCAGATGGGATCCTGGAATCAAGGCTGGTGTGGGCAAGAACGACTCAATTGGTCTCCGTTTCAATCAAACTGCGTTTCACATGACTCTTCAACTCAACTCAAATTTGTGTCTTTGACCAAATCCCACTCCTGTTGACTCCAAACCACAGACGTAACTTCAGACACCTCCAGGGCTCTATTTGCTCCAAACCATGAATGCTTCAAACCAACCACGTCCTGGCTCCACCTCTGGTGGGTACGCTTGAGATCAGACGGAGCGCATCTCTCGACCCACCCATCCCATCCCCACCAAACTCGCCGCAAACATCTCGAGGCCATTGTCAGCTGTCCGGTCGGAATGCCAGCAACGCCGCCTCCGCTATTTCTACAGAAGCTTCTTCTTCCACTCCATTCCCAAGAGTACAAATGCACCCGATAAACCTCCCTGCTGATGCAACTGCTAATTGTTCATCATCGGTGTCTGTGAGAGTTTCGTTCTGAAGCTAATCAGGAAAATGGCGGCTCGAAGCCAACTCAAAGTGAAAAATCCACATTATTTTTGAAACAATATGTGAATTTTGCCAAGTTATGTTTTGTCGACAGCTGGAGGTCTGCAATGCAAATATGTTTCAAGGTTGTTGTGTTTGTAAATTTTTGTCTGCTATAAATTTTGGCCTTGTTTGGTTCGTTGTAGATGCAGAACATGGTAAAGCTCTTTTTCGTCATTGGATTCACCATTTTTGTGACTCATGTTTGCTGTTCCCGACTAACATTGAAGCGACAAAGGCAAAAACTGGAGCGGGGAACAGGAAATCCAGGGGCGGATCCAAGATTCAGTTGGAGGGGCGAGCCCCGGGTGGGGCGACGCAGCCCCCCTCCCCCCGAGACGAGGATGTCTCCAACTTTGACAAATTTTCGAGAAGCAAAATGCGCACGGGGCGCAAAAGCAAAAGAAATTCTGTCGCATGACGGCGGGGGGATGGGGGGGGGCGACGCCCCCTGGATCCAGCCCTGAAACCCTTCAATTTGCAATTAATTACGGTTGACAGCGGCCTATTCCCGGCCTGACGGCGCGCGTGAGTGACAGCGCAATGATGGATCTCCCTCTGATCATGTCCCGTCAGTAATGGAGGCAGGCCGCGTGACAACTCCCCAACTTCCCGTCCCGTGTGTGAGAATTGTGCAAATGGGCCAATGGAGCAATGGGTGTGCTTCAGCAAAACTGGATTGGCTTTGTTTGATGGGTGAAAGCCTTGGATTGTCCAGCCTGATTTCTAATGATGCTGTTTTGTGTTCGTCCCGACCTGGAGTGGACCCGTGGAATTTGCGATGTGTGAGTGGGGGCCCTTTGGTTGTGTTGCAGTGTTTTGTTGGTCCAGGGTTACATACCGCACCCCAAGTCAGGGGGAGCCACCTCCTATTGGCGGGGAAACCCACTGCTCAATTTTGCATTCTTCAGTACCTGGGCAAAATTTTGCCTGCGTACCAAGTGCAAATACAGATCGCATCTCTGTGGAAACACACAATGCGCCAACAATACACAGAGAGCGAAGTCAACGCAGCCCAAGTGAAAACATGTAAACAAAGCTTGTTGATGTTCTGGATTTCTTTACGTCTCCATCGCGTATCTGGAAACCGTTTTTGACATTTTTGGGATCAGTTTCCGCCAGTCTTGCTGTACCTGTGCCGAGTGTGTTATCTGGATGATACCCGCAGTACTTGTGGTACTTTACGTTTTGGCCCCCTCGACTGTGTCGTTTTCAATGCACGAAGAGCATTTGCATGCTCACGTGTGGCCACCACACGCACACAGGCACACACACTCGCATGGAAAGGCACACTCGCGCGCACACATGCACACACAGACTGCACTGACACGAAAACATGCGTACACACAAACACACACACACGCACACACACACACACACACACACACACACACACAATTTCCGCAAGACTCATTCAAACACCGCCGACAAGCAAAGTTCATTCCGTGCGTCAACTCTCTCCTCTGCGTTCCTTCATCAGCAAAATTGATTCGCAGCTTCGCGCGTTCCGTTTGAAGTTTCCCCCATGTGCTCACGTTTTCCCGTCTCTTGTGTTGTAGATGCGGAGCTGGTGCACATTCTGGTGTTCGAGCGCTTTGCTCGAGACCGCTCTTCAGGCAGCATACGCACGCGCAAGCGACTCATCCCCGAACACTACATGACGCTGCCGAGACAAGTGAGTATCTCTCAAATATCAAAAAAAAAAAAACAACAACAACAAGGGAGTGAGCATTGGAGGCACCACGTACGGCGTGGGGATTGGGTATTGCAGACGCCGCGCATTGGGTTGGGACGAATGTAGGATATTTTGGGGCACAGGGTGTTTGGGTTAGTTGAGGCTGCTGCACTGAAAGCAGATTCGATGGGACAGCAACGGGACTAATCATCACACTTCAGCCAAAGCTGGTCAGGACCAGAAAGATAGGCCGGGGTTAGAACTGGGTTGCAAAACCGACTGGATAGCAAATCAGACATGTCAAGACGTGTTGCAGTGCGCTTGAGTTGGCAAAATGTTTCTGAGGCAACGGACAAGAAGTGAGGAAATCGGTGAATCACATAAAACATGCTGTCACAACATGTCGTGTTCTGCTTGGGAAAGCGTTGAATGGGGAATGCTCCGTTCTGCCTCGCCAAAATATTACAACTTGATCAGAATGCATGAAGACCACATCAAATTTGACAGATGGTGAAAGGGAAAAACATTTTGAGTGAAAATATTCTTAGACGCTGTTAGTTGCACGCGAAGGCTTGAAGCGCGCACTCGTCGACAGCACAGTTTCTGTAAATGCAGTGAGTTGGATAAACTTCGAAATGAGGATAAAGTGCTGGAAAGAAAATTGGCAAAATTCAAATGCGTTGACAAAAATCGCAGTGAGGTAAAAAGAAACGAGTGAGTGAATTGCAAAACGTACATTCAAAAAATGTTTTGCTTGAATGGCCGCGGTGCAGAAAGTGAAATGTTTCAGATTTGACAGAAACTGCATCAAAACTGACCCGCTCCATCGTTGACATTTCAGATGAAACTGAACAAGGGGGATGACACGATCGTGAGTGAGGAGGTGGAGCGGATAGACGCTGCTCCGAGCGCGAAGCGTCCGAGACGCAGCTCGCTCCCGGAGACCTCCACCGAGAAGAAGGACGCGGAGAAGGACGGCGAGGACGCGCGGCAGAGCCTCGCCGACCGCATCATCGAGCGCATCCGCCGCGCGCTGTCCCCGCGCTCGGACGGGGGGCGCGACGCCGACCACGACGCCGACGACGAGAGCGAATCCGACGTCGAGACCGCCGAGCAAATCGACGGCAAAGAAATCGAGGTCGGCAGCGGAGACAAAGACAAAGTGTCCAAAAAGGACAAAGATAAAAAGAAACGGACTAAAAGGCTCAAGAAGTCCAAAGACAAGGACAAAAAGCTCAAGGCAAAGAAGAAGAAAAAGCCAAAAGCCACTTCCAAAGACAAAGATGATGTGAGTGAGAAAATAGAGTACGCGAAGGAGTACCCGGAGGACGCGCCCACGGACGGGGAAGGCACGGACACCGGAGGGCGCCCGCCCAAGGTCAAACCGGAAGTGGTGGAGCGGGTGTTGGCGACGGCGCAGTCCGAGCCGCCGCCCGTCCCCGACATCTCCCCGCCTAAGTCGCCCGAGCACCAGCTGGGCGTGAGCGTCGAGGGCGAAGTGCCACGAGTGGACGCTGAAGGTCAGTCACGTGTTGTTTTTCTCCACATTGAGATTGCAATTTGTCTCGTTGAAGGAGAGTGTAAGATTGCACGTGAAGATGAAGATGAAGCTTTCATGTTCAGAAAATTGCAGCTTTGTGTGAGAATAATTGGCCTTTGTGGAGGTAGTGTGCTGCAGGCCTTTTGTCGTTTGGCTCAAAAATTACATGGCGATTGACGTCATGCGTGCTCTTTGGTGTATTTGCAGGTGTAGAATACCTTGAATCCAAACAGCTGGACGTCGGTACAGCTGTCACACCTGATGCGCCCGGGAAGGATGAAGAGGCCGAGAAGAAGAAGAAAGACAAAGACAAGAAGAAGAAGCGACGAACCCTGAGCTTCACCTTCCTGAAAAGACCCAAGTCCAAGGACAGGACCACCAAGTCCGATGCTGAGTCCAGCTCCAGCTCCAACTCGTCATCATCTTCTGATGAGGAAGACAAAGACAAAGAGAGTGACAAAGAAGGCAAAGAGAAGAAAGAAAAGAAGAAAAAGAAGAAGAAGGGCAAGGAGTCTTCTGGTGAAGAAGACAAGGACAAAGAGAGTGACAAAGAGAAAGAGAAGGACAAAGACAAGAAGAAAAAGAAGAGGAAGTCCAAGGAAGTTACATCAGAAGATGAACAGGACAAAGACAAGAAGAGGATGAGAGTGACGCTGCCCAGGTTCCCCTCTCTGCAACGGAACAAGAAGGCTCCTGGCGAGACGACACCCCAGAGCCCCGACGACCAGAAGGACGTCGACGAGAGCATCCAGAAACAGGAAGCCGACGTTGCGCATGCGTCACCGGAAGATCAGGACAAGAAGTCCAAGAAGAAGCTGAAGAAGCCCAAGGGCAAGAAGATCGTGCTCGACCCTGGAGAGCGCGAGGTCGAGGCTGAAGCGATGGACGTTGACCTGGACGACATCGTGCCCAAGGCCGTCGTGGTCGGGTCCGGGTGGCAGCAGGAAAGCTACGCCAAGTCGCCCGTGCAGCTCAAAGAGCTGACGCCAGAGGCCGACGCCGTCAAGGAGCTCGTGGACGAGGTCGTGGAGGCCGCAGCCAATCAGGCGCTCGAGACGCTGGTGAACGGGGACAAGACACCAGAGGGCGACGTCAGCGTCGCCGTGAGCGGCCCCGCGCTGCAGGTGACACCTGGTGAGGTGTCCGTCGACGGCCCCAAGGTGGAATCCCCCGACCTTGACCTCAATCTTCCTCAGGGTGCTGAAGTCTCGGTTGAGGCTCCCAAAATCGAAGCTGACTTGCCCAAGACCGGTGACGTTGACGTAGACGTGGACTTGCCCAAGGCTGGTGACGTGGATGTCAAGGTTCCTGACCTGGAGGTGGAGCAGCTACCGGAAGGGAAGTTGATTCGCCTGGAGGGTCCGTCTGTGGACGGAGAGCTGGACGTGAGCGCACCCGACGTGAAGCTCCCAGAAGGGGGCGCCGGCGTCGGCGTCGAGCTGCCGGACGTCGTGGTGACCGAGGTCCCGGAGTCCGAGATCAAGAACCTGGAGGGGAAGCTGGACGACACACCGGTTCTGCACGTCATCACCGACGTCCCATCTCCAGACACCACACTCGATGCCTCTCTGGATGTGAGCGGAGATGTGGACGTCCCCGACAAGAAGATCAAGTCTCCCAAGGGCAAGAAGTTTGGAATGGGATTCTCCTTTGGAAAGAAAGACAAGAAGAAGCCAAAGGGAGACACAACAGATGAAGAGAATGATGAAGGTGTCACATCTGATGATGAGAAGGAGGCCAAAGGAAAGAAGCCCAAGAAGAGCAGAAGCTTCAACATCAAGTTCCCCTCGTTCAAGAGAGACAAGAAACCCAAAGTGGAGAAGAGAGGAGGTGATGTCACTCTCGAGGTGACTGCACCGACAGTGGACACCAAGGGCGAGGTTGAGGTCCCTGATGTGTCCCTGGAGGCCCCCAAGGTGGAGTCGCCCAAAGTTGACATTGACCTTCCTCAGGGTGCTGAGGTCTCAGTGGAGACCCCTGACGTTTCCGTGGAGGCTCCCAAAATTGAAGCTGAATTGCCCAAGACCAGTGACATTGAGCTTGAGACACCCAAGGTGGACGTGGACTTGCCCAAAGTGGGTGATGTTGACATCGAGGCTCCGAAGGTGGATGTTGGTGACGGGATCGAGGCACCGGAAATCGAGATCGAGATGCCGGAAGGAAAGTTCATCAAACCGGATGTGGAGATTGAGATGCCGGAAGGGAAGTTAATCAAGATGGAGGCGCCATCTGTTGAGGCGGACGTCAAGGGCGACGTGGACATCACGGCTCCTGACGTCGACGTGAAGCTGCCGGAAGGTGGAGCCAGCGTGGACGTGCCGGAAGTGAAAATACCGGAAGTTGACATCAAGGTTCCGGACAACGAGATACCCGATGTGGAGATCAAGGGCCCAGAGGTGAAGCTGGACGAGACCCCAACGCTGGATGTCAGCCTGGACGCTCCATCCCCAGACACGACCCTGGATGTGAGTGGAGATCTGGAGGTACCAGACAAGAAGCTGAAGTCACCCAAGGGCAAGAAGTTTGGAATGGGATTCTCCTTCGGGAAGAAGGACAAGAAGAAGCCAAAGGGAGATACAACAGATGAAGAGAAGGATGAAGGTGTCACATCTGATGATGAGAAGGAGACCAAAGGAAAGAAGCCCAAGAAGAGCAGGAGCTTCAACATCAAATTCCCCTCATTCAAGAGAGACAAGAAACCCAAAGTGGAGAAGAGGAAGGGAGACGCGACTGATGACGAAGACGACAAAGACAAGGAGAAGAAAGAGAAGGAAGACAAGGACAAGAAGGGACTTGGTCTGGACATCCACATGCCCAAGCTTCCATCATTCTCTCTCGACAAAAAGAAAGACGAAGATGAGAAGAAAGAAAACGAGGACAAGATCGTGGAGGAGGTAGAGAAAAAGATCGAGGTTCCTGAGGTCGAACTCGAGGCTCCGTCCGTTGACGCTGACGTCGACGTCGGCGACGCTGCTGCTCGCGTCATCAAGACAACGACCATCACCGCCGTCAAGACGTTCAAAACCGGCGAAGAGCCGCAGGTCGAGGTGACCGCAACGCAGGAGCTGATCGAGACCCCGACCCTCGAGATGGAGAAACCCGACCTGGACGTCAGCATGGAGAGCGGGGACATGGACGTCGACATGCCCGAGTTCACCATCAAGAAGAAGATCAGGAAACCCCGCAGGTACAGGTCCAAGTCGGAGGAGAAGGAGGAGGGAGAGAAGAAAGAAGAGCCCCAGACGGACGAGCAGAAGGAAACTGATGATGACGACAAAAAGAAATCAGGTTCGTAAAAAACGAATTTCGATCGAGTCACATCCAGCCAGGGGTGCGAAGGGGTCATTGTTGCAGCACTGGAGGAGCAGCATAAATCTGCGTTTGGCAGGAAAAACTGGTCTGTGTGGGCTGGCCTTTGACACTCCTTAAATCTCCTTCTTGTTAGACCCTATCTGTCACATTTTTTGCGCCAAATGGGCAAAAAAAGCGTCGAGTGTCGCGTCGCGAGTGTTGGATCTGTAGAACATCAGCCTCGTGTTTTGTTGACACTGTGCTGTGATTCTGCAGCTGTTGGGGCACAAAACAGAAAAAGCAGCTCGCGACTCTTGTGCTACATCGACACCACTTGGCTGCTACAAATACACTCGTAGTACTGTGTGTTTTTGCACTGTTGTGTTTTCTGCTGCAATAACTGTTGCGCTCAACGCGAAATATTCTCATTTGTGTTGCAGGGTTCGACTTCGACGTGAGTCTCCCAGAAATGCCGTCGTTATCATTCAAGAAGGACAAGGGTGATGACGATGACAAGGAGAAGGAGGAGAAAGAAAAGAAGGAGGAAGCAGAGGATGATAAGAAGAAACTTGAAGTCGAGGTCAGTCTTCCATCAGTGTCGCTAGGAGCAGCAGCGAAAGATGATGACAAGAAAGAAGATGAGGATAAAGAGGAAGAGAAGAAGGAAGAGGAGGATGACAAAAAGAAGAAGAAAAAGAAGGGAAAAGGCTTCCATCTGGATGTGAATCTCCCGAAATTCCCGTCATTCTCGAGGAAGAAGGGAAGGAAATCGACCTCAGGGGACGAATCGGATGAGGAAGACAAAGACAAAGCGAAGGACAAAGAGGATGATGACAAAGACAAGGAGAAGAAAGATGAGAGCTTCGAGGTGGATCACGAGGTGGTTGTCGAAAGTCCAGACTCGGAGAAAAAGAAGAAGCGCGATTTTCACGTTGAGCTGCCTAAGATGCCGTCGTTCTCTCTGAAGAGAGGCAAGAAAAAGTCGGAGAAAACGTACGATGAAGAGGAGGACAAGGAGAAAGAGAAGGAGGAAGACAAGGAGAAAGACAAAGAGGAGAAGGAAGACAAAGAGCCAGCTTCACCCGAAGAGGATACTGATGGCAAGAAGAAAAGGAGAAGCAAGGGCTTTGATTTCCATGTCAACCTGCCAAAATTCCCCTCGTTCTCCCGAAAACGTGGAAAGAGCTCAACGTCTGACGACGACAAAGAGAAAGAGAAGGAAAAGGACGACGAAAAAGAACCAAAGGAAGAAGAGTTGTCTGATGAAGAGAAAAAGAGAAGGGGGATTGAGATCACACTGCCAGATGTTTCTCTCCCCTCTGTCTCTGTGGAAACTGATAAGGAAGAAGACAAGGATAAAGAGCCCAAAGAAGAAAAGCCTGAAGAAGAGAAAGAGAAAGAACCAAAAGAGGAAGAGGAACTGGACGAGGAAGAGAAGAAGAAGCGAGGGTTCCACATCCACATGCCTCACATCAAGATGCCATCTCTGCACCTCAAACGAACCAAGAGCAAGGAAGATGAGGAAGAAGACAAAGAAAAAGAACCCAAGGATGATGAAGAGAAGGAGAAGAAGCCTGATGAAGAGGAGGAGAAAGACAAGAAGGAGGATGAAGAAAACTTGACAGATGATGAGAAGAAGAAGCGAGTCATAAATATTCACATGCCAAAGATTTCACTTCCATCCTTCCACCTGAAAAGACACAAGAGTGACGAAGAAAAGGAAGATGACAAAGACAAGGAGAAGGAAGAGAAAGAAGAGGAGAAAGACAAGGACAAAGAAGAGAACAAAGAAGAAAAAGAGGAAGATCTGACTGATGAAGAGAAGAAGAAGAGAGGCATCGACATCCACCTGCCCAAGATCAGCATGCCTTCGTTCCACTTCAAACGATCCAAGAGCGGTGAGGATAAAGAGGACGACAAGGACAAAGAAGAGAAGGAGAAAGAGGAAGAGCCCAAGAAGGAGGGAGAAGAGGTCGAGGTGACGGACGGTGTTGTGGTGGAGGAACCTGACAGTGAGAAGAAAAAGAAGAAAAAGATGGATTTCCACGTGAATCTGCCGAAGTTCCCGTCATTCTCCCTGAAGAGAGGCAAAAAGGGTTCCAAGTCAGAGGACACGGATGACGAGAAGGAGAAAGAACCAAAAGAGGAGGAGGAGGAGGATAAAGAAAAGCCAGAAGAACCTGCCTCCCCCGATGAAATCAGGGTGGGTGAAGGTGTCTATGTGGATCCTGAGAGCGAAGACAAGAAAAAGAAAAAGCGAAAGAGCAAAGGACTCGATTTCCACGTCAACCTGCCCAAGTTCCCCTCGTTCTCCCGAAAGCGTGGAAAGAGCTCAACTTCTGAAGATGACAAGGAGAAAGAGAAGGATGAGAAGGAAACGGAACCAAAGGAGAAGGAGGAAGAGGAATTGTCTGATGAGGAAAAGAAGAGAAGGGGAATTGAAATCACCCTGCCAGATGTTGCCCTCCCATCAGTTTCTGTTGAAACTCAGAAAGCAGAGGATGATGAAGACAAAGACAAGGAACAGAAAGAAGAGAAAGAGGAAGACAAGAAAGAAGAGGATGAAGAGCTGACTGAAGAAGAGAAGAAGAAACGAGGATTCAACATTCACATGCCACACATCTCTCTCCCATCATTCCACCTGAAGGGCAAGAAGAAGGACAAAAAGGAAGGGGAAGAGGAGGAAGACGAGAAAGAGAAAGAGGAAGAGCCCAAGGAAGAGGACAAGGACAAAGAGCCAAAAGAAGAGGAGGAATTGGATGAGGAAGAGAAGAAGAGACGGGGCATTGACATTCACTTGCCCAAGATCTCGATGCCCTCGTTCCATCTCAAGGGCAAAAAGAAGGGAGACAAAGAAGGTGAGGAAGAAGAGGGAGAAGACAGAGACAAGGAACCCAAAGAGGAGGAGGAAGACAAGGAGAAGAAGGACAAGGACGAGGAGGAACTCACCGACGAAGAAAAGAAGAAACGAGGTGAGAATTTGTTCACAAAGAACTCAGGTCAAGAAGTGTTTGAAAAATCGAGTAATTTTGTTCGGAATTGAGCAGCTTGGAAACTTTTAAAATTCAGACGAACAGTTGCAGATTGCGAAAACTTGTTTGGAACCCAGAGCTACAGACAACTAACTGGATGTGTGTAGTGAAAGCATTTTTGTCATAGCTTCAAATGTGTTTTGTTGACAATGTTTTGATTTTTGTTTCGACAGGGTTTGACATCCATCTGCCCAAGATCAGCATGCCTTCTTTCCACTTGAAACGATCCAAGAGCGGTGAGGACAAAGAGGACGACAAAGAGGAGAAGGAGAAGGAGCCCAAAGAAGAGGAAGAGAAGGAGAAAGAACCAAAGGAGGGAGAGGTGTACGAAGTGAAGGTTGGAGAGGGCGTCTTCGTGGAAGAACAAGACAGTGACAAGAAGAAGAAAAAGCTAAAGAGCAAAGGACTCGATTTCCACGTCAACCTGCCCAAGTTCCCCTCGTTCTCCCGCAAGAAGAAAGGTGAGAAAACTGAAATGTTTCTTGTCAGGCTGTTGTTGACACAAAAAGTTTTGTTGAGAGGTTGCTCTGCAAATTTGTCCTCCTTGGCACACTTCGAGTCAAAGAGAAGCACAAGTCATTTTGTTCTGTCATTTTTCACAGATAAGAAACCGTCTGAAGATGAAGAGGAAGAGAAGGAGAAGGAGAAGCCGGAGGAAGAGCTCGACGAGGAAGAGAGAAAGCGCAGAGGTGAGGAAACAAATAAACTTGAAGCGTGAAGGCTTGAACATCTTGCTCGCGTTCTGTCAAAAATATCTGGTGACAAGCAACTTTCCACAAAAGTTGCACGCTCCGGAGTAACAAGATTTGTTCGAAGACAGACAATCATGTGTCACAGTCCAGAACAAGTCTGACGTAGAGTCACGCACGTGGAACTCAGCCTCGCGTATCTCACGTACGTGTGCGTGAACGTGTTGCAGGTCTGGGCGTGGATCTGGATCTGCCGGACGTGTCGCTGCCGTCGGCCGAGGTGACACTGGAGACGAGCGCGGAGAAGGAGAAGGAGGAAGAGAAGGAAGGAGAGAAGGAAGAAGAGAAGAAGGAGGAGGAACCCGCCTCGCCAGGTATGCGCGTGCGTGCGTGTGTGAGTGGGTGTGTGGGTGTTCTCCTAGCTGGGACTTTGTCAGCTGAACCAGTTGGTTCGTTGTCACGTGTACTGCGGTGTAACCTCAAAGATGCCTGTCGTTTGTCTTGAATCTGCCCTTGATTGAGTGCAACTGCATTTTCTGATTCGTTGGTGATTGATGTTCACAGAAGAGCCAGACAGTGAAGGAAAGAAGAAGCGACGAAGCAAGGGCTTTGACTTCCACGTCAACTTGCCCAAGTTCCCCTCATTCTCCCGAAAACGTGGAAAGAGCTCAACATCTGAAGATGACAAAGAGAAGGAGAAGGAAAAAGAAAAGGAGGAAGTGAAAGAAGAGGAAGAGAAGGAGCCAAAGGAAAAGAAAGAAGAGGACCTGTCCGATGAAGAAAAGAAGAAGAGAGGTTTGTTTCGCTTTCTTGCATTGTCCAAAGATTCAGCATTTCGTTTGTTGGCGTTGATACACAGAGCTTTCAAAATATGGTCAAGCAATTGCTTCAGTGACAACAAGTTGCATTGCAGATTCTAACTTCAGTATATACGTTTGTTTTTTTTTTCTTCGAACAGGATTCGACATCCACCTGCCCAAGATCAGCATGCCCTCATTCTCCCTGAAGAGATCCAAGAGCAGTGAAGACAAAGAGGACGACAAGGACAAAGAAGCAGAGGACAAAGACAAGGAGGAAGAGCCCAAAGAAAAGGAAGATAAGGAGCCCAAAGAAGAGGAAGAGCTGGACGAGGAAGAAAAGAAGAAGCGAGGGTTCCACATCCACATGCCTCATATCAAGATGCCGTCTCTCCACCTCAAGCGAACCAAGAGCAAAGAAGACGAAGAAGACAAAGACAAAGAAGAGGAGGAAAAGAAAGAAGAGAAGAAGGAAGATGAAGAAGAGTTGTCCGATGAAGAGAAGAAGAGAAGGGGGATCGAGATCACTCTGCCAGATGTTTCTCTGCCCTCAGTCTCACTGGAAACTGATAAGGATGAAGAAAAGGATAAAGAGCCCAAACAAGAAGAGAAACCCGAAGAAGAGAAGGAGAAGGAGCCAAAGGAGGAAGAGGAACTGGACGAAGAGGAGAAGAAGAAGAGGGGATTCCACATCCACATGCCTCACATCAAGATGCCATCATTCCACTTGAAAGGCAGCAAGGGAGACAAAGATGAAGAAGAGAAGGAGAAAGAGCCCAAAGAAGAGGAAGAGAAGAAGGAAGAGGAGGAAGACAAGGAGAAGGAACCCAAATCTCCGACTGACAGTGAGAAGAAGAAGAGGACTGGAGGTTTCCACGTCAACCTCCCGAAGTTCCCTTCATTCTCACTGAAACGCGGCGCCAAAGTGTCGAGCTCCGAGGAACCAGAGGACAAGGACAAGAAGGACGAAGAGAAGGAGGAAGAGAAACCAGAGAAGGAAGAAGACAAAGACGAAACCAAGGAGTCGGAGGGAGAAGAAGAGACTGACGGCAAGGACAAGAAGAAGAAAAAGAGGAAGGGCATCAACCTGAGCTTCAAGCCTCCATCATTCCACTTCAAGAGGGGAGAGAAGAAACCATCAGAGGCAGAGGAGGAGGACAAGGAGAAAGAAGAGGACAAGGAGGAAGACAAAGAGAAAGAGAAGGACGAGAAGGACAAGGAGAGGAAGAAGATCGGAATCACCCTGCCCAAGGCATCGTGGTCCCTGAAACGAGGCAAGAAGCCATCAGACATGGAAGCAGAACCGAGCGAGCGAGAGGTCGAGTTCAACGTCGAACAGCAAGAGGTGAGTTTAACTTTGTACTCGTGTTCAGTTTCATTGATGGCCCGGTCAATGTGGTGTTCGTCCGAGGTGCGCATCTGCCACACAGCCTGTCTGGTGCTCCGCGTTCTCTCTTTCATTTGTTCACCAGGATTTCTCTTTGGCAAAACACACGCCTCCTTGTCATTTTGGTACAAAAAAAATATTGTGGAAAATGAGAACGTTCGTGTGCACGGGTCAAACTGGAGCAATGAGGTCACGGTACAAATGACAAAACAAATCATGCCACAACTCCCTAGTGATACAACGGGTGCCCTCTGTTTCCTCAGGTGTCTCCGGTGAAGGTGCGGGCGGTGCGGGTGTCCGGCGGCTGGCAGGAGGAGGACTCCGGGGAGCCGGTGGACCTCAAGCCGCGCTCGCTGCTCGAGGACATAGAGGCGGACCTGGCTGCGGGCGCCGCGGCCGCCGAGACGGAGATCGTGGAGACGATCGAGGCGGTGCCGAAGGTCGCCGTGGAGCTCGAGTCCCCCGTACCGGACGAGGTGAGTTGTGGAAGGGGTGGGGGCGTGGGGGATCAGCTTCAGGGGATGCTGGACGCATCATTCGCTGAACCTGTTTGCGAACTTCATGCTGCGCCTACTGATATGTACTTAAGTTCATGTGTCACACGGGAGACGTAGTCGTCAGGTCAATTGCAGTATTAACTTGCACCGTCGTGCATCCAGTGTGAAACAGGTCAAAGGAAGAGGGGGTGCTCATGTGTTTGAGAATGACAGGCTCGCTCGTTCACAGCACACCACAGAACATGTGATGGGGACCACACGAAGATTGTTTCCTCGACTGAATTTCCTCCAAGCACTTGTTCCTGCTTGCTTCCATTTCCTCTCACGGACCTGCAGCAGTCTGTGGCGTCGCGTTCATTGTGTTGTTTCCCGACGCAGGTGTTTGTGGAGGGCGAGGTGCCCAAGGTGGAGGTTCCGGAAGTGGAGGTGGAGGCGGAGGCGCCGAAGGTCGAGGGAGAGCTCCACCTGCCCAAGGTACCGCAATCATGCGTCACGTGACACAGGGCTTCTGCTGCTGCTTCTTCTGCATTTTATTTTGGGGGGAAAGCCTCATTCAGACAAATCAAGGGCAGATTGCAATTGCGTTGAGCAGCCTTGCGCGGTGTGAAAACTGTGTATCATACTTTGACACATGAGTTGTAGAAATTGTTTCATTCAGGTGGAAAGTTATTGACGACAGAGCCTGTTGTGTATTTTGAACGATTTTCCAAGGGCCAGACACCACTTGAGACAGTCTGGTGTCACCCAAACAAGATAACTCTGTCACACTTGTGGTAAAAAGGTGTCATTGAGAAAACTGATTGGCCTGTGGTACGGTCTGAAAAACGGTAAATTTGGAACAAATATTTCATGCAAAGCGGCGTGAATTTTTCCCTGAGGTCACGGACGACATCCCGGCTCTGCACGTGGAGAAGAAGGAAGAGAAGGACAAGGACGACAAGGAGAAGAAAGACAAGAAGAGGATCAGCCTCGGACTCAAGATGCCCAAGGTGCGTTGGAAAGTTTCTCCAATAGTTTCAGCTCGCGCGTCTCAAAGCAAACACCCACGAAGTGCTTTGTGTCCGTTCGTGAGCGTGCAAAAATGAAGAGAGAAACTCCAAATGAGTGTTGCTGGCCATAGATTCGTGAAATGGTGATGGCGACGTCAAATTTAAACAGCAACAGCAGACCAACATCACCAATGCAGCAATGGCGCTGCGGTTTGTGCACGCAAAAAATCCACTGTCACACAAAGACGTCCCCCCGTCGTCCACTTCATGACAGGGCCTGACTCCTCTGTGTTGTTTCGTCGCAGGTTCGGGTTCCGTCGTTCAAGCGGGAGAAGCGCCTCGACTCGGACGAGGACGAGCGCGAGTCGTCGGAGCGAGAGGTGGACGAGACGCGCAGCGAGCACGAGATCGAGGCCATCGTGCCCAGGTGCGGGAGACATGCATACCACGCACACACACACACACACACACACACACACACACACACACACACACACGAGATCGAACCCATCGTGCCCAGGTGCGGGAGACACGCATACCACACACACACACACACACATATGGGCCAAGGTGTGGGTCGTACTCGTACACATGAAATCGGGCCCATCTTGCTCTGCCCGAGGCGGGCCACACTCGTAAGCAATGTACGCACACAAACACACAAGACACACATCAGATGCAACCCGCACGCACGCACACACACACACACACACACACACAATGTTGTGCGTGACATACACATAGTTGTCTGACAAAACCTTTTCATTGCACAGATCCGTGCGGGTTTCCGGAGGATGGCAGGGCGACTACGAGGGCGGAGACGAGGACGAGGCGGGACCGTCAGCCCCCGCCGAAGATGACGCTGCGGACGGGGAGAAGAAACCCGAGGAGGAGGCCCCGCCCAGCCCCGACAAGGACAGGAAGAAGAAGAAGGGCGGCGGGATCCACATCCACCTCCCCAAGGTCCGCATTCCGTCCTTCAAGCGAGACAAGAAGCCGGCAGTGGAGAAGAAATCGCCGGAGTCACCCGACGTGCAGGTGGAGGAAACGGAAATCAAGGTCGGAGAGGGAGTCTTCGTCGAGGAACCCGAAGTGAAGGCGGAGGCGCCCGAGGTCGAAGGTCAGTGACACTGCTCACGCGCGCGCTCGCACATGCGCACACACTCATACACACACGCACGGCATCTGACATCTTCACGCACGCGCAAGTGATCCATGCCCACGATCGCGATTCGCAGCGCAAAACTCGTGCTTTCGTGTGGTATGATGATGGAGTGAATCATTACAGTTTCCTCAAGGATGTGATTGAATTCTGAAGCAATTCACGTTTCCCGATTGCTGCAGGATCCCCGAAAGACAAGTCGCCCAAGTCTCCTGACGACGAGAAGAAGCGACGCAGCTTCGGCTTCAACGTGCACCTGCCCCGCTTCCCGTCCTTCCGCAAGGAGAAGAAACCGAAAACGCCCGAGGTCGAGGTCGAGAAGCCGGAAACACCCGAAGTGGAGGGCGAGGTGAAGGTGACGGCGCCGGAAGTAGAGGGAGAGGTCAAGGTCGACGCGCCGGAAGTACCTGAGGCGTCAGCGTCCGTCGAAGTCGGAGAACCCTCGATTCAGGTGATCTGCGCGTGGCCTTCTTGTCGCTTCTCAACTTTGAATCAAAGTGATGTGGAGTGCAAAGAATTTGCGCATCGCAGCTTAGAAACAAGTTTTTGCTGGCGCAGGCCAAGAATGGTGATTTTGCGGAACGCAGCACAGCTTCTCGCTGCTTTCCCAAATCAGTTTTGATTGTTACCAGTTGCAACTCGCGTTCTCCAATGCGTCAGCATTTCTCACTGCTGTTCAGCATTTACAAATTTTGTTCTCATTTATTTCCAGGTCGAAGAAGACAAAGACAAAGAGAAGGAGAAGACACCCGAGAAAGACGAGAAGAAGAAGCGAGGAACTCTGGGGCTGAACGTCCATTTGCCCAAGTTCCCGACCCTGAAGAGGGAAAAGAAACCCAAGTCTCCCAAAGAGAAGAAAGACGATGAGGAGCCAGAGTCCCCGGAGGCTGAGAAGGAGGGTGAAGAAAAAGACAAGAAGAAGAAAAAGAGGCGAACCCTGAGCTTCACGCTGCCGAGGGTGGAATTCAAGAGACGCCAGAGGAGGTCGTCCGAGGGTGGAGAGTCGCCCGAGATAGAGGACGGCAAGGAAAAGGAGGAAGAGAAGAAACCAGAGGAGAAGAAGGAGGAGGGTGAGACTGTGGAGGCTGCTGCAGCTGTGGAGGTTGAGGCTCCCAAGGTAGAGGAAGGAGAGGAGAAAGATAAGGAGAAAGATAATGAGGAAGAGAAAGACAAAGAGGAAGAGAAGAAGGAGGAAGTTGAGCCATCAACCTCAGAGGAAAAAGGCAAAAAAGACAAAGACAGAAAAGTGATAACTATTACACTGCCATCATTCCCCTCATTCAAAAGGTCCAAGAGGTCTCCGAGCAAAGAGAAGCCCAAGGAAGGCTTCGAGGTCAAAGACGATGTTGTGACCGAGGAGACCAAGAAACCAGAGGAGGAGGACAAGGACAAATCTGAAGAGGCAGCAGCTGCAGCACCTGAAGACAAGAAGGACAAGAAGAAGAAAAAGAGACGAATTCCATCCTTTGGCAAGTCCAAACCCAAGAAATCATCTCAGGAAGAACCAGAGGAGGAGCCCGCGGAGAGGGAAGTGAGTTCTCCGCACAAGCTTCAGATCCTCAAGCTTCCAGTGCCTGCTATCATCGTCCCTCGGGACGTGACTGTGTCCTCAGGGTGGGAGACGGACACCAGCGCTGACCCGTCCCAACACAACGTCAGCAAAGACTCAGGGGAAGTGTTCACAGAGGGCGTCACTGTCGTGTCGCTGTCGCCCGAGCAGCAGAAGGAGCCGCCATCGGAACCAGGGTCAGCCGAGCCGACGGATCAGGCCCTACAGCTCAGTCCCGGCATGGACCTGGGTGACCTCGACAAGGACTGGTCCGTCCAGTCCAGGGTGGTCAAAACCGTCGTGGTCAAGAAGGTTATCAAGCAGGACGGGACCAAGGCTGAGCCCGAGGAGATCTCGTCCGTCACGAGAACGGAAGTGACGAAACAGGAAGGAGACGACGCCCCTGAACGCGACATCACTCTCGTCAAGAAGGAGATGGTGGACGGCGAGGAGATGGTCACCGAGCAACACAGTAAAGGAGAAGACCCCCTCGCGATAGCAACGGCAATGCCCATCATGGCGAACGTACCCGACGATTTTGAGCTGGTCGAGCGGAAGGTGGTGAAGAAGAGCAAGCTGACGCGAACCATCATCCACCCCGACGGACGTGAGGAGGTGGTGGTGGAGGAGAAGGAAGAGGTCGTGGATGACGAAGATCGGGACAAGGTGATGAAGGAGTTCGAGCCAGACACGAAGCCAGGGTTGGCGCAGATCGAGCCAGCGACGACCGTCACGGCGTACACCGTCACCACGACAACGACGACCGGGGACGAGGGAGCGGAAGAGGAGGCGGAGAAAGAGGAAGGTGACACTGACTTCCGGCTGCCCGGAGGTCAGGTGGAGGTGGTGGGAGGCGAGGTGAGCGCCGAGATCCAACACGGAGACGCCGCCGTCATTGACGTGGTCGATGACGACGTCGCGGCTCTGGCCAGGGACGTGAAGGAGGACTCTCCCATTGACCTGGACACCAGTCAGGAACACGATTCCACGGACATTAGCACCAGTGACTCGGGCTCCAAGCCCCCGGAACCCCTCGAGGCCTCCGGCGCCCAGCCCGACCAACCCGCCCGGGGGGCCGGCGGCGGCCGCGGCAAGGGCCGGAGGAAAAAGAACCGAAGACGGTGAAACCAACGGTGACATGAGTGAGTGAGTGAGAAACCCAGTGTGTATCATAGTTGTACAGACCAAGTGCAAATTAGTAATGCAAAACAATGCAGGAGCAAACTCTTCATGTACTGAACTGACAGTTGGTACTTTGGTACTTTGTTATGTCCAAGTTCTGACTAGTCATCAAAAGAAGGAAAAGAAGGATTTGAGGGAAAGGTTTTGAAGAAAGGTGTTACATCCAGATGGATCTGAAGAGAAGGTGAATATGACTTGGAGCAGGCCACACCACATTAGGAAGTGTTTTTCACACGCTTCTGAACTGGTGTTCATGAAGAAACTGAGGACTTCAATACGATAGACACGAGTGGAACGTTAGTGTAGCACCGAGTGAACACGAAGATGCACCTGTGCCACGTCACAACAGTGAAGGTTGCTATATGAACTCAGAAAAATGTTACCCCGGCGAAAGGAGGCGTGGCCAACAGAACTTGACCGACACACGGACTAATTCAAGGACCCGAGCATTGGGCCCGAGTTCCCCCCCACCGTACCCCTGCCACACTGCAGCCCCAGGCCCTGATATCTGCTCGCTGAATCCTGAGATTATCACTCACACGCGGGCTGGGTGTGGCAGGGGGGGGGGACTCACCGGCCAAGGCTCATCAATTGTTGAAAAGTTCACAGGCTGTTTGTACAAAGGCATTTTCTTGCCTACAACTTCATGTTGCAAAGAAAACAAAACTCTGAATGCGCGTTCTGAATGTATCTGAAAACACTTGTTTTTTTTATTTTTGGCGACTCTATATTTGTACATGGACGATTGAAATTCTAATGGTGCTTTGTGTGTAGCTGTTTTGCGTTTAGTTGGTGGCGAGATACTCATTTTTAGAAGAGATCCGAATATCAATTGAAGAGTCCTCAGGACTGTTTTCAAGCACTTCTTTGAGATTTGAGCGCAAGAGACTCTGTACAGATTTTTGAACGTCTTTTGTTAAAATGACGAAAATGTGCACTCAAAGGGTGTGTCAAAAAGAGCGAAAGTGGTTTCAGAAGCTCAACGTAGAATAGCTAGATGATCCAGACCAAGCTGCATCAGAGGGGGTACTACTTTGTACTTTTACAATTTTAACCCTTTGGGTGTTCATTTTGGGCTTTTTAGCATTGTTTTGACAAAGAGAGGTACAGCTGTGATGTTATCCCAATCAGCTGAACGTTCAATAGAAACTGAATGAAGAACTTATTGTTGTTATGAATGCAGCACATTGTACAACAGAGAATTTCCTCAACTCAGAGCAAAGACCAACTCTTGCATCATCAAGCGCTGAATGTGCCATTTTTACATCTTCGTGGAGCAGCAGCAACTTTTGTACGAATTCCTCAATTTGTACCGCGTCCATCAGTAGGAGACAGAACCAACAGAGTCAAATGTTACACATTTGCACCGGTCGTTTAGTTCGTTCACTAGAATATGGTTTTTAGGAGTAATTTGTATATTAGAAGGAACAAAATGAAAAAGCTCCTTGTTTGTAAAGTTCATATTTTTTTGTTTTTGTGGACAATTTCTGTCAGGCTTTTTATTCACGCGACTGAAAACAGAGGCAAAAATAGTTTTTATTGTACATAAAACGAGCCAGATTCTTGAAGCGCACGGTACATTGTACAAACTCGGCAGTTTGTTCCTTTGTATCGCTTAGGAGCAGCGGCAGCAGCAGCAATAATCGTTGCCTTGGCAACAGCGCTTTTTTGTTGGGAGAATGGAAAAACGTTCGTCTTGAATGCTTTTTGGCTTGGTTCATTCACCCTGGGGTTCTAAGGGTAACCAGGCAAACGTTCAGCTCGAAACCGCTTCACATGCATAATATTCCTGCGCAAGAGAGTACGATATATTTTTTCATAGTGAAAATCATGTAGTTTTGTGTCTGTGGAACAAGAAGAAGCGTGTATCAGATAAAAGTGGATTCAGTCACTCGACCATTTGACCAGAACGATTCGTTGTATGATATTGTTGGTCGCACCAAAAAATAACTGAGGTATTTTTGCAAACGGAAAGGACGAATTCTCAGTGAAAATGATGGATACAAATATGACAATAAAACTATGTTATGACACTGAAAAAGCTTTTGTGTGGGCACTTTGCACCAATCCGATTTGTGAGACAAATTTACATGAGACCCGGCACGATGCAAGGGGGAGCCAAGAAAACAAGAACACAACGGAATGAATCACAAACTTCCAACTTGACTTGCTGTTCGTGATGAAGATGGGCACGGGTTCAGACGTTCAGCTCGAGAACAATTCTTCTCAAACAAGAACTCGACAAATATTTCATCGCAGAGGCTCCGAGATCAAATTTGTGGATTCTGATAAATGGCCACAAGAAAGTGCGAACAATGCCTTTGTGCGCTGCTTTTCTGCGCAAATCAAGACAAATGATCAGATGTGTTGATGTGCTGAATGCACATACGAGGACCGTCTCAAAATAGACCGATTGGAGGACCGTACGTCTTTGTGTTTGGTCAAAAATGAAAACTTCCTGTACCACATAAATGTATTTGGTGCAGCTCATCAA
>JAAUXT010152450.1_pt1 | contig 75693 bp, 109 predicted proteins | sample 7278171 | NCBI WGS metagenome assembly JAAUXT01 (sample SAMN14350112, study PRJNA611818) | marine sediment metagenome | isolation source: surface marine sediment (1.8m) | place: French Polynesia: Moorea | collected 2018-08
CTGCTGACATACTTTTGGAAGAGGCTGCCTATAGGTGCTTCGATTTGGCTCGCACCGATTTGGCTCATCAGCCCAAATCGTGCAACCCACCTCAAATCACCTAAAAATAATTTCTCAGCTCCGTCCGTTCTCCTTGCTTGATCCCTGGTTCCGCCCAACAGTGAAAAAATGTCATTTGTGGCAAGTCAGACACTGAGCAATCAACGTCAACACCGATCTTAGGCAAATCGCCGTCTGAAAATGTGACAACATGAAACACGAACATCATTGGTGGAATCCTTTGTGCAAGAACACAAGTTCTGAAGGTAAAATGAGCTCAATGTGGAACAGTTCACATCTCCAACAGAAACTATAATTTCGCCGTCCGCGGCATTTCACGCAAAGTTCATCACTGACCAAACAATTGTCAAAAAGACTCGCGAATACATCATGGACAAAATCTTTGGCATGCGCAGGTAGAACATCAAGGAAAGACACGTTCCACACACGAAATCCTGTTATGTTCTGACGTAGCATGCACACAACTTTGAAACGACCAACAATACTTTTTCCGAACGAGAAACACCAACAACTGTGGATCAAAGCCAGCATTTGTTCTCCGGGTTCTGTTGGATCGCCTTCAGCAGCTTCTGTGTGTCCCTCTTCAGCTCAGCCAGTTTCTTCTCGAGAATCTCGTTGTTCTTGACGAGGTTGGCCGTTTTGATGGTGACGCCCATGAGTCCGGAGTTCTCGAGCGCCTCGCGCGTCTTGAGGAAGCGGTACTTACGCTCCTTGTTGTTCCCTCTGGCGGCGTCCGGCAGCGGGTTGAGACGCGAGTACGGCATGAAGTGCTTGGCGTGCAGCAGCGCGCAGCTCGGCGTCTCCGTCGACGTGAGCACGGGAGACGACATCTCGAAGGCCTCGCTCGTCAGCAGCGGCAGCTGAGGCGCCTCCGCCGCCACCTGCATCGCCTGTCGGATCATCGCGGGCTGGTTGTACCCGAGCACGGACGCGTAGTCCTCGTGTAAGAACGGGGAGGGGCGCGTCGCTGCCGGGAACGCCGCGGCGCTCACCGCCGGAGCCTGCTGCTGCGAACCGCCCGAGGGTCTCATGCCGTGCGCGCCGCCCGCAGACGCCGAACTTCTCTCCGAATGATACGTTGTCACTGTACAAGCAAGGAGCAGTTCTCACTCAGCGAGTTGGAAAGAGAATTCTCAAAGACACCAAACGAGGTTGTTGGCGGTTGATTTGTTGATGCAGCCAGGCTCTGGATGTTCACAAATAGCCTCAATTTGTCTTTCTCAATTTAAGTCGCCGAGAATTTCTTATGGGTAATTTTCAGAACCTAAGTGAAGTGACACCCCCACCCCTCGACTATTTCTCGGACACCAATCTCACGTCAATTTCAATCAGTTGAGAAAGAATCTGATTATCGACTTTCTGAAGGAAAATCTCTTATACAACAACATAATTTCTGACACCCGAGAGAGCGACACAGCGAAGTGCATTGATGATCTGACCTGGTGTGGATTGAGAGGGCGATGCACGTATCCTGACGACTGTTCACGCGGGTCCATACGTGGAAACACGCTGACGTTCACGCAGCTCCTCGATCTTCCACACACGGCACGAACCGAAACGATGCGTCCTGTTGAACGAGCGAAGACAGAATCACCAAGCGTGTGTGAGTTCGTTTGTTGTCTTCCAGCGCAACTGTGCGTGCGCGTGTGCGTGCCAACCCCCAGCTGCTGTACGCACACCTCCATTGAAAAGACGCCTGCGCTTTCAATTAATTCTCTGCTTGAAAGCAAATCCGCGGGGTGACGCAAGTTTTGTTTCCTGCCAGCTGAGCAATCTGCTGAACCCGTCTTTGTGCTGGTCACCACAATGGAGGGATTTGGCGGCGCAGGAGGAGACGGCCTGATGAGCTGCACTGTCAGGGGAGCTAATCCGCGTGGGCGCAGGAGCTCATGATTGGGGATCAGCAAGCTGTGCGCAAGCATCGCATCAAACGGCAACGTTCAGACATCTCACACAATTTCTATTTGGTGCTGGAGAGGGAGTCTTGACCTCTTGTGGCGTGGTGTACGGATTCAGATGCGTCACACAGTGAGATCTTTCTTTGTCGGCTCCAGGGGTCACAGGGTGTGCCCCTTGTCTCCTCACATGTGAGACCGTATCCCCGAATTTTGCGTCATAAATGTAATTTTGGTGCCTTCACTTCTTGCTTCCAAAGGTTTGGTTGGGGCCTCGTTCTTTTGTTCGCTCTATAGTGATTGGTTCACTCCATTTCCCATTGAAGCCAATGTAAACGCGATCACTCCGAGTCAGTCCGAGCAAATGAGAGAACGGCACCAAGAATTCGGGCCTTTCCTCCATGCTTGACCCTCAATCCTGGCGAGCCCACGCACGCGGCCCGAATTGCAAACACGATCGGGCTTCGTTCGTTTCGGATCGGCCTACGGCCTCTCCAGCGGATCCAATTCTGGGGTCTCTCGGACCCGTGACAACATGGAGGTTCGGTGAAGCAGATCCAAGCGTGGGCGTGGAGTGAGATTTCACGTCAATACGAGTAGATCTCCACGTTCCTCCAAACTGAGTTCTGCAGTGACACTGGTCTACCCGACTTTTTGAACAAGCAGCAATGCACGAGGCAACACCTGACCAGTGCGATGTCCCTGTGTCGAGTTCACACGAATGATTCTGGGTGAGACTGACCCTGAAGCACGGGCTTTCCCTCCATTCATTGGTACATCACATGCCACCTGGCAGTGGTTATGGTTAGTACAGCAATTGTATGTTGCACCACACTCCTCCCCCATTAGGGGGGCACTGGCCTCAGTAGCCATCATGGTATTTCCATATTTTTCATACAATATACAACAATTACAAGTGTGTGTACAAAGGTTGGCCAATTTCTATTTTTTTGGCTGACTTTTTGGGCAGCCTCCCTCCCCTCCCACAGGGGGTGGGAATCATAAAGCAATTATTTGACTGGTCATATAACCAAAATAGATGCTGTAGAGTGGGATCTGCTATCCTTTTTTAAACAGCAAGTTGTTTGCAAACTCATTGAGGAGTCATCTTGTTGGGGGTTGGCCCCGACCCATCTTGAGCTTGTGAAAATTGTAGTTGGAATTTTAATTTGGGGCCAACCTCCCACCATGCATTCAAGCAGTTGGTCCAACAACTTGTGTCAATGATCTGGGTGAGTTTTCATGGTTTTCCAGTCAGCCCCAGGGGTGTATTCGATTACACTGCAAACAACCACAAATTTGCAGTCGGTGTGCCAGCAATCGAACAGATCTTGTGAAACAGACTGCAAATTTCCACTGCAAACAGTGGAGACTCACTTTTGATGGTTCAGTTTCGGGTGGGTGCAAACTCGACCCAAAATTTGTGGTGCAATTGAAAAGACTCCTGGTCACACCACACCTGTTGTACATACCACAACCAACCCCCCTACTCAGCCACCTCCCCCTGACCAGTCAGCCACTTCCCCCTGGCTCAGTCTGCCAACAGCCCTGCTCAGCCAACCACCCCTTGCCCAGCCGACTTCCTCGTGCTAAGACAACCACCCCTGCTGCTCAGCAACGCCCTCTTGACCAACAACCCATTCATTGAGTGGTCAGCCTGTTCGGCCTGCTCAGCCACAAAGGGAGTCCGAAAACGGACCATCGGTTTGACGGTATGAATTTCTACGCCCACGCTGGACTTAACCAACCTCATCTGTTCCGCGAACTCTCATGCACCACTCTCGGACCAGTGGACTGTCAACAAGCGACGCGTAACTAGTAACTCACCTGTACGATTCACCGTCCAGACTCACCCACGGTGACCTCCATTCTACGCGAACTCTCGTCTGCATTCCAACCTGTGTCGCAGACTGTTGAACTTGAAGCTGTCAACAATTTCAAGGCCAAGGTCCTGCTGTGTCTTTCCGTTGGCTGCTCTGCGACCTCATTAGCATTTTGAACATGTATTACGAAAACAATCCTGACGTGTTCACATTCATCATCCACTTTTTGCGCACCATAATGTCATCGCAAATTCAGTGGTTTTCCGTAGCGCGGGAAAATTTTTTTGGTCTCCCCATCCCCGCTCGACCCAGGCTGTTTGAGCACACAAGCGCATCATATACCTTGCGTCAGATAACCAGATGCAATGGAACAGCCACAACCACGACCAAAACACATTCCCGCAACGCGAGACCTTTGATCTTGATCATCCACTGATCAAAACAACGTCACGCGTGATCACCCAAGTCTTCATGCGACCGAAGTCCACACGGTCTGAATTGCGAACCTGAGTCTGGATCTCTTCTGTGTTTAGTCCACAATGCGAGCAAAAGGACAAAAGGCAAAGATCTGGTTCGCAATTTTTTATTGCATGTAACAAGAGAAGAATTGTTTGAAGTGAACGTTTCAGTGAAGAAGGAGACACTTGCATGAGATGTGATGGTGGTGCCTCTACCGCGGAGAGTTGGACGCAAGAAGCAAATACACAAGACGCACAAGAAGACAAGAAGAAAACACGCGTTCAATGACAGCAGTCTGAATTGCGTGGAAGAAATACGGTTCTTAATTTCAATGTTCCTCCGTCCGACACAATTCTCGTCTTGCACTTCCTTCGACCACGATGACCATCCAAGTTGTCCACCAGTACTCAAGGGAGAAAATCCCAATTATGTCCGTGTCAATAATCTCAATCAACCAATTTGCCGAGGTTCGAGACACAGACTGAAATGCGACGGCTGAAGACGAACACGAAATCTTCACACTTCCTTGTTCATACAAAAGTGCAGCGGCGCTTTTGAATCGACAGACGAAGACCCACACCCTTCAAGACAAGACACACCTCGATCATTGATCTATCTTCGTCTCTGTGTTGCCCGTGGAGGAACACTGCACCTGATTAGACACAGTCAAACCAAGGAATGAATCATCTTCAGACAGGGGTACAACGCAAGACAGCTTTGCACATGTTGCTTTGCTAACAAGTGCGAGTGAATCGAGGCTGCTGCATTTTGTGTGTGCACGTGCACAGCGCACACAAATTCTGCATTTTGATCTTAGGAAGCTGTGAATGTGAGTGAATGTCTCTAACTGCTTTGTTACGCGCACGTGTTTCAGGAAAGCAAAGTTGGAAATTTTAAAGAATCACTTCCTCTTCTTTCTCCCAGTCTTGTGCTCTTTTGTACATGTACCAAGTACCCCAACAATGAGAAAAAGTTCTGTAACATGAGTACTTCCTCCGCTGCCCTCTTTCGTGCGCACGCACAACCGCACGCACACTTCGAGTCCACTTTCCTGCCGTGTCCAACGACAAGAAACACAAAACTTTGCAGGATAGCATCTTTGTTATCGTTCGGAGCGGCAGGTCATTAGTTTTGATTTTGGAATTGTTCCCGAATGACGCGGAAGTCCTGTAGCTGCGGGGACGGCGCTCACGCACGGGTCAGGTACGCGACGCGCGTGCGCACATCAGTCATCGGTGCCGAGGGCCTCGAAGAGTCCGATGAGCGAGTCGACGCCGAGCAGGTAGCCGTCCTCGTGGTTCCCCTCGAGCCAGGGCGCGCGGTGCGTCAGCTCCGTCAGCGGCGGCGGCAGCGGCGTCGTCTTGGCGAAGTCGATCATCCAGATGTTGGCGCTGCCTGTGTGGTCGTGCACGAACAGTAGCGAGCTGCCCACGAACTGAAACAGAGAAACAGGGCCGCGGGTGAGCGAAGCGCTAAATCAGGATTCCTGTCTGGTTGTATTTCTGCGGCTGGCGCTGCGTTTTGGTCTGCCGGAGTGGCGTGAGACGTGGGAGCCACAGCCCACTGTTTGTCACTCTTCGCTGGACAAACGTCTTGTAGAAAACAGAAATTTGGTTTCACTTGTGCAAATTCTTCTCCTTTTCTGAGCGCACAGTGTCACACAAATGAGAAGCGAGGGAAAGGAATTCTCTGACACACGCGGTATTCCACTCCCATTCATCTGCAGCTGCTGTCTTTGAAACATCAGAACCGGTGCAATTCGGAAATACCTGGTATTCTTGCACTGTTTTCAAGACATCGAAAATTCCCCAAATATTCCACATGCCGCTGAACGTTGTTATGCTTTTGAAGCGCGTCCAGTAAACGTAAGGTTCAGAAAATGAATAAAGCATGCCTCAACGGCATTGCTATCCACATCAACACACACCAAAAAAGGCCAGAGAAACCAGATTCATTGTGGAACTGTTTTCGGATGTGAGTGTGGCAAATCCCTGAACACTGTCCTTGAACAGTCTGGCCCTCCAGAAGACGGGACGAGGGAAGACGGCGGGACATGGAGCGTTGTTTACAGACGTCGCGTGAACAGCGCAGCTGCTGCTGCCCGTGCAGACAAGGGGCGAGCACGCCGCTGAAGAGACGCGGGCAGCGCGAAATTGGAACCGTTCACCAATTCAATTTGATCCCCTTCACTTCGTAATCTTTTCTAAACACAGTGAACTTCAATTGACGTCAAGCAGCCATTTAGCTTGCTCGTGGGAACTCGAGGACTGAAGGTGGCAGCTGACGAACGGAGTAAAACCACGGCATTCTTCCACTGTTGGGGGCGGCTGCGGGAAGAGGGACGTCCCATTCATTCCGGTCCAGTGCGAAAGGGAAAATGTTTTTTTCTTCGGCGTGAACGTGAACCACTCCATACTCTTGACGGGTCTGCAAGTGCATTCCAATCTTACCTCGTGAGTCCTGAAGAAAGTGGAAGATTCCAGTGTGGCTCGAATGGCTTTTAATCTCTTCAGGTATTTGGTCTGCAATGAAAACCACAACAATGAGACGAATTTCCATTTTGGTTTGTCAGGAAATTATGTGTTCTATTGTTGTCGACCTTCCGTCCTTCTGCATTGATTCTTTTTTCCTGAACATATCGCTTTGTCGGACACTGAAGCTGCTTCAATCTCGTGACTGACAACGGAACAAAGGAAAATGTCCACCTCAGTTTGTCTCCGCAAAATAAGTTTTGTGGCTTACCTGAATGGTTCTGTTCTCTTCTGTGAAGACTTTGAAAGCTTCCAACACTTGTTCGTTTGTTTTGGTCGTTTTGTAGTCTGTGCAGTGGAAGTCTTTTTTCTACAACAGGCAGGAAACAACATTGTTAAGGACGCGATACACTCACACGCAGACAAAAGTTTCCTTTCCGTCAAAAGTGTCAACAATTTGTTGTCGTTTTGTAGCTTCCACAACATCAACCCATTCCCTGCAGTTCTGGCAGCACATTCAGACCAGAACTTGTCGTGTTGCGTTGGTTCCTTCTTCGTTCCAAAAAAAAAAAACCATTGTGTTTTTCCCGATACCTTTTGCTCTGCCAAGATAGATCTATCATGGAAAATTGAGCCATATTCGGATCTGGTGGCACATCAATCTTCCCCGTGACTCTCCTCCATTAGGAAACGGGCAGCTTATTTGCCGTGGTGGCGTAATTTCAGGGATCGCAATCCGCAGCTCCAGTGCCTCTGCGTAGCCAACTCAGAAACCACTCGAAGCAACGAAGACGAGTTTTGTGTTCAGCGCAGCGCATGACATTTCGGGAAAAAGTCACCTGATCTACACTTTCGCTCGGTAAGTGCTCGTGAAATGATGAAACATCTCATCCAGGTTCAAAGAGAATGCGAAACACACCTCTTCCGAGCTCAGACACGAAGCGAGCGGAATCGCAAGGATTCGTCTCACTTCCGCCTCGTGATAAGACCTCACAACTCCAGCCGCCCCGTGTACAGCTCAGAGGCCTCAGGTCCGCCCAGGTGGGGAAGAATCTCAATGACTTGCACATTACTCCACAGAACTTTCTGTCAGTTCTCTCTTCTTCAGTTTTGCTTGCAAACAAACGCAAATTTGCGCATCTCCAGCAGATTATTCAAGAAATATTCCCATCAATTTTGCAAGCTGTTGGTACAGCCGTATCTACAAAAGGAAAATGTCACCTCCAGAAGCAATGCCAATTTTAGCTTCATTTGACTGCAGGCGCGTATGCGAGATCAAATATGTGGCATGTCTTCGGTTAGTTTCCTTGCTCTTTGACAGCAGCTTTTACACACGAGGAAGAAACTTGTGTGTGCGGCAGTTGAAAGCAAACACGCTGCTTTTCGTTTCGAGGAAATGAAACGTTCGTCGTGCCAGGTGTTTTTTGCCAACGCATGGCTTCAAATACGTCTGGAGTTCACAAGAATTCCGCGTACAAAAACTCGTACGTTTGCCTCTCTTAGTGCACTTTGCTTGCTCTTGTGCTTCAGAAGCAATCCATTTTCAGGACGTGTGCCCACACAAAACTGGCAGAAGCACCAAAGGGTCCACTCAATCTCGAAGAGCCTCCAGCAGCTGTCATCCCGACTACGCAATCTGTTTTTCTGTTTCTTTCAGCAACGAAATTTAACTGGACTCAAAAACGAATGAACCTGCGCGTAGAAACCGGCAACATTCTTGCTGCATGTGAGTCTCCACAAACGGGCAGCAAATCCATTCGGCAACAAGAACACCTCTCGGTGTGGACACGTCCTGCAGAGCAGCCTGATGGACAAATCCTGGAAAACTGGGAGTTGGATCATCTGACCTGAGTTTTTGGAAATAATACACCCCCCGGGAGAAAAGTGATTGTGTTGCACGCGCCGGTGCTTTGGCAGTCGACGAGTGACGGGGACTGACTGACCAACTGAATTGCGTGCGGACTCACTTTGATTCCTTCAATGCGAAAGCCTAGTGATGAGGTGGAAGAGACGGTCTCGCGCCACTGCATGTAGCGCGGCTTGGTGATGCCGCCGGCGGCGTGCTCCTCGGGCGTCGGCTCGTCAGGGTCGATCTCCATCATCTTCTTGAGCATGTCCTGCAAATACGGGGGAGATAGAGATGCAGCGTGGCACCGTGTGTGTGTGTGTGTGTGTGTGTGTGTGTGTGTGTGTGTGTGTGTGTGTGTGTGAACAACACAAGAGGAACACAACACGTCACGCACGCGTTGAACGAATGTTCAAAACAAGCCGACCACAACACAGAAATGAGAACAATCACCCGCACAAGAAACAAACACACAGCGGATCGCACAGCAGCCTGGCGTCCAAACCGCATCGACAGAACTGTCACCAGTGTTTGTGACCGCGCACAGCGGAAAAACGAAACTTGGCGTCTGCATCAATGCTTCAGCGCGGTAGTTCCTGAACCGAAAGAGAAAATCGAGGCACCACTCATCCAGCTCCGGCCGGCTGTCGCTTACCGATATGAATGAGGACCTTGTCTGGGAGCGTTTTAAATTTCACGTAATCGTCAATTTGGTGGGTCCTTCTGGCAGCAGCAATTGCCAACATAATCCCGATAATGGAGGCCCGGAACGCGGGCCGCGTTCCATGTTGGAGCGTTCTCCGGCTCGAAACCCTCATCCATTCCGATCTGCGCGACGCGGCGCGGCGCGGGGAGCGAAACAAAGCAGCGCCTCGCAAAGCGCCGCGCCTCAACGCCGCGCTGATCACAACGACGCGCGCGGCGTCATTAGAATCCATTGTTCCGCAGAGCTTCCTCTCCTGCACTGAGAGCGAGAGATGTACGAGCGCCTGGAGGACCCTCGAGCCTGAGTCTATTGGAAGCGAACACTTGATCGTGGCTCATTGAAATGCGCGCAGCGTCTTCAGCAATCCGACGACGACGCCAACAACCGCCCTGCAAGTGTTTGCGACGAGACACGCCATTCAAACGCGACGCGACGACAAGTTTGGACAAGTCGCTGTCCAGACAATGGAACCTGATGTTCGCGTGTCCCAAACGACACCGCAATTGTGTCTGTCACGCGAACGCTGGATTCCGAGCTGAACTGCAACAAGCTAAAACTGATTGAGAGTCTGTTGTGTGATCAACGCCTCGACAAAAGACGGCGCCTTGTCGTAACTGGATTAGTCGGGCATTTCTTAAGCGGCGCTGCTGCGCTGTAAATCAGGAGCAGGCATTGTGGAGACCAAGTCTGCGCCGAAGCGATCGGATATTCATTAACCCTGCTCTGACAGCTTCACACAGCCCGCTGAGCAGCCAAACTTCTGGGCGCCCGAGATTGCTCAGCGTCTCCATGTGTCCCGATGACAGGGAGAATGGCGCGTTATGTTGGAGATATACGAGTCTTCGGTTCGCTAAGAAATGCTTTTACTGCTTTTACCGTTCTGACAAATTAACATGGATTTGTGATCGCTGCAAACAAAAGAAAAGAATCCCGCTCCCTTTTATCGGCATCCCATGGTTCCCTGAATAAAACCGCCTGGATGTCAGTGTCAACCCTCGAGGAAAACCTTCCCCCCAATCCCGCCTCCATCACATAAACCTGGGGCTCGAGGCCATTACTGCTGCGGTCACCGCCTCTGCAGGGTCGGCGAAAGCCTCGGCGGTTTCAGCGTAATGCGGGGCCATTGGGCATATCACCTCCTGACGTTCAGTCATATCTGCAGGAGCCTCAGAAGTGTAGCGCGCGAGCTGCAGCACCTTTCATCTCCGGCTGGTCAGGGTCGAGGCCAGCGCTGCTTTCACACAAAACAACCTCGCGCTGACGCCTCATACTCGTACAAGGGTCGAACCTGGACAACCCCGTGTTTTCATCTGGTTATCTCAGCGAGTTTCACGAGCTCCGAACTGTTGTGTCATTGTCGGCTTCGGTTGAGTTCACACACACACACACACACACACACACACACACAAGCCGATGCGGGGACACACCCTGATCCTCAGCATCCCACTATTCCCTCAGTCTGATCACAACAGAACCACTTCATCTGATGGAATTCCGAAGAACATTGGGAGAAGAAACCCACATTCGTCACGTAGACAAACAACAGCGGAGGAGCGGCCCGCGGCGGACGCCGACGTTTACCTTTCTGATTTTGGGGTTCTGCCTCGCCTTCTCCAGCTCGTCCTCGAGGTAGGTCCGGATGCCGATCTTGCAGTCCATGACGCACGGAGACTCGAACTCGCACAGCAAGTCCTGCATCTGGATGTACTCTGCGCCGTGCGTCAAGGAAACCAACGCGCGTCATACCCGCTTTCGGACACAAATGAAGCGAATTGAATTTGACAGGGTCCCTTGGCCAAACCTGACTCTCCCACCCCTTCTGGGCCACAATGTTTTGACATTCAATTCCTTGCCTTCTGAGTTTGCTACGTTCATCTCGGGCTCCAAGTGTGCCTGACTGCACCCTCGGAAACTGTGTTTGAAGGGGAAAACGGAAGGCAAAACCAACAAACCAACTTCTGGCTCACTTTAATTGAAAACCCATTTCACAATGCACGCAAAGTGTCTTCGCTGTCAGCCAGCTGCGGGAAGTTCGAAAGGCGATGCAATACTCTATTTTTTATGGGCTTGCGTGCATTAAGCAGGAATTCTTTTGGAAAATTTGCTCCGAGATACAATTTCATGGTGGTTGCCGTCAGAAATTACAGAGCACACGAAAGCATCAGGGAAACAAATCGTCTTATTTCTGGTGTCTGCAACAACAAAATATGCAAGTCTCCTGCAGCTTGACGAGAGACACCCAGCTGCACGTCTTCTCAAGCGGAATTTTAAAATGGTTCGGCCAATACATGTCACGCTCTTGTTACACCTTGGAACAAAGAAAAATCAATCGTTACTTCAACAACGTATTGATCTGAGCAGCACATTGAACAGTCTGCTGCAACGATCTGCATGAAAGCAGATTTTTTCCTCTCAGGGATAGATTTAGCAATTGGCAGCGGGTTCATTTCCTGCAGACCAAAGTCAGAAACTGCATGCCAAATGATGTAAAGGTTATCTGGCGCTCATTGGACTTGGATGGCGTTACTTACCAAATCGAGCAGAGACACGAAACGCTGCAAATACAGCCAGCAAAACTCCAGATGCAGATGGAGCAACACCTGCGCCAACCTGGACCAGACTTTCTGTATTCTGCGAAGTTGAACACGGCAATAGCGTTGTTTCTGCGCCACTCCCTCACACAAGATCAAACTGATGGGGACGTGTTTCCGGCGTGAGAACCAGACCCGACACGACAAGAGAGACGGGTGAGGAACTGGCATTCTCAACCAAATATGCACTTGGAACGCAGAAATGGGAATGTTGTCTTTATCACTGTTGATTCAATCCTCGGGAACACAAATGGAATGGCGAGGAAGGAGTCAACCTGCCTGTCACATCCTTCATTGGTACAAAGCGAATGTTTCCCTGTCTACATGTCCGCAGACCCTCCTCCCTCACCCCACATATCCCGCGCTACGAGGCGACAACGCTGAAACCTCGCACTTCGCAAGAAATGCAGCAGCGAATTCGATTTCCTCGGAATTGAGTTATTTAGCGGGTCGACCACACAATCCTCAATCGAGTCTGATCACACCAAATCAAATTTTAAGCTTGAGGGAGAGAGATGTGGATTTGCGCAAAATCTCCACAACATGACAGAAGTGAGCGATTCGTGCGTTACGCGTCGGGTTCCTGGGACTGATTTGTCTGCAAACCCAACCCACCACGGTCAACGACACACCTTTGGCAAAACTTTGATAAATCGGTGACTTATCCAACACAAGACACAGGGTTCAACAAGACCAGTTCGATCTCAGAAAATAAATGTTCCTATTTCACTGAAAACGGACACACAGGGGTGCATCACAATTCCAGTCAGACGCAATCCCCGCGAGACACGAGCGCGAAAACGAACCAATTAAACTCGCCCCGAGACGGGCCCAACACAATCAAGCAACTCCGCAAGCCGCAGTCCTCCCGAGCGTCGCATCGCGCAGATCCCAGACGTCAACTCGGCATCAAAATTTCATGAAAAGGATACTTTCACCGTCTTTGACGACATCGCCTCTGTATTCTGGAATGTAAGGTCGGAGGACGTCGGACCTGAGAAACTGCAAGCACTTGAGTTCCTTGGGACAGAGTTTCTTCAGGATGGTCCCGTTTTCTGCTGCCTGGAAGTTCCCTGCAAGTGAAAAACAACGTCCATTCACTCATAACTTCCGCGCGTTTTTGTGAGTCCGAGGGTTTATTTTTGGCAAGAAAAGAAAGAAGGACAACTATTTTCAGCAGGCAAGCTGACACTCTGCGGCAAGCGTCGGTCAAATGATTCGTGATTTGATTTTTAAGCTGGTCGTGATACAAATAGCGTCATGACGTTGGAAGTGCCTGGACCACACAGTTCTGCATGACAATCCCTGTTTCCAATTGTGCGGACACTTGACACGCTTCGAGTGCAGTAAGTGCAGATTCCCTTTTGTTTGGCGAATCCGGAAAAATGCGAAATCTAAAATGGCCTGATGTGTCGAGTGTCCCAGTGATCCCGCGACAAACTTTTCAACCTGAATCTAGTTTGAATCAAGAAAATTTGAAGCCACGAAAGTTTGCAGGATGGGAAGCTTTTGCAAACATAACTTCACATTTTGGGCAGGAGGAGGAGGCGGACCATGAGGAGGCCGCACGGATGAGGGAGGGAAACGATCCACGTTTGCGCTCTGAGCGGGAATCGTGGATCAAGTGCGGCCTCGGTTTCAAAACTGACAGAAAGCGACGACACCTACTGTCCACAACATCGCAGTGCCAACAACAACTTTACCAAACAGAGTTTGATCGTGCTTGCACAAGGCGAGACAGCTTCCTCCGTTCGGACGACGCAAAATGAGATCTGCGCAACTTTTGGCGTGGAGTTGGGATCATTCGGTAGACTGGGCGGGGCGGGGATTGGATGTCGAGCATGCAAAATCGCAGGCACGCAGTGAAAAGCTTCATTCCACAAAAAAACCCCTTGAATTGAAAGTGCAAGTGATGTGATACCTTGGTGGCCCCCAATTTGAACCCATGGTCCACACAGGTCCTTGTAGGTTTGTACGAACGGTGACCAGGCCACGAGGTTTCTCATTATACCCCATGACTTACGACTTCGCTGCAAAACAGGAGGGGGAACTGCATGACACTACGAGACGAGTCAGACACACGCACACGGAGTGCACGACAGATGAAGGCGGTGAGTGACGGAGGTGAGTGCTGCGGCTGCTGAGACCCGCCGCCTTCCCTAATGGATCATTCGTGTCGAGTTTCACGATACATATGCGTGTGTTTGCGCAGCATTATCCTTTCATGACACCGTGAAGGGGTTTTTTTCTCGGCAACAAAAGGCCGCAAGAGGATGGAAGCGATTGTTTTTAATCACCAAGCGTCCCTGGGCAAACAACAGAAGCCGATGGCTCTGAGATTTAAAAGTTTCAAGCTTGCAGGAGCAATTTCCCTAGACTTATTCAGATTACTTTTTCTCTGCAGGTACTGCGATGGATGAGGTTGTTTTTCTGACTCCAATTTTGAAGCTGGTCACATATTATGGTTTGGCAGCAGTGACCCCTCCTCAGGCGACGCAGATTCCAAAAGGCCCCACGAGGGGACTGTACGCATTTGTATCGTGCTACACGTGTACGAGCAAATCAAGACATGCAATATGTACAAAATTCATGAATCATTCACGACATTTGGACACGTACAACATCGTCTCAGCAATGCGAAAACAAGTTGTGATTCTGCTTCCACTAGATCTACCTCTTGTGCAGATAAAATTCCTCATGCTACAAAATGTCCAACATAATTAACGACATTGGTGCTGAGCTGCTAATTTGCTCGTCCATGCTCACTGTGACCGGCGCACATCCGGCCGCGCGACGGGCAACGATCCGGAAGCGTCAGTTTCCGCAGTGGGGCAGCCGGGGAGGCAGGTTCGGGGGGACTTACTCGTAAGGCTCGATGAAAAGCGGAATTCAGGCTGTTCGAGGAGGTGTGATCACAGTGAACAGAGATTCGATCGCCCGTGAATGTACGACACAGAAATGTGGTGACAACATCAGCAACTAGAGATGCAACGGAATGAAAGTGAGACACAATGCACTGGAGGGAGGGTGGAGTGCGTGGTCCCTGGTACCCGCGTCCCTGGTACCCGCGTCCCTGGTTCCCGGTCCCTGGTGGTACCGGGGTCGAGGGTCCCTACCTTGATGCCCTGCGAGTTGCACCCACGGGTATTTGTGCTTCTTGAAGGACTGGATGAAAGGTGACCAATGCACCATGTTGCGAATTTTTCTCCATGACGCTTGCTGAAATTTGAAGAAACGTTATGAAGCACCCGACTTCGGGACATCCACGCTCCGCGAGATTCTGCGACCTGGAAGGCGAGACGTTTCGTGTGATTATTCTGCGTGCGGAGCGGAAGACTGTAACCACTGGAGAAATCAGCCTTGATGCAGCAACCTGCATCTCAGGCTTCACTGACACCGGCAAATTAAGAGGCTTTCTATCGCGCTCTTCAGCGAGGCTGATTGAGTTGTCCGGTTCCTGCTGAGCGGGCTGCTCGTCCCTGATTCCAGCCGCAGCGCTGTCAGCGGATCACGAGGGATTCCGCCGCAGAGGAGCGACGAGCTCAGCTGTCTCGTTTAGAAAAGAAAAGATCTTTAGAGTTTCCTGAAACAAACGCAGACCCACGATTCCTGCATCTGAAACTGCTGGGTGTGAGAAACGCTCTGCGCTGCAGAAGAACCAGGCAAACACCTGCTCCCACAGCATCATTCACAGGTTGGTCCCATCACCAAATGAAGACAGACGACAGCGTTCCAAAAACATGTACGGAGGTGACATGATGCTTCCTTTGGAACCGACTTCCCCTCAAATGTCAAAGGTGTAATGACAGCACAAAACCGTCTCCACATGTGAGCACAGAACCGTCTCCATAAATGACAAGGAGCCTGAGGTTTCAAACTCTTGCAGCGTTGTCACTGAGAACACGACAGCGTCTGCGTGCCATGACACATGAACATGGAAGACACTCTTTTTCTCTCTCACAAGCCCGTCAAAAGTTTGGTGCTCTATTCACACTTGCACACAAAACCCGCACGCACTAGTAAAACCCATTGCCCATTCGTGTCGCTGTGTGTTTCACTCACAGGTTGGGAACTTTGCTGCTTGACAGCTCGGCGCTCGGAGGACCTGCGCTTCCAGCTGCCTCTCCTGCTGCTGCTGTCTTTGCGATCTCTCGTGTTGGGACTGAGGTCCTCTGTGCTCAGCGCTGTGTTCCTCAAAGCTCCGGTCAGACGCTCCACGGCGCTGTCCGACCGTCCTTTGGTCCTGCGGGAACCACCACCTCGACTCGAGGTTTCCTTCAGCGAACTGTTTCTGACGGTTTTCTGCTGTTTCTCCTGCTGCAACTTGCCGCACGAGCTGCTCCTGCTTCTGGTGACGCGACGGTACTTGCCATCAGAATTCTCCTCTTCCTGTTTCAGGAAATTGCTTTTAATGATCCCCGCGGGCTCTGTGGAAGCGGTTCGGGATATCCTGCCCTCCTTCGCGGGAGGCACGTTGTTGTCGTGTGGTGTGGATGGCGGTTTCGCTGCGGGCGGCGCCGCGGCTCCGGCTGCCCCCGCCCCCGCCGCCCCCGCCCGCCGCCCCGTCACCTCCTCCCGCCCTCCCGACTCCGACACGAGGTGCGACCGCTTGAGCGACCCGCGACTTCCCTTCTCCGTCATGTCCACCTCGCTAATTCCTCCAGTCGAGCTTCCGAAGGTTTCTGCTGTGCAAGTGTCAAGTACAGCCTCTCTTGTGCAGCGATACAACACAACATGAGCGAGACTGCGTCAGAAATGTCAAGTGTTGTTTTCTTGTATTAACATTTATACGGTCGCAACCCACGTCAGCAGCAGCAAGACTTGAACCAGAATCCAAACAGCGAAGTCCGTCCGAGATACGATTCTGCATGAGATCCTCACACTACGTTGTTCGTGAGATCGTTGAATAAATCACCGTGTCAAACACAAGTATACGACTAATCTCCGTGCAATTTCATCAAACTCCTTTGCGGCAGGTGACTATAGTTCCGTGCTTTGAAGTGCCCGAGTGGAGTACCTGATGAGGCAACGATCAATGATCGTCAGTTGAGATCATCGCGACTCACTGCGTGACTCCGCTTATCTCTGTCCAGTTCATTCTCAAGTGCACGTCAAATGTTTGAGGAGGCGCTGGTGAGTTGTTATGATGTCTGACGTATCATTCGCAAATTCCCATTTTCGCCCTCAGAATGTTCCATTCATTGAGCGCAGACAAACGGGGAACACTCTGTTGACACCAGTTCAAGCGAGACCACTCGAGCAGGCGACACCGATATGGTTTTGACTGCAAATTGGTTGAGTGTTGATTCTTGCCGTGAATTATCGGGGTACATGTACACACACCACTCGGGACAAAAAGGTTCCCAAGATGGTCACAGATACTGTTTCTCGTACACACGTCAGGCCTGATCGTGATTGCTGTATCAAACTGATATATGCTTATGACACACTTTTGTCGCGCTTGTTTATGGCATCCAAAAATAGAAACAGAAACTGGAGCCATAGTCATAGTACTCGGCACGAATGAGTGACACAGAAGCCCAAAATTAGCTCACGGATGAGAAAAAGAATCTCCGAATCCGGAACGAGAGATGACAGCAAGGGTCAAGCAGCGGCATGCTGAGAAATTCTGCCCGAAACAAAACACCCACGCAGCACCCTCCGTCGAGCTCATTCACATTCAGGTCCAGCCGCACACGGTGATCCCGACGAATTGAGAGATTGCCTCGCGTCGTGCACCGGCCTGGCGGGATCTGCAGCGATTCCTCTTTTTTTCACAGCACCGGCTCAGCCCTTTTTGCCATCGGGATCGAATTCGATCTGCAGCGCGCGGCATATTTCATCCCGAAAGTGAGAGGCGCGGTTTGAACGAGCGCCCCAACTGCACCGACGAACACACCGCGCCCCTGATCGAACCTGCAGCTTCGCGCGTTTGACGTCAAACAAAACGGATCAACGTGGAATCGTTTTCTCGTCAATCTTTCTCGCCCGGGATTCAATCTGCCAGACTGTGCAGCAAGCAATTACGTCGCCTTTGTTTGCGCAAGTTCTTCTATTAATAGGCACAACAAATATTTGTCCGAGAAATCAGTTTACTGAATCCCACAAGAAAGGTACGAACATGCAAACAGTGTCCCACCGAAAGCAAACTTTGACGCGGACAGGCGGGCGTCGCGGCCATGTTTCAGACGATACGTTTCACACAGATGAGATCCCAAAGACACAAACTGCAGAACGCCTGCATGACTTTCAGACCCAAACGAAGAAGCTAAATCCACAAGATCCCACAAGCGCGGACAGTGCGGACTCAACCAGGCAGATGAATGTGCCAACTGACGGCTGCACGTGACAAGGAACCAAGCCGGGGCAAAGCCAGAGGGAGGGAAGCTCGCCGACGGATAACAAATAGTCTACTTTGTGTCCATGTCCGCCTCTCCATCCAAGATTTGCCACTGACAACAGAGCTTCAGACCGAGCCTCGTGAGCGGGAGCAGCTCGTGAGGCTTCCCGCACCCGGCGCGGAACGATCGAGGCACCGCGGGTCCCCGAGTCTTTCCGTGCAGCTCTCCGCCTGGAGCCACCACGCCGCGATGGTAACATCTTGAGTCCGGAAAACAAGACAGCGAAAGCAAACAGTTGCTGAAAATCTCACTGTGTACTCATCCATCTGTGAATCTGCTGCAAGTGCTAAATCTTTGCAGAACCCGACTGAAATCCCCCAGAGACTTTTCTCCTGAGAGAAGCTCATCTCAATCTTGCGCTGACGAGCAGTGGGGAAAGACATACGGGACAAGATCGTGCTCCGGTTCAGAGAGCGAGGGGCCTGCGCAGGACCTGTCCACTTCTCGACCGGATGGACGGCCTCCCTCTGGATGCGACCTGCGCCCGTCCGACTGGGCGGAAGGCTCCTCTGCGTGCGACCTGCGCCCGGATGGACGGTCGTCCCCCCTGTCCTTGTCTACAGAACGTCAAATGTGGGCCTCAGCTAATGACACCGACGTTGGTAACGAGAAGCGTGCGCGCCGAGAAACAATGTCCACACAAGTTGTGTCATGCAACTGGGCTTGAAAGGGACAAAGAAAGTGACAACCATGCAAAAAGCTGACACTCTCGTTTTTCTGCCTGGTAGCACAGTAAGTGAGTCGCCTGCAGCAACTGGTCATAAAAAGTCAGAGTGGAGGGGTGTTCAGGAAGAGATTCCTCGGCCATAAAGCTGACGCGACGGCTCTGAGGCACCGTGAGTTTCCGCAGCTCCTAAACAAACCGTCGTGACTCGAAGAGCTCGGTTCTCACCCTCCACTCTCCCCGGGAGATAGCGCCCGGTGATGACAACCCATTCATCTTGTTCTCATTCAGCACGATCGGCGGATAATCAATCCTCTGGCTTCTGTGGGTCCTCAGCGCTCCTTGTAGAGTCCAGAGTAAATGGATCAAGCACGGCTTTTGTGTCGGCGGTCGGCTCCCCTCCGGTAGCAGCCCAAGAAGAGAGAGCAGACTGCGCGGTGGTGTCTGCACAAAAAGCCTTGTCAAACATACGTAGAAACACTTATTTGAGATTTGCTTGTCCGCTTCCTTGCGTTTGTCACAAAGAACACGTTTGTGTATGGTACAGTTGAGACCCACAGCTCAATGCTTCCCTCCCACACTTTACAAGACCTTTTTGGGACAACTGGCGGCTTGGAAAAAGACTGTTCTTGTCAGTTGAAGTCAAAATTCCGCCCCGTCTCTTTTGTGTTTTGCCGTTTTCCTCAGGCCCACACTTGGCTCGATCTTTCGCACGACTGCATTTTCTGTGAAACTTCGAGGATTGCTACAGAAACAAGGACAAGTTGAATTCAGCCCCGAGAAAGCGCTCTCGAGAAGATGAAGTTTAAAATCTTTGGCTGATCTGTGTGTTCTGTGTCGCCTTCGGGACAGGTGTTCACGCAGCAGCCACCTCCACTTTGCGGGACTGCCGATTCCATGGGTTGCTGGAGGCCTGAACAGGAAAATGGTTCGCTTCTGTTGAGTTCATCTTGTTTCCCGATCCATTTGCAGATGAGATTCGGTCGGTTCCTGTTGTCAATAGAGCGAGAGAATCGGAGGTGGCGCAGCTGGGGAGCGGGACTCGTGGCGCAGCGCTCATCCAGGTCCGCGTCGCGGGAACACATGCTCACAGGGACAACAACCCGCGCTCCGATCTCCCGCAATCTAACGTTTCCCCTGCAGATTGAGTCCCCCAAAGTCAAGCTCTCTGGACATTTATTCAGTTGAATTCTGCCCGTATGCATGCAGACACAAAGTATCCTTTGATCTGCCTCTGGATGGCTTGTTTTGTGTTGGGTGTTTTCACAGAACACAAATGGTTCTCGTTGCGACGTCGGAGGTTGCGTGAGACTTTCACAGCTCGGGGGTCACACCCAAGGGAAAAAGCAAGTGCTGGGCAGTGCTCACAAGGTCTCACTTGAACAGCGTCTTGTGGACCCCGAACACCTTCAGGTTTTTGTCAATCAATGCGCACTTTGTGCCCAAAAACTGTTGAAAGTTACGGCCCGACTCAGGTGCGTGTCAAACACTCTTCGCTTGTGTTGAAACGTCGGAGGCAGCACAATGTGATCGCTGTTCGCTTCGGGGTTTTTCAACTCGCCGTGGATCACGATCTTTCATCGCTCTGATGCGTCGTTACACGAAACTTGGGGGACAATCGACGAAAGCAAAACCCTATCGACGTTCGCCTCGTATGAACATCCAGTTGTGTCTCCGTCATCCGCTTTTCTTTTGACAGCTTGATCAATAACTTCTTCGGTCCGCCACCAAACAAACACAAAACCCTGGCATCTACTGTGGCCTGAACCAATAACCCAATCTCGTAACTCGCATGAATATTACATGCAATATCGTCGGTGTGTTTGCGGTATCAATCTCGAAATCACAGCAACCGTTTCCTCATATCAAACAACTATATTTTACATCTGAGAATACAGCCTCATTCATTTTCCACGCAGTCAAAACGTGAGAGGCAGAAGCTGGCTTCGAGGCCGCCACGCTCGCATCATCGCTGGATCCAGACATCGAACAGACTTGAGAGCCTCATCTCAGAACCTCGGCACCCCCACGCACTTCCTGTCTCGAACCTTGATGAGGGCTCCGTCTGACAGCAACACAAGGGCCCCACCTGTGGAGCAAAACACCTGCGCACAAAGCAGGAACTCAGCAGCGCTGCTTTCGCTGTTGCTGTTATGAGATTCTCAGACTAACTCTGCCTGTCCAGAAGGGTCATGTCCACTGAGTTCCTCTTGGTCCATCAACCTCACTCGAATTGCACTTTGCAAGTGGAAATGAACCAAGCGTCGGTGCCATTTCCCTCTCCAATGTCCCGTGTATTTATTGCAAACATTGGGTGCAAAGGCAGACCAACCACAATGGTTCATTTTGCATTGCTGAATCTTGTTTGGACAGGACAAGGACAATGACGTCAAAGACCTCGCTTCAGTCGAAACAAAATCGTGTGTGGACAATCGAGGACCAGCTGAGCCGGCCTGGGTCTGAAACTGATCAGCGCAGCAGCCGCGTCACGAAAACCACCATCACTCGTCTTCTTGTTGTGCCAAGTTCCACACATTGACGTCATTTCGTGCCGAAAAACTAAATATCCAATTCCCATTTGACAAATCGATGAAACGCACTCTCCTGGGTGTGAAATGTAACGATTTTGCACAGCCACTTATCACACTTGAGCCTGTCCACACAGAAATATGCAAGCTGGTGTCTCCATATTTGTGGAGTACGAGCTTTATCGTTCCCTTTTCCGATAAAAGACAACATTTGTTTGGCCTTGTGCTGAACTTGCCGGATGCGCGCACTTGATGTGGTATATCACAATGTCACAAAAAATACAGGGCCCATAAAGATGCATCCATAATGGCCCTCACAGCCAATGTAAATCACACAACTGGGATCAGGATCAAAACTGCAAAGGAAACGAGTGACCTCAGCTTCTGCATGGACAGAGGCTCAAGTCAAGTAATGCACCCGCATGAAAATTTAACAACCTTCTCGTTGCCTCAGCCTTGACACCACGAGCTGTGGGTTGTGTCGGTGAGATTGTGTCCGCCGATTTTCTATTCCCCAGCTGTGCTCTTTGTGTGGACCCACGCCGAGTGCGGAATGCAAATTTCAACTTCACACAAGGTGTCAATGAACTGCATTATTTTTGTCAATATTTGCCACGTGAGTGAGTTTCTTTTGTCGCTTCAAAAAGAAAGATTTCTATGGCTTTCTGCTTTCAAATGTCACCATGTCACTGGTAAAAGCACCCAAGTAAATCTTAAGTATGACAACATGAATACCAAACGAACTCTCCCAAAATGCCGCACGCAACCAGCCAGCAGTTTCTGCATACCAGGCTCGCTTGTCAAAGTCCCGGAGGCCTTCAACATTTCAAAAGAGAAACACAGTGGAGTATGCATTCAGCTGCAATTGGAAGCACGTACGATTTTAGCAACACAAGATCTGAGCTGTGAGCACCACACACGTTATCGATCACCTCTGTGTGTACGATGTACCTTCTTCTACACCTACAATATTTATGATTTAACGATTTTTATGCTTTTCCATCAGACGGTTTCCACCGTCTGGCACGAACCACGCAACGTTGGGAGATTCCTGCAGACGCTGCATGTTGCCTGACAAACTGATCAGACTGAAAGGAAAAGGCAATTTACGTCAACAGCGCAAACATGCACCATATGCGAACCACGTCTGCCACTCGCATGTTGCACCAAGGTCGATCCGCGCTAAAAATAGCAGCACGTCCATTCTCGTAGGACAAACGACATGTCCCTTCAAATTAACTCTGGTCATACAGAAACCCTAGAAACATCTTTCATGGCCACAACATTATCTTTGCATGAGAACCTCCCGAGAGGCAACAGGAGATCAGCTGTCGAGGCTGAAGTGTCCCACAGAACGAAGACGTGTCCTTTGCCATTCACCCACAAAAGGATGCTGTGGCTCTGACAGCGAGAGAACGTGAATGAATGTACGCTGTACTCTCTGAAGAGTCGCGTTACGTCGTCCTACCGGATTGGTCCTGCGCCGGGGTTCCTCCAGCACCTCCCCGGGGTGCTGGTCGTCGAACCCGAGCAGACACGCGTCACAGTCGCAGAAATCATCGTCTTCCGACGAAGACGACATCATGCGCGCACAGCCGTTGTTGGACGTCGTCCTACGTTTGTGTGCCCCTCCTGCTCCGTGAGTCGGTGACGTGTCTTGCTCGGCTGCGCTGGGCTGCTGATTGCCCGTTCCACCAGTCCCCGCCGCCACCGACGACGAGTGGAAAACCTCATCCTGAGGGGAGGCCGTGTTTTTGACACAGTTTGTGTTTTCGTTCGTGTCCTCCATTCTTGTTCACTCAAGCGAGAGTTGTCAAAGCACACGCACTCAGTGTCGAGGCCGTGCACGTTGTTCTTGGTTTGAACACAACTGACTCGTGGAAGGAAGGAAGAAGGGAGGCTTCGCCCGTGCAGCTCAGATCGAGCGTTGGGATTATCCGCTGTAAATCCAACAGTCGTTCAGAGGGAGCAAAGCAGATTCGATGCACGCAGCTACGTACGATTCACACTCCGTTCAGCTTCTGCTTTCAGGCTCTCTCCGTCTCTATTCTTCCAGGTTCCAGGAATGATCGGGTTTTGTGTGCAGGCGGAATGTGCAACAACACCCGCCTGTCCAGCTGAATGACTGAGCGTCAATGGCGTCGCTCGATCCACAGCACACGCAGCTGAACCTCTGATCGCGAACGACTCGCAAACAAATCCAGCCCTTCGCTATTGTTGTGTCCAATACTTGGCAGCGCTTCAACGTGCAAGTGCAAATAGACCTCGCATGGACAAATGTACAACTCTAGTGAACCAGCACGCTTTTCTGTACTCGCTGTATTTCAGGCACTAAGTATCATCAGTTTATCAGTCGGTGCTCGCACAACGTACTCACATCTCGAACCCACTGCCTCCTCCTCCTCCGTAGCATTCGCACAGCATCAGCGCTCCATAAACACTGGCGGAGCGGAGGGAGCGATGAGGGAGCCAGAGAGAGATGGGCGCCGCGCGGCGGCGGCGGCGGCTGCGATGCTCCGGGATGGGAACCGACTCGAGGCTCCGTTGCCAACAGAGAAACTTCGCACTGATCAATAAGCTGGTCGCTCGGTCGGTCGCTCCGGCCCACCGCGCACCGCTGGATCCTGATCAACCCGCGGTCCACGCGGGCAGAAGCACCGCGCTTTTCTGCCTTGTTCGCAGACAAAGCCAGCAAGTCAAGCTTGAGATAATTCAATCACTGAATACGTGATTAGGGCCGAAGAAACGCGCTTGATCAGCGACTGGGTATTGCACAATTAAATTCACTCCTTTTATGACAGCAAAACGCCACGAATCTGCCGTCCGCCTTTGTGCAGCCGTGACAGCCTTTTGTCGGAGAGCGCGCGTCATCAGCCACGATTAATTGCTTGGTGTTGGTATCAGAAGAGATATCACCCAATTGCGACACTCTCCCTCCTGCTTCCTGTCATACCGGAGTCACCTGTGCATCGATTGCGTGTCAATTTCAGAATGAAACGCTTCGAAGGATCGGCTTCAAGTCTTGCAGGCACGAAAGTATAATTTTCCATGCAGCCTTGCTTTTTTTTGGCAAACAAAGCTTCACTTCACCACACCTGCAGATAACGAGCTGAAGCTGAAGGGAGACGTGGCCACGAGGCAATGATCACTGCACCATTCCTCCGAGGCTCGTCGAGGTGAATCCCTGTGTTTATCACGCAGGAGCAGCTTCTTGTGCTTCTTCCTCCTCTTGACGCAAACAGAGACCCAGCGCCGCCGCCGCCGCCGCCGGGAGCTCCTCTCCACCTCCACCTCATTCTGCGCTTCACATGCACAAGACAAAAATACACCTCACCTTCCTCGCCATCAATCTCAATGCGCTCGCCTGACAGCGAGGAGCCACAGAAGCCCAGATCATCTCTTTTGACACAAAATGGAAGCTGCCCTTGAAGTCGTTTTAATTCTTATCAGGCTTGAATCCTCAATTCTCCTTCAAGACGACGCCATTCCTGAGGAGCCACTTAACACAGGAATCAGCCATCAAGGAGACACAGGAACGGGAGGACTGATTGGCAGTGGAACCAACTCCACGTTCAAGACACGAAGCGCACACATTAGAAGCTGACGTTTCCGTTTCCTCAAACCCAGCAACAGGTTCACAACTGAAAATGAACAGAGATCTTGCGCCTCTGGCCTCACTCGCAGGTGCGGACCCTGCAGCCGCCAAACTGAGCTGTCAGAGTCCACGCGACCCAGCAAGACAGGGACCAGGGCCCTGGAACCAAACTGCCGCGCAGACTGAGTTCGAACAGGGCGCGCGCGTCTGCAGGTCAACAACGCACTGCGGCCTCTGCGCGTCGGCCAGCAACGCGAAATATTTCAGGCAGATCTGTTGACGCATGAAACGAGTCGTGGTACTTTTCTGGAGAACAGTCTTACTCTGAGCAATCGCTCATTGTTGGGGATGTTTCTCGAACAGCAGTGACACCGCATTCAAATAACCATCACATTCTGGCAAGTATCGAGACTGAACGACACAGAGCACCAAGGTTCTTCCCATTTTTCCTCTGGTGTACCACACTGTCAGTGCGCCCGATGCTGTCGGCGGTGTTTCAACCTGCCGAGATTGCGTGACAAACAAATCCCAACAGAGGTCACTGCACTGGATGGACTGCGAAATCCGGACCTTGAGTGGGAACACCCTTCGCGTTTCCTCCAAATCCACGACCAAATCCTGCGAGGCAACGCCCACGGGCAACACGCAAACCCTGTCGGTGCAACCAGGCTGTGGGTCTTGGGCGTCGCGAATTTCTGCCATTCTCTTCTTTTTTCGCAGGCAACTATGCAACGGAATTCGGACAAGCTCGGGCGTTACACAAAATAGCGGCAGAACCTTGTGGTTACTCCACAAAGGCGATGACAATTGAGATATGAGATAGGATCAAGAAGGATTTCGCGGAGAATTGACCTTTTGGTCGCTGAAGCTGCACGTGCACAAAAACGTGACACACGCGAGCGAGCACTCGTTTTCTGTCCATCACGATTACTCGGACAGCACTCAGCACAGCCCTGCTGGTCTCAGGCTTTTGGGCGGAGGGCATTGTCAGGTTTTGGGCTGTTCCTCATCAGGCTGTCAGATTTGCGCCAAAGCGCAGCGGAACCAAGCGCACTGTACTTGGAACGGGAGTTCGACAGCGCACGACTTGCAGCCACGCTGTCATGGGACATCGACAGGGTCGACGCCTTGTCACTTGACTTTATTTTGCTTGACGAAACGATATGCACTCCAAGACACGACAATATGCCTGAAAATAACAAAACGCTCTGGCACCCTTGCCAAGTTTTGGCATACTTCTTTGCTGTTCGTTTGGGTTGTGAATACTCGCGTGCTTTTGCTTCACACTCAACTGTTGTCCCGAATGTGCGCAGAACGCTCGAGGTGGGTCTGTCAATATTGAATTTGCTATTTTTGGAGCAAATAACACACGGATCTCCGCTTGGTCAGCAGTTCCCAAATACGAAGTTTCCTGGCAGCCCAACGTTTGGAAACCAACGCAGCGTCCACGGGGAGCAACAGACAAAGCGAAAAGCACTCTGCACCAAAGGTACAGAGAGTTCACCAAGAATCAAACTGAGGTTGAAACTAACCTGCCAAATGCAGGGTTCAACTTTCAATTCTTGTACGAAAGTCCGACCAAACTCCTCCCCCCGCCCCACAAGAGAAGGTCAACAAATTACGTGTCACCAATGCAGGGTCACCCCCGACCAGCGGTTCTGCAAACACAGAAGAATACCAAGAAACAAATGCAGTTCAGGAAGGTGGACCATGGCTGCAGAAGCTGAAGCAAGACAAAGTAATCATCACAGGCATCTGTCCCAGAACAATTTTTGGAAATCTTTCGCCTGGCACGTTCACAATCCACGAATTTCTGACATTTTCCGCTGCAAAGGAGCAAAACCACTCCGGCACACTTACCTTTTCCCTGGTCCCGTCTGTGCTGTGTTTTTCTGAAGATGACAGCAAGTGCAGAACGCAGGTCAGGAGACACATGTCTCACGGAAGAGCAGCGCGTTCCGTTTTCTGCTCAAATTTGGACGGTTTCTGCTGAGCAGACGCCGCGTGTTTCGATGCCAATTACGAGCGCGATCAACTGAAGTGTGATGCACAAACACACTCGAACGTCAGGGGCGGTTCCAGGGGACCCCGCGCCCTCTGACTACCGAAAAACTGTACGGAAAACTGTTCTCCCAGCAGAGAACAATGCCGAGCGACCTGAAGAATCCCGAAAAGGATTTTGAGCAAGTATTACAGGAGGCTCATGCAGCAGTTCCATCAGATGAACTCGGTCAAGTTCTGATGGACTCACAACTTGAGCAATTGCAGTGAGTCGAATAGTTCCAGACCAGAACCAGAACACCATGTACCTGAGAGACACCACACGTGCGCAACAAGACTGGAGCCTGAGCATCACAGACGACGCAACAGAATTTGTGTTGCTCGTTTTCTGCTTGAGGAAGGGGAATCCAGAATATGACGATCGAATTGTGGCACACGTCGTAGATCTTTTCTTGATGCACTCACTGCACGAAAAATATCACCAAAAAAAAGTTCAACCAGAAACTTGACATTTTCACAGAACCGTGGCACACTTGCAGATCGCAAAAAAGTCTTCCCCTTGTGCTTCCAAACACAATCACTGTTTGATGCAGCCGGAGTTTCTGCCTGCGTGATTCTGTATGGCGAAAGGAAAGCTTTCACGTTCGGCGGATGGCTGAAGCCTCTGAACCTCCCGTTGGAGGGACTGCAGACCGAACTGCGGGCAGGTGCCCAGGTTCCGATTACATCAGAACTGCGATTGTGGTCCAGTGTCTGCACCTGTGCTCGTAGCACACAAGTTTCGGGATCACCTCTGGCCGCCCACTGTACCCAACCGCAGTCAGCCAAAGTGGTGGTGGCCTCGCCGTTCCTCCAGCTCTGCGGCCTCAAAGCAGATCTCTGGTCTCCTTGCACAACTTAATTTCACAAAGCAAATTGTTTTCTAGACACGACACCTTCAATTGTGTTTTCAAGACACCAAGAAAATTTTCAAACTCCTCGTGAAACAACATCCGCGTGACGTGAAAAACTGCGTTACGAAATTTGGAAGATCGAGTTTCTACAGAGAGATTGACCGTTTTGCACAAAATATCTACTGGAATTATGTGGCACTTTTTTCCAATTTTTGCGCTGGAAGTGACGGAGCAAAACAACTCGGTTGTCATCGATACTTTTCACGCACAGGGATGTCACGACTGAAGTGAGGTGCCTCAGTGCGAACAACAACGCATCCAGAATCCAACACGTAAACAGAGAAGTACGTTTCTGCCTTAAGCTAAAGCACAAACTTCCTACAAAAGGGAAAGTTGTGCCAGGAAGGCCAGCTGGAACAAAACAAGAAATGAGCACAGCCACGTTGCCAAGAGCGCAGTGCCGTTTCGTGGCGGGAGTGCGACAGACATATGTTGACCGTCACTCCTTGACAAGACATTCGAGGCGCGCCTGAAAACAACGCTGGAGCCTGGAAGTCACACGACAACAACCTGAAAATTTCACCTGTTCAGCAATAAAACCAACACAAAACTTGAAGTTGTTTCCGAAATGAGCTTCATTTGTGTGAGGCAATTTAATTTCGTATTTCCTCCTCGGAGACGGCTCATTACCGGCGTGACGCGTACTCACCGGTGCCGAGAGTCTGCGCTTCCTCGGATAGAAGTCGAAGTCGTCGTCATCGATGGAGTAGGAGGAGTCGGAGAGGCCGGACTTGACCGAGTCGGAGCGCTCCGAGGTGGTGCTGGAGAAGGACAGGCGCCGCTCGGACGTCGGGCGCTCCAGGAGCAGGGAGGTCGGGTCGAGGCCGCCGTCCGGGGAGCCGCCCCGGCTCGAGAGGTCGCTGAGGCTCGCGCTGCTCACCAACCCGCCGCCCAGCCCGCCCCCGCACCCGCCGCCGGGAAACGCCTTGTCCAGGCTCAGGCTCGTCGGCCGCGGCGCAGGGCAGTCGACGGCGGCGAACGTCATCGAGGTGGCGGCGTTGTCGGGAGTACGAGGCGACTGCATGTCATCGTTGCTGTGATCACTGATGACGACGGAGGGCGGAGGGTGGATGATTTTGGTGAAGGATGGAGTCTGGATTTTGGAGAATGGAATCCTGGGGGACAAAGGCCGCTCTGGTTGTTTGGCATTGACACTGGTGTCCTGGCTGTCCATTCTCATGGGTTCAGTCTGGTCCAGTGAATCCTGCGTTTGGGACTCTGACGCTTTGTTCAATACTGACGAAGTTGACTTTGTGGAAGACTCGACTTTAGCTGAGGTGAGACCAGGAGCATCAGTCTCATCGCGAGTGTCTGAGACGACGGCGTCGGTGGAGCTCTCCCCGGTGGTCGTGTCCCTCAGACTGAGCACGGTGAGCGCGAGCTCGTCCTCGGAGGACCACGCCCCCAGCTCGATGGCCGAGTCCGACCCGCTGCTCTTGGGCCGGTCCTTGCTGACGGGCTGCAGTAATCCGGGCGACAGGCTCGGGGCCTCGTCCGTGAAGATCGGCATGTGGGTCGGCGAGGTCGGGGGAGAGTTCCTGGGGGTGTTCGTTTTGATGATCTTGATGTCGCGAGTGGGGCTCGGCGGGGGTTCGGGGGACTCCGGAGTGACGCTGAGCTCGAGGTAGTCGGTGCTGATGAACTCCTCGGCGCCGAGCATGTCCCTGTAGCGGGCCGTGCCCGTGTCGAGGCTCCGGCTCGGCGGGCGGCTCGACGGCTCCGACAGCGCCGCCGCGCTCTGCACGAGTCGGTTGTGAATGTGCGCGAATTCACCCGCCGAGCTGTGTTTGTGGAACACGTGTGATTTGTGCGCAGACGCATTGAGGTTGGAGGAAGAACTGTTTGCTGGCTTCTGGTTCTGGCGTGGACTGGTGAATTGCTTTGGCTGGTTCGGTTGATGTGATGTGTCTTTGCTTGGAGAGCTGCCTTTGGATCGAGGGGTTGATGGCGAATTCTGAACATGTTCTGTCCTATCCTGAGACTGGACCGAGTTTTGTGGAGATTTGGGATGTCTCTCGTCAGATCGCGCAGGATTCGCCGTCGGGGATCGGAGAGCGCGTGGCCCGAACCCGTTCGGTGAGGACGGGGCCTCGGGCGCGGGAGACGCGGGGTGCCGGACCTGCGGTCTCGCGGTCTCTGCTGACTTCTTGCGCTCCCTCTGCTGTGCACCAAAATGCCTCTCAGACTTTGGTGACCGTGCACCAAGGTTGAGGCGACCTGGCCTTGGGTGTTTTCTGGACACACCTTCTGCCCAAGGCACCGTCACGGACTGAGTGTGAGACGGAGACCGGTGATCCTCCATGGCGCCTGGGGCACCTGCGTCAGTGGAAGTTTCCGTCGTGTCTGCACTGCATCCCTCCTGTGTGTTGACGACGTTGTTGTCTTCGCTGCTGAACACGTCTTCCACGACGTCCTCGTCCGGCGCGTCAGCGCGCTGCCTCGTCAGACAGTTGTCCGATTTGGACCTCGCAATGTCCTGGTGTGACGCCGCCGACGGGAAGGAGATGACGGGACCCGCGCCCACCTGTGTGCTGGAGAAGGCCACGGCGATCCGCATCCTCTCATTGCCCAGTCTATCTATGGCTCCCGAGCTCCGGCCCAACCGGCCGCTCCGTTTTCTCGGGGGCAGCGGCGCCGGCGCGTATTTCTCCAGCAACTCCTCGATGGACCGAGTGCGCTGCAGAGTCAGGGGCCGATCTGCGTCCCCTGCGGTTGGACTGTACAGAGAATCGGACGAGTAGATGGACTTCCCGCTGTACAGACTCCCTTCCACCGAGGGTCCCAGGCCAGACGACCTGGTCCCCGAGAGACTGCGGAACCTGCCGGCGGTCAGGGGTCCGCCGCCGCCGGCAGCGCTGCTGCTGCTCACGGAGACCCTGCTCTGCATCCCACCGAGCGAGCGCGTTCGGAAGTCCGGCTGAGTTTTGCTCTCGTCCACCGGTCGGTTGATTTTGTAGCTCTCGGACTTCCGCATGTACCAAGGCTTGCGAGGATGATCCATGTTGTCAGCGTCACACGACGTCGCCCATTCCAGCTGCGTCAGACCGTCAACCCTGTGAGCGAAAGGAAAACTTGTCCTGTGATTGGGAACAGGCGTAGGTTGAAGCCACAACACTGTGAGTGCCACCTCCATTGCTTTCAAACTGAATGAAATTCTATCTCCTGCAATTGCCTCTTCACGAACATTGCAATGGTGTCGGATGCTTCTGCTTGCCCGTTCCAGAAAATAGAACACTGCATTCACGAACCATGCATCTGCTTTTTTACATTCCAGAAGTTACAAAAATATCATCACGATTGTTTCTGCACACGAGGCCACTGACATTTTGCCAAAAATAGAAAGTGAAGATTTGTTTCTGAATCCATTGGGGCCACCAGCTAAATGACTCAAACGCAGGAAACGAACCTCCGCGTTTTCGCACTGCAGCTTCTGCGTCCTAATTCTCAGACAGAATCACAATTTCTGGGTGCGACCCTCATTCCCCTAGCTGTCTTCCAAAACGTTTGTTCATGTTCACTGCTGCCTGAATGTCCGTCTGACGTGGCCCACTTTCGATGAGACACCGCACACACGCACAAATGGCACACGACAACAAATCCCACAAAACAAAGCAGTACGAGAACACCACTTGCATGCAAATTCGTGCAGTACTTTATCGCACGTAACTGTGGCGGTTTCCTCATTACCGTCACGAAAACTCACCTTTGAAACAAAAGTGGAACTAATTTGAAGCAATGGAAATCGTGAACCAAATCCCACACAAAGGACCGGCAACTCAACAGGTGACAATTTCCCTCCGCCGAATGCACTCATTAGTGTTCACTTTGAAGATCCCACATTCAGTCGCCAGACACAACCAGTACCGCTGTAAAAGTCGCCGTCATATCCTGTACACTGTGCCTGGTTCGCTTGTGATCTCAAACTGCAGCCTCCGCATCTGTGCACAGATGAAACGCTAATCTCTGCGCACTTCACAACGCAGGAGGATTCTACTTTGTCTTCAATGCAAAAGCTGCACGAAAAGTCTGCAGAACTTGGCGTTGCTATTCGTTCTCACGAACGACGTAAAATATTTGCCGTAAATTTGGAAAACAGCTTTGCGCTGGTGTCTGAAAGTTTCTCTTGCAGCCCTGCAGTGATACGAAGCGTATTGTGTCGTTGCATGTCACAAGGTCCAAATATTTCTCACTGCGAGGACGAAAATAGAATGCCTCCTGCTGACACTAACAAAAGCCTGGGGCCCAAACAACTTTTTTCTGAAGCACAAGTGAGTGCAGTTGATGTGGCTCTGTCACCGATCTCCGTGTGACTCGGAGGTGAGTCGTGTCACGCCCTCGACCACGTGCCTCAACAACTCGCGTCCACCGTGGAGAGCAGCAGACCAGAGAACCTGCGTCCTCAGCCAACAAGGGATTTTTTCTACGTCTGAAAGATTCTTAGGGACCTCAAAAATTCTCCCTGCATCAGCAATGGTGTGGTTAGTTAGCGTGGGGATGGCAACCTGTACGGTTGTGAAGCTGCCGATGACAGCGTTGTCTTCCAGTGGTTTCCAACTGAAAACGCTACAACATGCAAATAACAGCTTCACTTCGATATACTTCTACCTGTTAAACACTGCGTGCGTGGTGTGTCTCCTGTATCCCACATGAACACAATTTTCTTTCTCACAAAGCGTGAAATAACTCCTTTGTTCTGTCGACATTCTTTCAAGGATCTCAGATATACTTGGCTCGAAAAATCGCAAAATCGTTCTCACAAAGTGGTCGCGCAAGGAAACAAACCTGTGTGTTGTGCAAGTGAACATCAGTCTTCAGGCAGTTGTACGAGTACACATCCATTGTCCCTGTAGGTCTCTGCTCCGCTATAACCATAAAGCCTCGTGTCAACAAGATCTCTTATCAGCGTTGATCCCTCGATAAGATGACGTTGCGGTTGCGCGGAGTAACGGTCCTTCCCATCGTGCGGACAGCGAAACAACGCGCGTGTGTCAGGCCGCGGTGGTCAGCGTGAGAGCGTCGCCCACAAGTGAGCAGACCCGGCGCATTGTCGTGCAATCAGCGAGGAAAAGCTGCCATGCGAGAGCGATACGACACTGTGGACACGCTGCAGCTGCAGGTGGCGAGGGCGGGATCTTGGGAGAGGCGCAGCTGATTCAGCATCGAATCAGCGCTCGCGGCATTCAAAAACCAAACGGATTAAACTACTCCACCCTTCACAAGGAAGCAACACCTGTCTCTCTTGGGAACAATCTTTGTCTTCGTCTTTTGTGGACTTGCTTCTGGATTTTGACATTTTCTTTCCTTCCCTCTGGAATCAAACAAGTTGAAGTAAGTTCCCGTTTGCCAACTAAAACTCACTGTGGTTCCAAGGATCCCCACTCCCCCGTCAAAACATCTTGGCTTGCACAGTTGAAACTTGAAAGTGACATCCTCGAATTTTAATTTGCGCAGACTCCAGTTCCTGCTGCTCATTCAGTCGTGTTGCTGTGAGCCATGACGTCAACTTCCCTCCTCCCCCTGACAGATCTGGGAGGACCCGTGGACCTCGTACCTGGGACTTACCCGAGATGTGTAAAGGGGAGGTCCCTGGTTCCCAGCGGGACGTGTCGACACAGGTTTCAGACTGAGTTTCCATTATTGCGCATGCATCACATCCTCATTTTGTCTTGGCCGGGTGCATATGTTGCCAGGTTTCAGACCATAACCCGAGTGTGCCAGGGTAGGCTGGAGGGTGGTCTGAAACCTGTGTCAACATGTCCCGCTCGGAACCAGGGACCTCCCCTTCACACAGCTTGGGTAAGTGCCAGGTTCCTTCACAAGGACGTGTTGATCACAGCAGTTACAGCCTGAGTGCTTTTAAGCGCAATGCATGTTACACTGGCTGAACAGACTGTAGGTTACCTTGCCAAGAATGATGAAAGTGCAACACATGATGAACAAGAACTACAATAAATATATGCAATGTGTGAACTAGAATGTGAACTAGTGTGAGTCCAAAGATGCCTTAGCTCATGCCTCACGGATTTTGCACTGCAACTGCACTATTGTTCCATGTTGAACCACATGCAACTCATGCTCTTGTGCGATTTTCTTTTCCATTTGCCTGTTGGCATTATGATATTGTTCATGTTTTTTGTTTGCATCTTCTTGCATTTCCTGAATCATATCCTCCTGTGTTTTGACTTTGGTTTCAATGTCTGACAATTTCTGAAGAAGTTCATTGATATGTGTAGTGTCCACATCCAGTTGTGATACTCCTGCAAGCCTGTGTTGTAGTTGTTGGGTGCTTTTGTCTCATTTCTGCAGCATGTCCTGAAGTTGCTTCACATTTTGCAACAGCCTGTTAGTCTGTTCATTTTTGTTCTCAAGTTTGTTCTGTAGTAGATTCTGTTCCTTCCTGAAAAAATTGTGATCATGCTCCAGCACTTTTATGTGTTCCATGGTGTGCATGAACCTGTCCTTGTAAGTCTGAAAATCATGCATGCACACAGTGAGAGATGTGTGGATCTGTCTCTTCGTGGGAGACCTGTCTTGTTGATGTGCCAAAGCTTGTGCTTCGAGTTTTCTCTGAAGGCTTCTGATTTGTTCTTCCAGTGCTACAATGCATGAATCCTTTTGTGCTGAGGACACATGTTGCAGATGCCAAGGTGTGAGCATGTCCTGGTTCTGTTGTGGTTGAGTGGGGCCCCCTGGTGGTGTCATGGATCATTGGGACACAATCATCAACAGTGGCACATTGATCGTTTTTACATTGAGGAGCAGCGTGTTTGCAAGAGGAGGAATCAGCAGCAGCGTCTGTGGTTTGACAGCTCTCAGTTCAGTTTTGGTTTTGATGACTTCGATGACAGGTGAAGCTGGATCCAGGGATTCCCCTTCATTGTAATCAAGCATGATGTCATTGTTTGGGTCTGGACTGCCTGCAGGGAATTCCTGGGGGGTATCCCCATCCGTCTCAGTTTGCAAAGCTTGGGTTGCCATTTTGGGTTTGAATTTGGTCTGCATGCCAATGTTGAATGTGACAGGTGTGGAACACATCACCATGATGTGTGGTTGTTTAGTGTGTGTTATTCCTGGCCTGACCCTTGCGTGTTCTGTGGACTCCAACATGAAGGTGCATTGGTCTCTCTGGTCCAAAATCACAAGTGCCACTTGTTGTTGCGCTCATTGTTGAAAGTGCCTGTCTGCATGCATTTTTGAGAGTGGTTCCGCATCATTGTGTGAGAAGAATTGTTGCATTGCTGGATCTGAAGAATCCATGCATGGCATCTGTTTGTGGTAGTGTTGAATGAAGGCTTGCGGTGTCCTCCAGCCTACATGCTTGAGCAATGTGTCCAATGATGTGCCCATGGTCCACTTCACCAATGCACTGGTGTCACATGCTGAATATGGCTTGTGTTTGGTCATGTCAACTCTGGCCTCTTGCAGTGCGTTTTTGATCCAGTGGCTGATTGTTTCATGATGCACAGCTTGTGAAAGATCCTGTGTTAGAAAAACATACTTCTCTTGTGGATTCCATTTTCTTGCTTTTTGTGTCCATTGTAGATACAAGAGGACATATTCTGCAGGACAGATGTCCTTGTGTCCTGGGATGACTGGAACCAGTAGTCTCTGAAGAGCTGGGTCATTGTTGTGCATCGAAAAAGTTTTCATTGGTGTCCGAAGGTGGAAGAGCATCCCTTGCTGAGTGCATTCTACTGCAGTCGTTATCATGTCCTGGATAGCCTGTGGCCTGCAGGTTGTTGCGAGTGCGATGAGTAGCACTGTCTTCTTTGCTAAAGTCGCAGTGGACAGTCTGCAAGTGCTTCTTGTACTCCAGTAGTGCAGCACTGTGAAGGGGTCCCAAATGTCCAGTGGTACACTCTGCATGATGGGTTTCTTGTTGAAAGTTGCTGTGACAAATCGCTTGATGCGGGTATCCCACAAATTGTGACCTCTACCAATGAATCCCAGAAAGGTGCACACAGAATGAGCATGTGCCTCCATCACTCTGGCCAATTTTCCTTGTTTTGTCAAGTGTTCCAGGTATGTGAGGAATTTCTCTACAGTAGGTGACAGTGGATCCTGGTGTTTGGAAGTACAGAATTGTGTCCATTCCCTGAAGTGGTAGGTGTACTGGAGTAGTGTTGCAGGTCATACTGACAGTGATAGGTAGTGTAGTTTCTCCAGTGTTGTGTTGGCTTCTTTTGCCATACACCGGAACATTTGGCAGCGAAAAGATGTGATCTCCCCTGCAATGGCGTGTTTTCTGGTTGGATCCCACAGCAAATATTAAATCTTTGTGTTCTTTAGTAGCAGTAGTGGTGCCTCCTCCATGAGTTCCAGAACTTGTGGGAACCATCCTTGTGTTGGCCAGACTGGTAGCACAACTAGTAGTGTTGCTTGATCTTCTCGGATCTTCTGCAACATTCTTGGTATCAAGCTGAAAGGAGGAAAGGCATAAGCAAGAGTGAAAGAGTTCCAAAATATGAAGGCAGCAACCTGGTGTGCCTCTGGATCCAGTCCCTAGCTGATGTAGGGTTTTGTCTTGTTGTTGATACGTGATGCAAAGAGGTCAATCTCAGGAATTCCTGTTCCCCTTCATGATGTCATAGTTTGAAATGTCTGCTGGGGTAATGCCCACTCTGTTGTTTCTTTGAAGATTTGACTTGTGTCATCAGCTTTCAAGTTGTCTTTTCCAGGTATCCAGGAGATGGTGATCCAAGATCCCAATTGATATGACAGTCTCCAGATGTCCTGGATAAACCTGTTCCTGAGCAAGTTGGACATCATCCCCATGTCTCTGATGTTGTGCACAGCTGTGGTGTTGACACACCTGACCAAGATGTGATGGTTCTGCAACTGGCTGCAGAAGGACTGCAACCCCAGAAGAACTACTAGTGTTTCCTTTGTGTTGATGGACCAGGTTTGCTCTTCAGTGGAGAATTTCCCCTGTGTTACAGTGTCCTGTAGAAATGCCCCCCAGCCATCATCACAAGCATCAGTGTAAATTGTGATCATCATCTTACCTCTCTGGATAGGTGCGAAGGTGTCCAGCAATGTGTGAATCTACCACTGGAGTGTCTTGATACTGCAAAAGTTGACCATGACAGGTGCTTCAAAATTGTTGCTGTGGCATGTCAGTGTTGTTTGCTTCAGGTGTTCCAAGTGCCTGTAGTGTGCCTTCCCCCGGGGAGAGGCTGGAAAGGCTGTAACTATCTTGCCGATAATTCTGGTGAGTTCCCTGCATGTCATGTTTGGATGGTCAATTGCATGTTGGTATATCTGTAACAGTTGTATCATTTTCTCTGCTGAAAGAGTAATGATTATTTTGACAGAATCAACAACAAATTCCCAAGAACTCAATCACTTGTGTTGGAATTGGTGCAGACTTTTCTGGGTGAGGCAAAAGACCCAGCTGCAACATAGCATCTAGTGTAGAATGGACATCTTATAAGCAAAGTTGAAAAGTTTGGTTCCAAATCCATGAGACATCCAGGCAGATGAAAAGAATGATTCCATCTTGACATAAGGTTGACAACAAAGGCTTCAGTAGTTTGGTGTACACTCATGGTACTGATGTGAGACCAAACAGCATGCAAGTATATGTGTATGTTTGACCCTTCCACTCGAAAGTGAGAAATAGCATGAAGTCCGGGTGTACTGCAACACCATGAAATGTGTCCTGGAAGTCGAGTTTCATCATGAAACAGCTGGGAGTGACAGCTTGCAGAACAGAGTTGAGGGTTTCCATTTTAAAATGAATTTTTTCAATGAAATCATTTAATCGTTTCAAGTTGAGGATCATCCTCCAGCCCCCATCTTTCTTGGGTCTGAGAAATATGTTGTTGCAATATCCCAGTGTTGTTTTGTCCCACAAGATGATTGCACCCTTCTGGAGCAAGGAATCGATGGATTTCTGTGCAGCCATCTCTTCTTCCCTAGACATCAGGATGACAGGTGCTGCAGTGGGTAGTGTTGGAATATCTTTGAAGTCAATACAGAGGCCCATGACAAACTGAAGAATTTCTGGATCCAATGTCAATCTTCTCCATTCTGGGAAAAAATGTTGGAGTCTTCCTCCTACAGCCAGCTGTGGTTTCAGGATATTTACCATCTTGTTCAGGAGAGCCTGTCTGGTTGCTTCCAGTTGTCAAGTTGTTTGTTGTTGTTGTTGTTCTTTTGGTTGGGAAAGCCCTGAAGCTGTTGATGATGTCATTTCAGCATTCTTTGGTTGGAATTCCCCTCTCCCTGAAGCTGGTGATGATGTCAGAGCTGCTTCGCATTCTGGGGAATCCCTTTTATCCTGTTTCACTTCTGATGCGATGACTGCTCTGAAGATGACCTGTTTTCATTATTTCACCTCTGTGGAGCATTCTGGCTATTGTTGTACATTCTGTTGAAGTTGAAGCTGTGACATCTGCCCTGGCCCTGGAATCTGGACCTGGCATAATGGGCAAAACATGCTCTGAAAAAGCCTCTGTTGCCCCTGAATCCATCTCCTAAAAAATATGGATATTGGTTGAAGTCTGTGCATTGTCTCTGGAAGCCCAGTCACTTCTTCTTGATAATCTTCTTTGTGATCTTATTCAGCTTAGAAATGTCATCAATTTCTTTCTGCAAATCTGTTGGAAACAAATGCTGTTGTACTGGGTGTGTCTTGTCGCACAACAGAGTAAACTGCTCGTCTAGTGATGATTTGAGGTCAGACCTGCATCTCTGGCTGATCTGTATAGCTGCCATCCCCATGATTTGCACAGTGATGGACAAATCTTTGCACAATGTCATGAGGTTGAGTTTGAATCCTGAAGGCAAGGCTACAATCAAATCCTGGTTGACATCGGGGTCAATCTCTCTGGAAACCATCTGGATGAGTCTGGCTTCTGCTTCCATGAGTGTTGCCCATGTCTGGACTGTCAGTCCCCCAGCCTTGCAAATCATGTTCCCGATGTAGCGCAGTGTTGTGTCAGCATCTTTCACGCATTTCAGTAGCCGATGAAACACATCCAGGTTGATCATGGTTGGGATCAAGCAGGAGACATTTTGCAGTCATTTTGCTTTCTGTAAGATGTCCATGATCATGTCAGGAGGGAAGTAATTCAGCCACCAATCCTCCAAAATTGGGATGAGATCTTCACTGATCGTGTCCCCCTGGGGGTCCTTGTCGATGTCTGATCTGGTGTTTGCCAGCTGCTGAAGCAATTCTTTACAGCCTTCTCAAATATCAGTCAATTCTCCATCTTCAATGTCTTCATTTTCAGCTTCTTGCTTGTCCTCACTCTCTGACATTTTGTGCACCTTGCATTTCTTGCCTGACATTTCAGCTACTTGCCATTTCTTTGTTTTCTCTGACTTCAACAGTGTCGATGTTTTCACAAAGCGCATGAATGAGTCAAACATCTGTTGTGTCTGCAGTTCATTGAAATCTGACCTGTTTACATCTGGTTTGGCTGCTTCTTGTTGTAGCTCCATCTCCACTTATTTTCTGATGATCGCACACTCCTTCTCTGGGTCAAAAGGATCCACCCCCATCGAAGGCTTGGCCTGTAAAGCAATCTTAAAGATTAATCATAATGAAAGTGGTTTCATATGATCATAATGCCACAACCAACACACAACTCAGAATGAACTGAATTGAATCAACATGGTTGAACAGTGGTGAACATGTTGTCCATCCTGCGTGTGCAAGCTGGCAACACAACAGGTTTGGTGAAGTGCAGTAGTCAACAACACCCGGCTGTGGATCAGCCCCAGAACTAACACAAATTGCTGGTGTTAGTTCATACCAAGGACTGTTCTTTGTCAGTCATGATCACTTTGGTGATTGGAACACAACCCCGCTAGTTTCAGTTCCATGCATCCCTGATTTGCATATGCACCATTTTGTGGCAGCAAGAGAGGATCATCCTGAAAGCACATTTTCAAGAAACAATGATACTTCTCTGCTGATCTCTCAGTCCAGATGAGGCTGCATGTGTTCACTTGTTGAATACAGTCCTTTCTAGCTGACCTGGCACAAGCTTGACAAAGAATAACCCCGAAAAGTGCGAGCAAACTGCAGACATGACAATTCAAAATTGAGCATTCCGGAAGAGGATGTGATGCATGCACGACAACGGAAACTCGGGCTGTTCCTGCTGTGATCGACACGTCCTTGTGAAGGAACCTTCCCCTTGAATTTTTTTTTTTTTTTTTTTTTTTTTTTCGTACGAGGACCAATTTGTTCAAGGTTGCAGAACTTTTGCTTCTCCAAAATTTGGGTCACTTGACCTCTAGATCTATCCTGTTGCGCTACAGCCTTGCTGTCCCCGTAGATCTACGCACACACACCAGCCTGAACCTGTACTTGTTACCCCATTCCCTGCAGTCTTGCTCAGTTCGTCCGCAAAAACTGGCTTGAGCAGAAAAAATACAGATAATTTTGTGGGTCACGAAATCTGGGTCAACGCTGACCCAAATGTCATGCATTTCCAAACTGACCCGCATCCTCAAGACAGCTTTGCCGCACGCAAAACTGGCTGACGATCCACGTGTGTATGTGAAGATGACACCACAATGGCTGCTCCCAGTACACATTTACAGACGCCCGTCTGAAGCAAATTCCATCATTGTGAACACATTCATGGGTCCAAAGCAATTGCCTGCAAAACTGAAATGCACGTGTTTTCTCACTGCAGCGCGAATCTCTTCGCGCCTCCGGTGGAGAGTTCCACGCACAGTGACCTCCACCTTCACAAACGGCGTGTGCTTTCTGCAATTTTCAACATTTTCTTCTGATGTAATCAAAATGTGCCCTCAAATCACATTGAACAGGGAGCGAGAAAACAGTTTACAAACGTCTGGATGAAGTTGACGTGAAGACAGTTTCTGGACGTGGTAGAAACAACAGGTTGGGACCATGTCTCGAAGTTCGGAACTTCGAGCGTTTCTGAAAGGCCTGGAGAAAGTGGCCAAGGCGGCTGCGACGCACCAGGAGACCGAGTTGTCCAGGAGATGGGCGAACTCGAGCTTGAGGGAGGCGGCGGGCAAGCTCGGGACTCGGGCGGAGGAGGCTGTGAGCGACGCTGTCGTGAAGCAGGTGTGTGTGTTGGGGGGGGGGGGGGGCGAGGGTTCATCAGCTGCTCAATGGGTCTGCAGTACTGAACGACTGCAGTTACTTTGTGAAAAAAAACAAAACAAAAAAAAACGCAACGACTGCAGTTACTTTATGAAAAACGCGTGCGTGAGTTAGACCGACCATGCGGCCACATGGCACGGTGCTTCAGCCGCCAACTAATGTTCACAGAGCTCTCGAAACGGTATTCATGATCCCAAATGTTTTTCCAGGGTGAGGTGCTCCGGACGGTCGAGCGCGTGGTCGACCAAGCTCAGTATCGGCTGGATTCTGCGGTGCAGGACGTGCGAGCAGCAGCGGAACCAGAAGGACGAGGAAATGCTGCTGCTGAGCAGCATCAGGAACATCCGTTAGAAGAGTTTGTCGACTCGCAAAAGTCTGATGTGGCTGCGTCGGGATCTCACGCCGAGACCAGAGAGAAGAACGCTGACGGGGGAATTCCGTTCGGCTTCTACGCAATGCCACGAGAATTCCCCAAAAAGGGCTCCAACCGGGACAGCAAACCGTTCCAAGTGACTGCAACTGCTGTAAATGTGGCATCTCAAGCAGCAACGGCTGCAACAACAGCTGCAGCCACGGCAGCAACTGTGGCTGCACAAGCAGCAACACAGGCGGCGACGGCTGGTCTCGGAGCTGTATCCTCAGGAGCTGCCAAACAGTTCCAAACAGCCAGAGAAACGTTGCAAACCCCGTTGAGTCGCGAAACGCGTCCGAGGCAACCACGACAGAAGCCGATTGGAAACTTCAAGCAAACAGTGAGCCAAGTCGTGTTTCCATCACTTCAACACACAGCCTCCGTTCGTCACACAATGTCTCAAAACTTCAGCACGACAATTCTGGTTTCAGCTCAGCGAATCAGCAAGAGAAAGGAAAGTGCCTGGTTCGAGAATCTCCCGGCTGTTCAGCTTTGGAGGTTGGTCTTCCGGTTCTTCCACATGTCTTGTGCACAAAACAAAGGCGTGTCGAAATACTTGCCGTACTAATTGACGTGTTTGTAGGTTTAGCAGCTGGTTTGGGTGCCGGTGCCATTGCTGAAGTGACCAGGAGGGGGCTGGGACTGCAGCAAAAGAGTGAAAGTGAGTGCAAATTCTGCTTCATTCCTGTTGTCATGGATTTTCAACAGATTCGCAAGGAAAGATTCCTGACATACGTTGCAGAAGAGTTTCTTCTGTAAGTCTTCAGCTGGTGTGTTCCTTTGCAGGTGGAGAGAAGATGGCAATTCTTGACAACAACCCTTTCCTCACCGAAGCGAACGCGGAGAGGATCGTGAACACGTTGTGCAGAGTGAGAGGCGCGGCCCTCAAACTGGGACAAATGCTCAGCATTTCAGGTACCGGTGCATCACCCGTTGAAGAGCGAGAGAAATCCTGCTCTTCTCTGAATCTTTCACGCTTGCAGGAATAACACGTGTCTAGGTCTGCACTCGTTCACAACTATATTTTTCAGACAATAACTTGATCAATCCGGAGATCCAACGGATATTCGAACGGGTCCGACAAAGTGCCGACTTCATGCCTGCCTGGCAAATGGAGGTAAAACATTCAGTGCGAACAAGAGACAAAATTATGAGCTCATGAAGGAGGCAACTTTTGAACTTGGTGTTTTCTTTACTGCAGAAAGTTTTGACGCGAGAGTTGGGGATTCACTGGAAAGACAAGGTGACCAGTTTTGACCAGCGTCCGTTCGCCGCGGCGTCCATTGGACAGGTGCACAAGGCGACGCTGCTCGACGGCAGGGAAGTCGCGCTGAAAATCCAGGTAACGCTGAGGGAAGGTCTCTCTTGTCTTCTGACTGACTGTGATGATAATTGACGTACGTCTCCTTCACCAAGACGCGTTGTTGACTGCAGTATCCGGGCGTGGCTCAGAGCATCGACAGCGACATCAATAACCTCATGGCCGTGCTGAACGTGTGGAACATCCTCCCCGAGACTCTGTACGTGGACAACTTGATGAAGGTGGCGCGGCGGGAACTCGCGTGGGAGTGCGACTACGTGCGCGAGGCGGAGTGCTCAGAGAAATTCAGGTTCGCTCTGACACATCCCAAATGCTGTGCATTCGTTTCACACGAGAATGCTCCAAAGTGAGAATGTGCTTGTATGAACTTGAATTTGGATTCTTCACACTCGTTTTCAGGAAACTACTCAAAGACGACCCCGTGTTTTACGTCCCCGAAGTGATACAAGAGTTGAGCTCGAAGGAAGTTCTGACAAGTGAACTGGTCGCAGGCGTCACGCTCGACAAACTGGAAAATGTGGACCAAGAGACGAGAAATATGGTGAGCGATTTAGCTGCGTTTACAAGAGTCTGAGAATGGTTGCAAGTCGTCAGCGACAGTGTCTTTGCCACACAGTTTGTCCCATTGTTTGTTCGTCCCATTCCGGTCTCATCATAGCAGCGAGAGCATGACGCCTGACCATCTCTTGTGCTTTTCAGATCGGTTCCAACATCCTGCGACTCTGTCTGCTTGAACTATTCGTTTACAACTTAATGCAGACTGATCCGAACTGGTCCAACTTCCTGTACGACGAAGCCACAAAAACGGTCAGTGTCGCATCCATGAGAACGTACTGTGGGAGAAGAGGACAAGGATCCAAAGATCGGCGCAGAATCGGTCAATCCCCGTGTCTTCTCTGATTCGCTGGTGATTGGTTCACCAAACTACACATTGTTGTGGGTTCAATTTGTTGCAGATCTCGCTGCTCGACTTCGGCGCCACGCGACCGTACAGCAAAGACTTCACCGACGAGTACATCAAGGTCATTCGCGCGGCCACGATGAACGACCGGAAGCAGATCCTGGACGGTTCCATCAAACTGGGCTTCCTCACCGGATACGAGTCCAAGGTGAGTCTGACCTGCGTTCACGCAAATAATTGACGGAATCATATGTCACAGTTGGCAAGACAATGGGCAGCTCGTCCAGACTTTGCAGTTGCACGCTTTCTGCAGAGGCAACGCCCTTTTACGTGTTGTTTGGAGTTCCTGCTTTTGACGGACAGAACTGAAATCGGACCGGTCACTTTCAGGTGATGCAAGAAGCGCACTTGGAGTCGGTGTTCGTCTTGGGCGAGGCGTTCTCGACGGACGGCGAGTTCGACTTCGGCGCCCAGACGACGACGATGCGCATCCACAACCTGATCCCGGTGATGCTGAAGCACCGACTGACGGCGCCCCCGGAGGAAACCTACTCGCTGCACAGGAAGATGGGCGGCTGCTTCCTTCTGTGCACCAAACTGAAGGCGAGAGTCAAGTGCAAACCGATGTTCGATGAGGTGTGGGACAATTATCAATTCAAAACGGATCGACAGCACGGAACTGCTGTGTGATATTTCTGTGGATAACCTACTGCTTGCCAAGAAAGAAGTCGTCTTCAAAAAGGAATGAAGTGAGTATTTTGGCTACGTTAGTGATTGATATCAACACATATCACAAACATGAACATTTATTGCTGCGAGTCAGGATTGTGGAAACACGAACAGTTTGACGAGGAAGGTCAGTCTGAACCGGGCTCGTCCGATTCGCTCGCAAACCGAACTCTCGAGTGTTTCTTGGAAGGGTCTTTGTTGCTTGACAAGTTCGACTCCATGTCCAGGAGTTTGTTTTTGGCCTCTGTGGTTGCTGTTTTGACAATACTGGAAGCAAAGAGTTGCAGTGAAGCTTCCTTGTAACCGCGCCGTTGCAAGACGGCGGCAAGTTTGCGCCACTGACGTGGTGTGGTCAGAAAGTCATCGTTCACTGCCTGTCTGATTCTTTGTATGTCGTATTGGTCTGCTGCAAAACAGAATAAACCGAACGTGAACTTGGCATATTTCCAAAATTTGTATCATTGTCTTGGTGAAGGCGTGACACACCCAACGAACACAGAGACAAAACTGACATGTCAGGTGGAACAGCTGCACTTACCGGCAGAATCTGAGTCACCACCGACTCCAGTCAGCAGCTGAACGGCGAGATCGGCGAGGCGAATCTCGAGCAGCACCGACGCGAGGAAACCCAGCGGAATCCGAGCCACGCCCCCGGCGAGCACAGACGCGACGAGCGCCTGCGACAGTTCTCGCGTCGGGTAGGCCCGCAGCAGGTCCGCGAAGTCCTCAGCCGGGAGTTTGGCCGTCGTCTGGCAGTACTGCACGACTTGTTGGAATTTTCCTTGGAGAAACATGCAGTGGATGGCTTGCTCGTGATGATCCGTCATACTGTACACATACTGGGCCCAAGACATCAACAGCACGCAACTTTTCGGTTTTTGTTTGGCACATTTGTACAGTAAGTCAGCCATAGCTTTGGTGTATGTCAATCTGGAAGAAAGAAATTTCGAATTTTGAAAGTAAATCGTGTGGAACTCGCCCCAAATCTGCTTCACAGGCACAGACACTGACATGGTATCAACAGGTCTCGGTGGATCTCACACCTGTTTTGAGTAATCCAATGCCCCACCAAATCGTATCGATTTTCGTTGAGTGCGCACAAGACTGCCTCGAACGAGATGAGTTTGTTTGGTTTGGAGTCGTATGCAGGTACTGTTGCCAACAAAGCATCGCAAAACGCAAGCAGCGCTGAGCGTCCCTTTGACGTCTTGCCCGGAACGCCTGTCAAAAGAAAGAAAGGTTCGATTTGACTGAAAAGAGCACCCACATCTGACGATGACATCACAAGAAGCGCCAAAAATCATTTGGTTTTCTTCACTGTGTTGCCGAATTTTCAATGCAAACAGCTGCGCTACCCATGAACTTCTGCATGGTTTCCGCCGTTCTCAGTATTCCCTTGGGGCTGTTGGCCGCGTGCAGTGCTGCTTCCTCGTACTTCTCGTCTTGCATCAACTCGGTGAATTTCTCGATGTACTCCAGCATGATCTCAGCTTCCTTTTCCTTTGCGGGATCGTCATCGTCAAACATCTGGCCCGTGAAGCCGTCGTCTGTGAAACAACCCGACAAGTCAAAACACAACAAGCGCATGGACACTCAGCTGTCAGCGGAGCAACGTCGTTCAGCTTGCGTACCACTGCTCCTGTTGAGGGCTCGCTGTGTGTTGGCGCGGTGCAACGCGCTGACGACTGCGTCTCCCACAGTTTGATGAGGAGGTTGGAGTTTCATGTAGGCCTCCGCAGCCTCAACAGCCAACTTCAATTTCTGAGTTTTATATTTCAACAGATCCGTCTTCTCGGCCAATTGGTCTCTTGTGGCCACCTGAAAAAGCGAGCAACTTCCAATTTTCTCGGGCCAATCGTCACTGCCAACAGTTTTCTTCGCAAATGTTTGCAAGATGTGTACCTTCGATGCCAAATGTTCTTTCAACTTCAACTTGACATCTTTCAGAAAATATTTCGACCTCTGAGCTTGGGTGAGTTCTTTCAAATCTTCCTCCAGTTTTTCTAGTTTTCGTTTGAGGAACTCGGGGTCTGTGCTCTCCTGAACAGTGAGCCCTGCAATTTTCCGCACACATGTGAGCAAAACACTGCTGGACACGCACGAAGTTTTGCACGCCCTCAACGTCAAGCATCGGCAAGTGCCCAAAAGGACACAAAACATGAATACATGTACAAGCACATATTGCAGCTTGTTTGAGACCGTTGGTTTGAAAAAAAAAAAAAAAGAAAATACCAGAGATTCACGACTTTCCGCGAATTGAGCTCTAGAAATTCCGAGTTTTCACCCAAAAAGTCTTGTACACACAGTCACCTCTCGGCCACACCGCGTGCATCAGCGCACATGCACACTAAGGTCACAGCACACGGTGGGGAATGTCGTAAAAAGCTGTGCGTGATGCGCTGGCGCACGCGGTGTGGCCGAGGGTTAACGCGTACGCGACCGCCTTGCACAAGCCACTGGCATACCTGGCAATGAACGATTTTTTCTCTCATCAACAGCAGGAAATTCGCGTGTGTCTTGCATTGAATTTCTGAATTCCTTCACCGCTTTCAAGGCTTCAAGCTTCTCTTGGAGTCTTTGGTTGTCTTCTTCAATTCGCAACATACTGAAAAAGAACTTGTCTGTATCCTGCGGTGTTTCATTCAATGATTGCGAGATGAACAATGTCGTAAAGAAATTGAGTCTTTCCTAGCTGTCCTCACTTGGCCTCCAAATCATTCGCGCGTTTCCTGTAATTCTGAACAGTTGACGGTCGTGACGCAATGGCTTTGAGTTTTCCTGACAGGTACACTGCTTCCTTTTGACCGTTTTGCAATCTGAGAATGACGTCGTCATATTCTGCTTTGATCATAGCAAGCAACGACTTGTAGGCACCGGCTTGTTCAATGACCTACAAAAACAACTCGTTGGCTGCATGCAGAACAGGTTGGGATCAACCAGCCAACAAAATTGGAACTGCACGAAGGTCTGACATGAATCACATAGTCTAAATGCAGCTGTCAAGAATCAAACCTTGTCAAATGCAATGCTATGTGCCACGTAACGCTGCTCCCGGTCTTCTGGGTCCACACTTTGCAGCTCCTTTTCGATCATGGTGTCAAAATGTTCGAAGACTTCTTGGTCAATTTCACTCGATCCAACGGATGAAGAGCTCTTAGTTTCTCTCGGCTGTGAAAACATTTTGACCTTTCATGTATCTCTGTGTGTATGATGTTCTTCTGAAAACAGTGGAGCTGAGAGAACACAAAGAATATTCTCCATTTGTAAACTGTTCGTTGCTCTGTGCGGTTTTCTGAATGAACGAACTGCTTCACAAAGTTATCCAACCGAGCACACCAGAAATTGCAGCTGACAGGTCAATATCAAGGTAGATCTATCCAGTGTGATCAGATACAATTGGTATTTTTGAAGCAATGGGAGAAGTGCTGAATTTACCAGCAACTCTAATTACACTCTGCCCATCCCAGTTTCTTTGGCAGTTTGACTTTTCTGAGCAGAACACTGATTCAGAACTCTATCTTTAAAAATTTCGTTCTATACATTGCAAAGGGATGATTTCGTACAAATTTGTTCAAGTTTCGAACAGAAATTCTTGCTTAACGTTAGGGAAATTAAAAAGGTTGGATTGTTTGTTGTTGACGCCAAACATTGATCAAATTGCCAACAAATGTATTCCGACAATCATTTGTGCAGGATCGAGTTTAAGCGTCAAACATGGAGGAAATTGGCTTGGGAGGTTCAAGCGAAAAGGTAAGTGTGTGTGGCGTATCTGTCGCACTGAAGACAATAAACCGAATAGTTTAATCGTTAGCATTACGTGATCTTCTAGGAGTCCTCAAGAAAAGATGAGCAACAACAAATGGATTCACAGAAAGTCGCCGAGTCACTTGTGAGCGATAATAGGTGTGACAGAATGACTTGCCGGTTTCTGGTTTCGAGGTCACGCAGACCGCGTTGCACAGACTGCGAGAAAAAAAAAGCCCATGCCGCCAGTCTTACACAGTCCCAGGCAGACTGACCACAAAAGTGCATTGAAAGGCATTGGTGGAGATCTGTCTGCATTGTACTGTGCGTTCGAGTTGCTTGCTTTGTCCCAGTTCACATCGGGTTTTGATGAAGTGTATCGCACAGGAGGAGGTGACAACTCCTGAGCAGAAGCCTCCCACTGCGCCGCCGACAAGCACGACGAGCAGCGATCCTTTGGCCCTGGATGTTGACGACTTGTACGTCAAGTACAAGGTACGTACGATCGCGAGAGATTTTTTCCGTTGGCGGAAACTTCTGAAGTTGACTTGACAGGAATTTGCCTGCAATTTCGTGTGTGTGACAAGGATATGCCACTCCAATGGTGTCTTCCCGAAAGATACAAGTGTGTTAATGTGCAGTGTGTCTTTTTTTCAGAAACTTCAAAAACAATTGGAGTTTCTGGAAGTTCAAGAGGAGTACATCAAGGACGAGCAGAAGAACTTGAAGAAAGAATATCTTCACGCACAAGAAGAGGTGAAGCGTATTCAAAGCGTTCCTCTTGTGATCGGACAGTTCTTGGAAGCGGTCGATCAGAACAATGGTATCGTCGGATCCACCACTGGTGAGTGAAAAGGATGACCTCGGTTGTTTGTGGACTTTGGACACAAGGCGAACCGATCACCGAGCGAGACATGCAAACAATTGGTGCAAAACATTTGAACAGTTTTGAAGTTGCTTGACCATTTCAGGATCCAACTACTACGTGAGGATTTTGTCCACGATCGATCGCGAGCTGCTGAAGCCGAGCGCCAGCGTGGCTCTTCACAAACACAGCAATGCGCTGGTTGACGTGCTGCCGCCGGAGGCAGACAGCAGCATCACGATGCTATCGGCAGGTATGGAACGCTGCCTTCTGAGTCTTTGGCTGAAGGGGCCACACGTGAGACAAATGTGTTGAAAGACTACCCGCCAGCGGTGTGGCACAGTTGAAAAGAACTTAGTGCGAGTTTTGGCACTGAATGATCCTCGGTTCTGTCCGTTTCAGACGAGAAACCCGACGTCACTTACTCGGACATCGGTGGGATGGACATTCAGAAGCAGGAGGTGCGGGAGGCGGTGGAGCTGCCGCTGACGCACTTTGAGCTGTACAAGCAAATCGGGATCGACCCACCGCGCGGCGTCCTCATGTTCGGGCCTCCGGGCTGCGGCAAGACGATGCTCGCCAAGGCCGTGGCGCATCACACGACCGGTCAGTACACGACTTCCAAGCGTGTGGAGAAAATCTGTGAAGATGAGGGTGAAAAGAAATTTCTCCCAATCAGTTTCATCCTGAGCTTTCTCTTCCATTTCACAGCGGCATTTATTCGTGTCGTGGGATCGGAATTCGTTCAAAAGTACCTCGGTGAAGGGCCGCGCATGGTTCGAGACGTCTTCCGCTTGGCAAAGGAAAACGCGCCCGCCATCATCTTCATCGATGAGATCGACGCCATCGCGACGAAGCGATTCGACGCTCAGACTGGAGGTTTGAAAACTCTTTGTGTTGTGCTTTTGTCGAGTACGTTCTGGTTAAGTCAGACCAGCACGTGACATGGCGTTCTTACGTCCCCTGTTCTTACGTTCCCTTTCAGCTGACAGAGAAGTGCAGAGGATTTTGCTGGAACTTCTCAACCAGATGGACGGTTTCGATCAGACCGTGAATGTCAAGGTGAGTTGAGCTTCGACGCGACGGAATTCTTCAATTCCCTATCTCGGCAGCAATCGGCCGTTTGCAGTCATTGTTCAACGCAACACCAACGCTGTCGCTTTCAGGTGATCATGGCGACGAACCGGTCGGACACGCTGGACCCGGCGCTGCTGCGGCCGGGGCGCCTCGACCGCAAGATCGAGTTCCCGATCCCGGACCGGCGTCAGAAGCGCCTCATCTTCTCCACCATCACCGGCAAGATGAACCTCAGCGAGGAGGTCGATCTCGAGGACTACGTCGCGAGGCCGGACAAGATCAGCGGTGCCGACATCAACGCCATCTGCCAAGAGGTGAGAACAGTCCACAGGCAGACCACACGTCTTCACCTCATTTTCAGCCCAAATCTGAAGTGCCACCATTTGTGGTGTTGGGTCTGTTTGACGTTCCACCAACATTGGCTGCTGCCTCGGTCATTTGCAGGCCAGGTGTCTTTTTTTGGAGCAGAACAGGCGAGAAACTTATGAAGATTCACCCCTTGATGATGTGGTTTTTATTTCAGGCTGGCATGCAGGCTGTGAGGGAAAATCGCTACGTCGTGTTGTCGAAGGACTTCGAGAAGGGATACAAAAACAACATCAAGAAGGACGAAACAGAACACGAATTCTACAAGTAGTTTGTAACTGACGTTGATGCAAAGTCTTCAGAAGCCACAGTATGTACAGCGCTACTGTTTTTCCCATCTGTATCGTCGAACAGTGCACAATAAAAAGTGGATGTTCAACATTCATTGAGATTTGGCTTCATGCGTCAGAAAAAAATTAGCACTGCGTGAAAAGTCGAAACAGGCTTGTTGACGGCACAAAGAACTCCAGCAACGCAGATGTTTAGGAGATTGCATCACACTGAAGATCTGGTCGACAAGCACAGCGTTGCAGATCTGTGGATCCGTGGACAATTGTTCTGAGCTGCCATGAACACAAAACGTGTGTGGCATCGCGTGTTCATTTCGAGAGCATCACAGCGATGGTTTGGAAATCTTGCGCGTCCACCAGGTCGACCGGTCTCTCTCCTTCGTCCGTCACGATCGTTTTGTCCGCTCCGTTTTGCAACAGGAACCTGAAGCCATAAACATCTGACTCACGCTCGCTCTGCAGCGATAACCACTAATGAAGTGCTTTTTATGGCCGACAGTATTTTGTGCCTCTTGAACGAAATTTATGAAGTCTTCACAAAAGGGGAAATAATTTTGACTGGAAACGTTTGTTCGGGAAAAACATTGGAAACGTTTGTCGTGGTGAAACAAAGCGGTTGTTCGTGGTCTCGTACCTGCACACCTCGGCGTGTCCCTCGGCGCAGGCGGCGTGCAGCGCGGTCCACGTGTCCTCGTCCTGTTTGTTGACATCGGCTCCGTTGCCCACGAGCAGCTTGACGGCCGAAAGGTTCCCGTCGAGAGCCGCCTGGTGCAGCGGGGTCATCCCTGGAAAGAGACACTGCACAGTCCGGACACGTGTCACTGCGTAAAGTGTTCGCCTGTCGGTAACACCTTTCGAGAAGGATCTCACGATCTGATCCAGTTTGGAAAACTGAATATTCGGGGACGCACTTGTTGGCGGAGAAATTGCTTTCAGGTCTGGCTCGGTGCTCAGTGACTCAAATCGTGTATCCGGGAAGGGGTCATAAACCAAGTGCGTGGCATTTTGGGGCAGTCTTGTGCGTGTAAAATAAAGTGTATATTGGTGTGTCACGACGGTGCTTTGACCGCAGCGTTTCTCCAGTTCAGTGGAAGAAATTGGCGTTTGTCGCTTCCAATTGTTTTTGGCTAGTGTAAGTTCGCCATTGTTCTGTTCTGTTTCTCTTCGAGGTGCCAGATTGTTAGTGTCCAGATCCTTACGCAGCAAGAAGAAAGTCTGGACGGCATCCGGTGCTCAAAGAGCGATGCCAAAAATAGAATTGGTTCTTTTGAAAAAATATTGTGCGTGGCGATGATCGGTTTGGTTTTTTGTTCACCGTCGGAATATTGATTTCCAAGGTGTATTTCTCATGCATCAGATTGTGGAAATGACACAAGTTTTGAGCGAAGTTACCGGGAAGGCCAGCTTCATTCTTGCACAGCCGTGTACGACCAGAAATGCTCTGTCGTTTGATCAGAAACTCATCCTCCACTCTTTCTTCCCTGTTCTCAACACGTACACAAGTTCAGGTCAAGAAATGCAGCACTGCATTTTGTACTCACCGGAATCGTTGATTTCGTTGATGTCCAGAGTGACGGAGGCTCTCCGCAACATGCTGACCGCCTGAGAAATGTCATTTTCCTTGATACTGTCCAGAAAGACGAGTTCGTCTGGAAATCGCACTCCCTTGGGACGGGGCTGCCCCGGATGCTCCTTCGCAAAGACACTGGCTCGTCTGCTCATGTTTGCTTGAACTGAAATCTGCGACAGAGAAACGTGATTGATTCCTTTGAAAGTCCAGCGCTCAGTCCAATGAAATGCAGTCGAAGTTTTCCAGCAGTTTGAAGTGGAGACTGCAGTGACTGAGCTCCCGCTTTTTGCAGTGTTCTGGTGTTTTGTTGACGAATTCCGCCTTTCCGTGCTGTGTTAATTGTTTGGCACGCTCGGTTCGGTCGGCAGTGTTTTATGACCTTTTCCGGACAACACAGCGATGATAGTGATGTTTACTCACGCAGATTAACAAAAAGTAATTTGGTGCCGTCTAAGACTGGCATTATCTCCGTGTATTGCCACCAACAAGGCACATTCACACCACAGTGTAAATTTTTACTCACCCAATTTTTTAGCTGAAAACTACGCACGGACTAAAGTTATCCCAGTGTACTTCGTTCTTTTCGTGAAATCCCGCCTTGGTTTTTATGTTCAGTGTAATGGTTCAGCTCAGCTGGTGCGATCAAGAAGGAAAGATCTCAAGCGCACAAGTGCCCCAAAGTTCGGACGCAATCTTCTCTCAAGGGGCCTTTTTGCACTCCAATTTGAAAATCCGTGGAAGGCTGCCAAGTGATTTGAAACAGTTTCAAGATTGAAGAGACTTCCAATTTCATTGACATGCACGCACCACGGACACGGACTCACACTGTAACCTTTGTCACTGGTTTCTGTTCCAACACAGTGCAAGAAGCAATTGCTGAACGGCAGTTTTTACGATGAGATTGCGGTGGTGGGAGTGCGGCCATGGTTTGCTGACTTCCACTGTGCGCGCCTTCGTGAAGGAATCATCACCTCGAGAATGCGTATTGCTCGTACGAAATGCACTCGAGGAGCGATAAAAGTCGCTTCCTGATCCTTGTTATGGTTTTTCTGGAAAACTGTGTCTGACAAAAGTTATTTATTGATGGCCAACTCAGAGTGAGCTGTTCTTTCTCAGCATACCCAAACAGTGTCCAATTTGCTCATTTTCAGATCCACAAAAGAAATCTTTGTGCCACAGGACAGGAATAAACCAAAGAACGTTCGCTCAAGATCGCACTGCCGTCTCGTGGGACATTTTGTGAGCAGAGCATGTCAACGCGGAAAACGTCCCATTTCAGTGAACCAAGTCATCGAAGCTTGCGGAATCGCAAAGTGAGCAAACTGCTGGTCTTGCGGAAGTTTCTTTGAGCTCGCGTATGAAACAGATCACCATCTCGCAAAGCAACTCATCGTGAGATCAAAACTACTTTTCCATTAGTTTTATTATTTTTCGCCTGAGGTGATACAAGCATGCAAGCCAACGTTCTTTTTCACTCTTGGTCATACTGTCTGGAGAAAGTGGACTTTGAGCCCTCAACAAAACAAACGAAGTGTGGTTCCGTAACGTATGACGAAAAAACCTCACGTCAAATCATTTGCAGCAGAATTCAACTGCTGTAAATTGTCAAAAGAACCACAAAGACACAAACATGAAGCCTTGGTGTGGCGACCGCAGAACCCGACTGAGACAATTTGATTTCAAGTGATTCGGACACAAAGCGACGTCTCGTTCTCGAAACCCGGGGAAAGGACAATCTGGAAACGGCCACGTTCTGACCACGGTTCCCCTCAATTTTTATCTTTGCACTTCACACCTGCAGCATGACAGAAAATCAATTCTCGAGATCCGCAGATCACACAACACAAGTTCAACTCAAGTCGTCAGAAGTAATAAAGTTCTGTGTTATTGCCTGGTCTTTTTTCCCAACACAAGCAAATAATTATGCGCTACGAGGCCACGTATATACACGAGAAAAGTCTGCTATGTACACCATCCTGTTGGCCTGTGCTAGATGTAGACTTGATTGGAAGAAAGACGGTCCATGAAAGGCTGCACTAGTTGACTGGTGGCGAAATAGAAGATGAGTCCAAACGTGATTGAGATGGGCAGCGCTGGCAGCGCCTTCCTGAAGATGGCCAGCAACAGGAGTGTGAAACATAATCCCTGAAAAAAGGTCAACAAACAGTTTCGTCACATAAGGAACGCACCTTTCGCACGCACACAAGTTTTCGTCATTCGGCGGTCAAAAACAACCGTGAAACGTCATCGTATCACGAGAAACTTACGATCAAAATGGCTACAAAACAGGCCAACGTGGTGTTCCAGTCACCGTACGACGACGCTTTCCCCACTAAGACACTATAGAAAATGAAGTCTCCGAGGCCCAGCTTGACGCCTCCTGTAAAAACAACAAATTGGTCAAGACTTTTTCACACAAGTGTGACAATCGTTGAAAGCCTGGAGAATCGCGCTGCCTATAGAAAAGCAACGAAGGATCGAAACTCCAACTGTATTGAGGAGAGTGCGAGGGACGGGTGCGTGTACTCACTCTCCTCGTCCTCCTCCTCGGGCGGAGTGCGGGGCGACTCGGCGTCCTGCTGCTCCCGCCCGCCGCTAGAGGCGCCGCTGGTGCTGTTGCTGCGCGGCCCGTTGCGCGTGCGCCCCGCCTCTCTCTCCCGCGCGTTGTTCGCCACCTGCAACACGGCGCAGCGATCATGGCAATTCACAATTTGCGCGAACGAAAACAGCCAAAGGAAGGTTTGCTGTTTTCACACACTTTCAACATCTTCACAGCGGCGCGTCGCTTGGCTCGTACCTTCTCGTTCCGCTTCTTGCGGCGCTGCTCGTTGGCGGCGGCGCTCTCGCTGTCGGCGGCGGCGGCGGCAGCGAAGCCGCCGTCCTCGTCCTCGGCGCCGCGACTCGCGGGGTTCGACGTGCCGCCCACGATCGCCACTTCCGGCGTCGCTGCAACACGTGAGCGAGAAATAACACACAGTGCCAGGTCGTCGCGCCAGTTTGGCACAGAAACCCCCGACTGTTACCGAGCGGGAAAGCGCTTTGTGAGTGATCGCAATTCAGTAGCAAGTGGTTCAAAGAAGGAAAGCAACTCCATCATTTCGACAGCAGGTGACGCATCTGCTGAACTTCGCAGTTTGTTTCGTCTCCATGCACGTCGCTTTGTGCCGAAGGCGTACTTTTTTTCTCAAAACAAATTGAATGCAGCCAACTGGAGTCAACAGGTTTTCCAAATGGATTCTAGTTTCTCACGCAAAGGTCAAGAATATCAACGTCACAACGAACACGATTTCGCCTGACTGACCGTTTAGTGACAGAGTGAACTCTGGGGAAACGTGAACGACAAACGCTCAGAAAAGTGAACACGAGAGATTATTCTGCAACCACACAATGCAATTCTCACAATACCACTTTGGATTCTTTTTTAAAACTTCACAAACACTTGGTTGCCGAAAATTATACGAGTCGAGGACAACTGACGCAACGCGAAACTAACCAAACCAAGATCTGTCTGTGCACTGTTCTTGCCAAAAGCAACAAGGAAATTTGTGTCGTGAAGGTGAAGACTGAATAAGTCCGACCAGTTGTCTCTGCTGTCAATGACACAAAGCTTGCAACTGCACGGTGCTCAGCCAAACGAACAGCATACATTGTGAACATGAACGATGAAAGCGGCTTCCGCAACATGCTTCGAAAAACGCTGCTGAACATCAAAGAGCAAATCCACCCCTTACCTACTAACTGTTCAACTGATTCTGAAATTTGCACAAAAATTCATCGTTGATGCATGAAATTTCCGGTTTGGCACAACACAACCCACATCCCAAAATATCTCCACCACACACCTTGGCTCACCAACGGTTTCTTTGTGTTCCAATGTCTGTCTAATCTTTCAATTTCTCCGGCAGATGGACATTTGGATATCGGGGTTTGGTTCAGCTTAAAGATTTCAGTCACTGAACTCTTTTTCCGAAAGTTGTTGAGGTAGTTGTTTTGGTCAATCTGTGTTGTGAAATCGAACCACCTCCAATCGAACTCTCGATTGTCGGTTCGATCACACATGATTCTACAAGCTTGGTTCCACCACCTCTACCTATTTCACGGAAGAAATGCAAACATTTCCGGAGAGACTAACTACGTCCAGTGACATGCAGCCCGAGGTGGAGGACAAACACAACACGTCATCCACCACTGTCACTGATGTTAGCGAGCCAAGGTTCTCAGAAGCCATTACTTACCAGAGCACAATTCTGTTCAAATCCACAAATTGACAAACAGTTAAACTGTGCAGACACGGACCCGAAAAACGAGTGACTTCTGATTCAAACACAAGGGAGAAATGGCACGAAAAACACCAAGAAAACCGTCGTCAAATTTTTCACTTGTGCAAGTGATCAGTCTCAAGTCTACCTTGGTCATACTGTCCTCCTTATCGCCCGACGTGTTATTTCACAAAAGAGTTTTTGCGTGAAACATGAAACGGTCATAAAAGGTGTCTAGACTACGATTTACACTCTACGTTTGAGGTCGGAATGTCGTCTTACTCGCCGAACAATTTACCTTTCGGAAGAAATTCAAGCGCTTCAATGCGAAACACCAAAATATATGCTGCCGTTGTTTCTTTCCAATTGCGTCGACACAAACACACCGAAGCGTTTCCAGAAACTCACGACGCATGTCCCAACAACGTACCTGTTTCGTCAGGAACTTCTTGACGCTTTCGCTTCTTTTTCTTATTGTTTTGACCCTGGGAGTCGTTGTTGTCCGCCATGCCCACCGTCCACACCATGGTGGCTGAAACCAAGGAACGAAGTGTTTCACACAAAATGCACTGACATAAGTTCCAACTGCGTCGATACAAAAATGCCCAAGCAAAAGTTTGGTTCCAAACACTTGGGCTGCATGAAAGGTCGCGCATTTCTGAGCATCCAAGGGTTGCTCTTGTGACCAACACAAACGTCAGCAGAAAACGTCAGTTGACGTTTTTGAATGTCAGCTGATTGAAATGATGAACTCACAGGAATAAATGAGCGCTGGAAAGATGGGTTCGTTTCTTTCTTGAGCAGTTTCTACAAGGATCCTGAGCGGGCCTTTCGGGCACAGCACTGCGACCAAGTCTGCAAAGCAAAGCCTGAAACTGGACCAGCTCGAAAGGACAACAAAAATTTGAGGCTGTGTCCAACACATCGGCGTCGGACTTGCCGCAAACAACCACCTGAAACGACTTCTCATGCCTTTACCGACTGTTCTGTGGTTTCTCGTCTGACTCACCCCAAATGGAGATGATGGCGAGAACCATCCACGTGGTCCAGTCCGGAAGGTACTTGATGAAGATGAGCGCCATGAGCGCGCTGATCACAATGAGATAGGCCTGCTGCAGCCGCAGCGGACCCTTCCAGTGGATGGACACCATCCCGACCACCCCGAAGTTCCACATCATCAGGGCCACCGTGATGTAGTCCATTGGCACATTGTACGCTCGCAATACTTCTCTGTGAATCAAAACAGGAAACGTGTTGATATTTGGGTTCTTTTGCCACACGACGCAGTGATGGCGAGCGGGAGAATAGAGAAAACTGGTCACGACTCGGTTGAAAACCGATCTGCCAATCACTCACCCCAAGTAGATGTATGAAAACAGGAACAGAAGCATCAGGGACGACACTATCAACCATCCGTGAATCACCTGAAACCGCCCGAAACAATGAACGCCCGACGCTTACATGTTGTTGCCAAAGCCAACATCCGCAGCTTCAATTTCGAATGAGTTCGAAGAATCCTACCTTGTAGCACCGGTATTTGTAGAGCAGAATCAGCACAATTGTCATCACAACGATCGCACCAAGTAAGATGAGAGCATTTGCTATGGACTGCCAAGCCTTGGTTCCTACATCTTCAGTTTCCTCGTGGAATGGTGTGTAAATGCTGAAAGTACGAGGAAGATCCTCTGCATACATCAGGCTTACCACTGGTTTCAATGCAATTTTTGTGACGCGTCTTCAGTTTGGATGGAATGTGAGAGCAAAGTACTGCAAGACTTGACAAAACTGAACACTGATTGCTCACAAGTATCCCTCCCTCTTGGTGTAGAAGGAAATGGACGATATGGTTGCCACGACGACGGCCATGCAGAGCGTGACGGGCACGAACAGCATGATGACGTGTTTGGCCCCGTACAGCAGCGTCTCGTCGTCGTCCTCCTCGTCCTCGTCCGCGCCGACTCGGCTCTGTCCGCCGCCGCCGCCGCCGCCGCCTCCGCTCCGGTTCCCTCCCCCACCGCCCGATCGCCGGCTGTTGGCCTGACTGTTCGCATTTTGGCGGGGTCGACTTGTCTGAAATTACAGGCGATTAAAATGAGCGCAAACCCAGTGTGTAAAATTCCTCTTTGTGGTGAGACGTACGCTCAAATGAGTTCTTCTGAACACGAGAGATGCATTTTTAATGTGCAAACGTAAGAATGGCGCCACAAAGTACGCTCCGTCGCTGAGTTGTTTGGCAAAGTACAACTTTTTACATTGAAGCAAAGAAAACAAACAGATGGATCATTCTCAAAATGCCACATGTTGGGTTCTGAGTTTTTGGAAAATAATTCACTTCCTCACACACACAGTCAGAGCACAGACGAAAACAAACATTTGTGCAAATTCATGCAAATCTTAACGAAAATCTGACAACGTTTCAAGCCGCAAAAGTTGCAGGTGTCGACACACTGTGTGGTCTCTGAACCGAACTCTATCAACACGAACTGGAACGAAGTAAATCAAACTGAGAACACTTCTCTGCTTGTTACCAAAAACCCACTGCGAAGAAACGTTTCCAAATCAGTCAGCTACGAGTTCGACACAACCATGGCCAACAACTTTAGGCACCACTAAATACAAAAGAAAACAACATACAGACGAAAAGTTCGTTGTACATGCAGCAAGTCTGATGTGTTACATCGAAACATTCCTGCTTGTGGTTAGTCTAATTCTGATTTACCATCTCAAAGATATTGTTGTGGTTGACAACACAGTTCAAATCACAGGAGTTTTGCAGTCCCTTCACAGCTTTGCGTGTGTGCTCCGGAAAGTCGGTATCAGTTAGAAGCCCTGTTCGCTCTTCCTGCAGCATGCAACCGAACAAAGTGAAGTTTTACAAAAGAAGTTTCTGTGTGTCCACTCCAAAATCAGTTCAAACTGAATTCAGAACTATAGAAATTGGGCTTACAGCGATTGTCTAACACACAGAGACAGACATTTACAGTCACACGTGCTGGATTTCATGTCCTTCACAGAAGCAACAATTTTTCCTGTTTGTTTGAATGAGCTCAATTCAATCGGAATCCGAACTTCTATCCTTTCGTCAGCATCGTGACTTTCTGTGATGCGTCGCCACAAACACGAATGTTTCTGAATTTCACTCGCAGAGAATAAAGACAATGTTCAGATGAACAGGGAATTTGTGTGAGTTCTCTTTCCATTCGTGAACAACTGTCATCGGACGCCAACACAGAGAACACAGCAACCAATCATGTGGCATTCTGAAAACTCATTCCTCTTTCAACCATCTAATTTTGCAAAGTGAGTCTTCTGGATGAACGACCAGAAAACGCATTCAGTTCAGACGACCCGTTCCCTTAATGTCGGGCACCATTTTCGGTTGCGGATATCTTCACTATTCGATGAGATCTACGAGCGTTAGTCACAAGTACACAGCATTTTACCTCCTCCTGGTCCCTGGGACTGGCGAACGCCGGAGCGAGTTGGTCGTCGGACGGAGAGACCGGGGTTTCTGCAGGCTCTGGGGAGGCGACGGGAAGGCCCGAACCGTCACGAATCTCCACAAACGTAGACATCAGTCGGGTGTTCTCATCAGCATCAGACTCACTGTCAGTATCACTCACACTCATACAAAACAGAACCAGTCAAGTCTTGCTCCCAAATCCTCAACATCAACTTGCAAGATAATTGAGCATGTCCCCAAAACACTGTATTATCGCCCACAAGTTTTTCTTTGCCGGCTGTTGCAGCTTTTCAGTCAGTATACGAACAAATTATCCGAACATTAATCTTCCTCTATACGGCTCGACTATAGTGACAGCTTTCTAAGCATCTGATTGCATTGCAGATCACAAATTCCCCGTCTTGAACAGCTTTTCTTGTCACTTCCTTTCCCCTGCCTTCACCACTTGTGACGTCACGAAAGTCACATGACATCAACACCTGTATAACCATTTTCTTTTCAGCTTTTGTGCTTCTAGCCACATTCAACTCCGATTCAGAAGGGATTGAAAAATGAACTGCGTTCTGTTTTGATGCACGAATGCTTCTCATTTCCCTCTGAGTGTACGAGCAAAACTGTTGGGACTGTCATTCCATATATGTGAAGAAAACGCGACAAAACTGAAGGCACATCTTGTCCCCAGTTGAATGGGCAACAATATATTTCGCGATGTCGCTGTCTGCGACTGTACGAAAATGCCTCAGAGATTTTGAGAACAACTTACAAATTGGCCAACTTCTTCGTGAAAAGTTCGAGGAAATGTTCAATTTCGTGAGTGAGCGAGACGAGGTGCAAATTTGTGACAATCCTGACTTACTTACTCGCACTGGTAGCTTGATTTGTTCTCCCCAAATCCAGTGACAACGTCACCAACGTCAGAACACGCACCGTACTTTGGTGAACTCGCAAAAACATTTTCTTCACACGAGTCCATCTGATCTGTCTGAATTTTCAACGAGACGACAATTCTGGGGCGTCCTCGAGATGTTAAGTTTCCTCCTTATCGAGTCACATGACTGATAAAACTATAGATTCGTGAACAAACTGATTTTCAGAAGAGAAGCTTCTCTCTCGTTGGTCACCAGCAGAAATTTATTTGTAACACAAAACTGTCGCGTTCAAACAAAACTGAGACAGGAAAGCATGCCGCATCTCGACTTGTGCAGGCAAGCATTCACGTGTCAAAAATCACAGCAGAATTTCTGGAAGCATGTAGCTCAGTGGTGAAGTTCAATCCACCTGGGGATTGTTCTGAAACAGATATTCAGCCTGCAAAACGAACAGAAAATGTTGCTCTTTCAAAATGGTATGCAAGGGGGCGGAAGGTACGCACAGCATTGGGGTTTGAGTATCTCATGGGCAATTTTTCCTGACATTGCTCACCAGGTAATCGACAGGATCGTCAGGGCGCACTTTGCAGCACTCGTTGAGGCCCTGTGTGAGAGTGGGCAGCACGTGCTTCATCAGGTAGTTGCGCAGCGGCACAGACTGCGCCTCGAGCTGCTCGTACTCCTCCCGCTTCACCTCCTCCAGTCGAGCAGCCTGGAACAAGACACCACAAGAGTGGTCAGAGAGAGGGGGACAAAAAACAGAACTCAGCTTCGACATCAAAGCGAGAAAGAACTCGCAGAAAACAAAAACAACCGAACGAACATCTCACCCATTCTTCCTGATTCCTCTTGCGCTCAGCAGCTTCTTCTGCTTCTCTTCTCTCCCGCTCAGTTCGTTCCTCCGCTTCTCGCTTCAATCTGCTCTCTTCTTGGGCTCTTCTGATTTCCTGCAGCTCCGCTGGAGTTGGACCGTAATTGCGCGGTGCGCCCAGGGTGGAGGCGATCCTCTCGACAGTTGTCTCCATCTTGGAGCTCTTGTCAGTGGTAACATCTGGCGTCAAAAAGAAAACATGACACTCAGCTTGCACCAACGCTTCGGGCCCAGGCTGATTGCACACAAGTTATAGGAAGCACTCGAAGATGTGCAAAACATGCACTTCACCTAATTTCTCTGGATGAACCTCGTACTCATCAAAGAAGTTCAGAACTGTGTCATCTTCGGTGTTGAGTGATCGGTACTCAGCGAGTCTGCGACTCAGACCCTCCTCCGTGTTGTGAGTTCCAGCCACGTGACTTTCGGGCAGATTCATGACTCTGTCTTTCAAGAACTCGTCACTGGCCTCCAGACAGAAGATATTCTCTGGCATGATGTACTTGTCAAAGACGGCTTTGTCGTCATCTGCGTCTTCATCCGGAGCTGCAAAACGAGGTGTGAAAAGTGAAATGTGAGAAATTCCCAAACAGAGCCACATGTTTGGAATCGGAACAGTGGTTGAAGTTCAGTATGGTCGCTCAATGACACCTCTGACCTGCAAACAAAGCTTTCGCCTGATCTGTTGTCTTCGGAAATCCGTCGATGACAAAGCCCTGATTCTGACAAGGCATGGAGTGAAGCTTCTGCTTGAAGAAGTGGACAATCGTCGAGTCATCCAGTCGCCCATTGTTTTGCTCCTTGGCTTCGTTTATGCTGTCAAGCAGCTCCTGATCTTCCTGAGCTCTGGCTTCGACATCTTCCTCTTCATCATCTTCCTCCTCTCGAGCAACACTTTTTTGCTGACATTGATCAAGACAACGACTGATAATATGAAACGTATGTTTATGAATCAGTTGCGAATTGCGATTGCACAAACATGTTTCCAAGCCTCCCAAATTCTTGTGCTTATCATCCACCTCAAGTCAAAATTACCAGTTTGTCGATGGCCTCGTTGATAACATCCTTCATATTCACGTGGTGCAACTTGAACCGATCGCACAGCTGCTTCGCGAGAACCGTTTTTCCACTCGCAGGAGGACCCAGCACCAGCAGTCTCATCGGCTGTTTGCGAAACAAGGTGAATGAGCCTTTGTGTGACAATTTTCACACATTCGGTGTTGAAGTTGACGGCCAAGAAGCTCACCAAAAGTTTTCTCGTCTCTTTGTACTCCTTCACAACTGTGGTCATGCTTTCAACCATTCCAGATTCAGACATCCAGCGGATTTTCATGCATTCCTTCACGAACACAGCGTCCATTCGGAGATTCACCATCAACTTGTCGAACTCAGATTGCTGCAAGGACAGAAGGACAGATACTGTGGTTCCAAAAATATTCCATTGAACATCACGACCTCGTCCCACTCAAGGGTTTGTTTGGAGTTGGGAAGAACCCACTTTCAAACACTGATCTCGTCAAACTTTTCGGCACCGAACGTGTCAAATTTCACGTGACAGTTCAACATCAGCGCAGGGTCAAGCAATGTCACCTCGATGTCCTTGATCAGGAGTGCTTCTTCCTTGGCTATTTTCTTTATCTTGCCAGTCGTCAAGCACTGACTGACGCTCTGAAATAGAGATTCGTTTCACAATCACACAAAGAAACAAACGTGATCGCGTCACGTTTCGACAGGCTTCAGGACACCAGCCTCACCCGGATAATTTCCTCCAGAGTCGTTTTGGATTCGTCCACAGCAATCAGGTATCTGACCTTTGGTTTGCCGTCAGCAATGTTCTGAATAACACTGAAATAACAGATCATGGACTGTGCTTTTGCCCAAAGCCATCAAGATCTTTGATCCTGTACCCAACATGAATCGGAATTTGCCCCGAATCGTACTCACGCTGCAAGATCCTTGACATGTATCGTGGGGATGACGTTTGTGCCTGGGCCAAAGCATGGCAGCTCAGATGCATTGTGCCACGCAGACTGACAAAAAAGAGTTTCCCAGGTACAGTAATAGCAACTTCAAATGGTTGCGTGGTCCTGATGAAAGTGAAAAAGTCGCAAATTGCGTGAAGACAGCCCCTTACCTTGAAGAAATGATGGAATAAACTTTCTCCGGCTCCGTAAGTCATCCCAGAGGCCACAACGTACGTGAGCAGTTTGCTTTTGTCCTGAACAAGGAAAACACTCACTGAGCACGTTGCTTTCAGTTTACGGTAATTCACACGATTGTCAATTGTGGGAATGTTCGCAATCTGACCGTTTTTCCCATCTTGATGACATTTTTCTCGGCGCTTATGTGTTCTTTGAAATTCGGATGTGGTTTTCTCCTCCGGTAGTCGTCTTCAGTAAACGGGATTTCCGGATCATCCTTTGGGAAAAGATTGTGAATCGATTGGGTTCATGCCATCAGAAAAAGCACACGTGTGTGATCAAAAGGTACTCAACGTACGGGATCTAAGGGTTTGCTTCTGGCCCATGTCATGACTGTTGACACCAGAACAAACACTTTGGAATGCTCAAATCTGTCCATGTCAGAATGCATCTCTGGAAAGACAAGAACAAACCTTTGGGTCGCAAGTTTCAAGGACTGGAATTTCTTTTGCCTCCACAAGTCAGAACACTCACCACGATCCCCGATGAACGGCAGAGAAAGCTATTTGCAGTCTCAATTTTCTTTGCAACACGTTGAAATACACTGTACCTGAGACAGCCCAAACTGCCTCGTCAATCTGTTCGGGATTCTCAGTGATGTCATAAACAATGACATCGCACTGAATCAGCTGTTCGTACATCTGTTCCTTCGATTCATACTGAAAACAAATAAAAATTGTGTGGCAAAATATTTCTGCAAACAAGCACGCAGACACATCCACAACGAGATCGACATCTTTGCTGCAGACTGCATGTCTATCGACCAAACAAAAGTTTAAAACACAATGGACGTCTCACTCTGATCAACTCCTTCACGAAGTCTGGCTTTTCTGCTTTCGCATCGAGTGCAGTTCCCACGATTTCGTAGCACCCCTCCTTGTTCTGATCGCTTTTCCCGTCTCCGCTGATCACCGACTGTGCATCCTCCTCTTCCTCTTCGACTTCTTCTTGTGAAGCTCCAATGACGCATTGTGACAGATACTGAAATGTGGATCACAACGACTGAATAGAATATGCCTGGATCTGCTTCGAAACAGAATCTGTCCGAACAACCCTAAACCCAACACAATCCCGACGTCTTCTTGCCAACCTCCCCAGCCCTAGGACATTCATGACGTTTGCCACAGTCCACCAAATCTCCACGCTTCAGCTTCAAAACGCTGTAACCATTCTCCGATGTGAACAGTTACCTTTGCAATGTTTCTTCCCTGATAAGTGTCAATGTGATTCACAAAAATGCGTTTGTTTCGAATCTTTTCGTCTTCACTGCGCGCAGCCATCTTGGTTGCTAATGCGCAGAGCAGGTGCGCGGAAGCTCTGGTTGCTAAGCGTGTGGTCGTTGTGAGGGAAATGACAAAAACCTGACATTTCCACTTCTTGTCAACCAAATCAAATTAATAAAGAATAAGAACGTACATTTTCAAGCACAAAAATCTTTGTGGCCAAGAAATTCATGGGAAATCCCTTTTGTCTCGCCTGATGCCACGTCGGAAAGTGACGTCATTCAATGCCCAATTGGCCGACCCTCCCTCTACCAAGCAATTTGCAATTCTCTAGAAGGCGGAAGCCATATTGAAATTTGGAACGGAGCAGAAAACAGCGGCGTATTTTGTCAAATTTTTGTGTATCTACCAGATATTGGAGGTCGTATCGGTGCTCTACGTCTAAAATAGTTGTTACATGATATGACCACAATGAATCCGGAATAGTAAGTATCAGGAACGTTCTTTTATCCACAAAAATGGTTTTCAACGTCATCATGACAAACAGTCAAATGACTGAAATCATTCAAATCTTGACCAAATCAGTGGCTCAAAAATCCTGTTCTTTTCAACGAACCCGTTTGGCTTCGATTTCTTTGAATATTTGGTTCTCAACAGTCTTCAAATGTCTTCAGGACGAAGCTGGCAGAGTCTGTTGGCCTGTTGGTTTGATTCAACTTTCACATTCCTTTGATATCAATTGAGTCAGAAAAATTCCTATTTGGGAACAAGAACTGGATTCCAAACGGGAGATGAGTCCACGTTGTGTTGATCTTCAAAACTGGAACGGTCTACCCAGGTGCAGATGGGGTGGTGATCGAGAACACGTGTGAAGCGGAGAAGCAAATTCCAGTCCCCGCCCCCTTCATCCCTGTGTTTGCAGACTGCCTGTTTCCGCAGACTCAATCTCCTGATCTCAATTTCGTTTCGGACTGCACTTGTCCGTGTGCGACGCAACATAGTCATGGCTCCAAAAGGACATTCAGCCTGAGGAACCAGAGTCCATTGTGGCCGGCCATTGATTGAGGCCTTCACCGCACTGTTGACAGCATTGAACCCCTCTCCCTGCCTGAGCGTAAAGCAAATTACCGGTGCAGGCCTGCTGCTGTCAGTTCCACGGGCAAATTCTGTTTTGGATTGGAATTGAGAGGGGGGTTCAGAGGGCAGCGACTCCCATTGTTCTGCTGTTTTCTCTGCTACCTGGACTGTTGCGTGACGTCTTGTGATCTGCTTTACCAGGTGTGACCCTTGTACGTATTATGCTGTGAAGCTTCAAGAGTCAAAAGTTCAACAGCATTCGCCTGTGATTGGGACTTAACGAGAGCGAGACAGGAACCAACACTTCAGTGTTCTCCCGGCGGAATCATGGGTTGAACATTTTCTGAGGGGTTTTCTGTGGCCAAAGTGCCCACCTGTACCTTGAACGTTTCTGATGAAGTCAAAGTCAGGTGGAGGGAGGAAGTCCGGTTGGCTTCTGTCCAAAACGAAATCCGCTCTGGATCCGGAAATTTGTGGCCAAGAACATTGACAACGTGTGGCATCCTTGACTTTGATGCGAACAGTTTTGAACACTCAACCGCCTAATGTTCCACGCTGCGTAGTCCTGCACATGCCTTGACAGTTTCTTGGAGAAAGGCTTCGATGGTTGAACAGAGTCGCACAGACTTTTCGGATACTCGGCAGTTTTGGCCGCAGTTTTCAGCGGCGTTTCCCAGTGGGTCACTGATGTTTTGGTGGTGCGGTCCGACTCAGTGTCTCCAGCCTTATCCAAATGTCATTGCCTCACTGGCTTCTAAATTTGATGTCAAGCCGAACAAATAAATCTGTTGGTTGCCGTGAAGCACGGGGTATCCTTAGAGAGGTCCGGCTCGGGCAGTAGGTGTGACTTTGAATCCGACAACGAACAGCAAGTGTACCGTACTCATTTGGTGAAGCGAGTGTTGCTGCAACGATGGTTCCTTCTGCAAGTGTGTGCAGCAACGAAAACTACAAACCATGGTTTGTCAAAACGATGCCTTTCACATTGGTCTTCTCTTTGCAGTGACTACCTGTTCAAACTTCTGTTGATTGGAGACTCTGGCGTTGGGAAGTCCTGCTTGCTACTCAGATTTGCAGTGAGTACAGAAAAAGTTCGCACGAGATCTCGCGCCTGTCAGAAAGAGTGCCAGAAAAAAATCTTTCCTGTGCTGGTAGCTCGCTCCATTTTCACTGGTGATTCAAGGCAGCAAGACCCGCGACACCGAGCGAACACAATTTCTGCTCGGAAATGCGAACTCTCTCGAACTATGAGAGTCACCTCCCATGTATTATTTTCACTTTCTTGCATTCCAGGATGACACGTACACAGAGAGTTACATCAGCACCATTGGCGTAGACTTCGTAAGTTTCAAGTCCAAAGAACTTTGTCCCCGTTTCTTGAACAATTGGTTCTTGTGGTTTTGTATTCGTCACTGTGGTGTTGGAGTTGAATTTGTTTTCGTTTTATCACGCTTTGTTTGTCTTTTCAGAAAATCAGAACGATAGAACTTGACGGCAAAACAATCAAGCTGCAAATAGTAAGTGCTCGAGCAACGTGGGGGTCTGAATTTTCCTTGTGAACAGTCTCCAAGATCTGTAGCATGAAACAAGACTTCATGTCGTGATCTTGTCTGGTTTGTAGTGGGACACGGCTGGTCAGGAGAGGTTCAGGACGATAACGTCGAGTTACTACAGGGGCGCACACGGAATTATCGTCGTGTATGACGTGACAGACCAGGTAAACACACGCGCCGCTGTATGTTTTTCAAGTCCGAGGGGGGGGGGGCGGTGATGGTTCTCGTTGGTCTTCACCCCTGGTGACAGTCACTGAGAAATTATCAGTGCTTGTCACCCCTGACTTGCCCCCACCGACCCCTGCAAAAGTCAACCATTGAATTCAGGAGCAACAGGCAGGCCGAAGAGTTACGCTGACTGTGGAGACACATGTTGGCTGCGCGTAATGCCAACCGCCTGGAACCGCGTGCTTTCCAGCCATGGCTTTCTTGCCGTTGACAGAAACGTGCCAGTGGTTTTCCCTCTCGACAACTCGCCAGAAATTCGGAATTACAGTGTCAAATGTTCAATGTCGCACCTGTCGACAATGTTCCTGAGATCGACAGCTGATCGCCTGCCATCGACAGTGCTGCTGATCTTCTGCGTAGAGACGCACGAACTCAGTATGTGCATCAAAATCAGCTGGCGAGGTGTGCAAACTACATGTGACAGGACAGAAACGTGAAGTTCTGTGTACAAGACTCCCCTTTATGCCCCACAATCGAAGGGGTGCCCCATCAAACGGAGGGGTGCCCTTGAAAAACACTGGTCTAAATTTGCCATGGTTTCAATGGGACTTTTCCCAGTGAATGGAGGGGAACAAATGTTGGGTGCGTCTGATGCGTTTGTGCTTGGAAGGGTCGTAGAGAAGAGTCTTCTGCACGGTGCTGTTGTCCATGACACTCAGACTGTCGTCCTTTGCAGGAATCTTTCAACAATGTGAAACAGTGGTTGCAAGAGATCGACAGATACGCCAGTGAAAACGTGAACAAGCTGTTAGTGGGGAACAAGTGCGATTTGACCACGAAGAAGGTGGTAGACTACACGACGGCGAAGGTAGGCTTTCCGTGGTGCATCATGTCATGAAAGGTGAAAGACGCCCAAGCAAAATGGAGCTCACCATGTTTGTGCTGCGTTTCGATTACATTTTCACCTTCTGTTTCGGTGCAGCGCATTGAGTGATAGTGTTGGGCCCCGTGTTCACGTGTTGCGGCATAGAATTCACTTTCGTTTGACTTTCAGGAGTACGCTGACCAGTTAGGCATCCCATTCCTTGAAACGAGTGCAAAGAACGCTACCAACGTGGAGCAGGCATTTATGACGATGGCTGCTGAGATCAAGAACAGAATGGGCCCGGCCCCCAGCCCAGCCGACAACAAGCCTAACGTCAAAATCAACGCCAGCACACCAGTCAAACAGGGTGGAGGCGGCTGCTGCTAATTGTAGGAACACTTTGACTTGTTTGCGGATGCCAATACCGATTCCATCGTCTGGACACAATGTCACTTGCATACACGGAAACTGTCTTAGGAAATTGGGAGTGAAGTACCGGTACGTGCGTCCGGTAACTGGCACGGATCAGCAAGGACAGAATACTGAGCTGATCCCGTGTGTCGGCGCAAGTACTGGGCTTGCGCTGGGTAACATCGTGACGTCAGTACAATTTCCGAAATTTCAGAAACATCTTTGCACTGGTTCAAGAGGTTCTTTTTGCTATTTGAGGTGATTTATTTTACTGTGACAGAACTGTTCATTTGTGAATTTGTCATTGGGTGCGAATACGACGGACGGATGAATGCGACGTGTTTGAAAAGTGCACGCACACACAAGTCCATTGCGATTATCGATTCCTGTGATGATTGAACCACACCACTTCCCCTATCACCTCCCCAAATCGTACAATATCAGCCGTTCACTCCTGACTGAAAATATCCACTGGCGAGAGCAAGTTTTGTCAAGATCACCGTTGTGTTTTCGTGTTCTCTTCGAATTTGGTTTTGTGGTGAACTGATCGTTTCCGTCGCAGAAACATCTTGTTGCTTGTGAGAAAAATATTTTCGTTGCTGAGTGAAATTTAGTCGCAAACCATCAGTGGAACTGTCCTCCCTGTACATAGGATAGGTTACCAGAATCCGGTTTGTCGTTTGCATTTGATCTTCTTGCCACTGGTTTGGCGCTGTTGAGAAGATTGTAGTTTCCTGTCGTTGTCTCACCCAGTGTAGCATTGTAAACGAGATGAGATCATTCCAAGTATTCACTTCAGTTTGGATTGTTACACTGCTGCTCACGAAACCGTGTCGTGCCGAGTTCAGTGGATATTTTCAATACGGATCGCCCGCTCCACTTTTGCTTTGACCCCTTTTCGTTACCGACTTCAGATTCGCCACGACGGCCCCGCCCGGCCGTGCGCGTGCAGCAGACCCGTTCCTGTGTACATACTGTTCATTTGCTTCCGTATTGATATATTTCAGACGTTGAGTCGATGAGCCAAGTCGCTGTATTCCATTTTGTCCGTTTAGCAACCGAAAGAGTGAAAAATGGAAGCTTAAAACTTCAGTCGGTTGCAGAAAGCCCGATATTTTCAATGAGGCTTGTATCATACACACATATTTGGAAATGTAGATAAATTGGTACCTGTTGAACGATTCTCTTTGTCATTTCGTTATCTCACAAAATTTACACAAGTGCAATTCGTTGCGAAATGAACAGTCAAGCCTGGAATGAAATGCACGCCTGCGTCCCAACTCAATCAACTGAGAACCACTAGAATTTGATTGGATGCAAACTCTCCCACCCCTTATTTCAAGTCTTCAGATTTGGTTATGTGGTGCATGTGCATTTTGTACTTCATGTGAGGAACTTGGAATGCAGGTCCAAGCTGCGAGGAATCCAGCTCCTGACAAATTCTGTGAAACCGATGGTGTCGGCCAACCGTTTTTATCCTGGACTTGCATTTCTCGTTCTGGATGCTATTTGAAGGTAAACTGTTTTGCTTACGTTCCGAAGGAAAAAGAAAACACCATTTCAAAAGAACTTTGTAATAAAAACGAGAAAATAAAAACGATCGCATCAACACGTTCAAACTGGAACTATCGGTGTGTCAAGTTTTCAGGAGCACGAATCAAACGTGAATTCTCAAAATTCGTCGGCAGACTTTTTACGTTGGCAACAAAACAACAATTCAACTTGACTGAGGCGGAAATTTGCCGAGTCGTGAACACAAGCGTCAGTGCCACCGATTTGGCTCGTGAAATCAACACAAGTGCGGAAGCCAATTTTGCTCACATGGCGCGTTTTCATGAGTCATGCCCTCAAGTCTGACTCATCGATTGTGGCTGCCACATGGAAGAAACCAGCCTGGCAGCGCTTGCGCAAACAGATGTATGATGCATGGTTTCTATCCGAACAAAAAGATTTCGGTCCCTTTGGCTTCGATCAGTTCGTGCTGGGCGAAATCATGGGCGGAGGTTACAGGAACACGCGTGGAAACCACCCGTACACAGACATGAGGTGAGCGAATTCTTCCTTTTGTTTTTGGCACAAAAACTGTCCTCGGATGGGACACCATCAATGGGTGGACCGTTTGGTTACACCAATTTCTCTTTTCACCTTTCAGTGACTACCTGTTCAAAATTGTGCTTGTTGGCGATTCTGGAGTCGGAAAGTCATGTCTGCTGCTCAGATTTGCAGTAAGTGTGCTGCAAGAAAGATCCTAAATGCGACAACAAGTGTTTTCCTTCTTCTGTATGGTCCCATATGTCGTGTCGGGCGATCTTTTCATGACTGCGCGCGCAATTCGTCAGTTTTGAACTTGCGACAAAGGAACCAACTTTGTTTTTGTGCTGGAGTTGAGTACAAAATTGCAAGAAAATAGTCGCAAGCACAAAGGACCACAATTATTCAGCGATTCGAGTAAATTTCGACAAGAGCGCGCGCGGTGTGTTTGGCATCGGAACGACGCGATTTTTCGGATCGTTCCCATTTCGTGGGGCCCAAAACTCAGTTTTCCGAATTTTACAGGATGATGTGTACAGTGACGTTCATATCAGCACAATCGGAGTGGATTTTGTAAGTTTGAAAGTTTATTCAGTTGTTTCTCGCAATTGGCATGCAGCAGATATATCTGCAGCGTGTCGCAAACAAGCGCCTGTGAAGGTCAACGCAATAGCGAACAGAACCATCTCTTCTGTCCACGCGCACAAACCAAACAATATTTTCCCTGTTATGTTCCAGAAAATCAGAACGATGCAGATGGACGACAAGGAAATCAAACTTCAAATCGTGAGTTGACAAAACGGGGCTTTCATTGTCTGTTTCAGCAACGAGAGCGCGCGCGCACGCGAGCTACAAACAAGAAGGGCATGTTGGTAACAGGCATGCAGTGTCAAAAGACCCTCAAAATGAGAAATCACCGATGCGTTGCTACAGCTGTGTGTGTGTGTGTGTGTGTGTGTGTGTGTGTGTGTGTGTGTGTGTGTGCGTGCGTGTGAGTTTTCGCACGTCTCGGGATCGAGCTCAACAGAATTTTTGCTGTCCTCCTCAGTGGGACACGGCGGGGCAGGATCGCTTCAAGAACATCGTGTCGTCCTACTACCGCAGCGCGGACGGCATCGTCCTCGTCTACGACATCACCGACGCCGTGCGTTCACTTCCCGCCTTCGTCCGTGATTGCGCGTGTCATTCCAATCCGTTGGATGAACGCAGAAAGAATTGAAAATTCTCCGAGCAAAGATTATCGTGTTGTGTTGTTCTGCAGCGTCGCACACGTACGTTTTCTTGCAGGACTCCTTCTGCAATTTGAAAAAGTGGTTGGATGAGGTGGAGAGATTTTCGTCGACGCGTGTGAATCTGCTGGTCGTCGGAAACAAAAGCGACCTCAAGAGCAAACGAATCATCGAATACAAAACGGGGAAGGTAAATTTCTTCTCAATCATCAATCTTTGTGTTCAGCAGATCAAAGCTTTTCTTGGTCAGTATTTTGTCACTCTCAACAAAGAGTGTTGCTGTTCATGCAGTTCTGTCGCACGATACATGGTCAACACGAATGTGCGTATGTGCGCACGCTCAAGCACCACACCAAGCGCAGGTTGGTGTGAGCACTGCACAAATGGTGATGATGATCATAAAATCCGGGCTTTCTTTTCGTGTTTTTCCAGGAATTTGCTGACAGGCTGGGAGCATCCTTTCTGGAAACGAGCGCGAAGGACTCAACAAATGTTGAACAATTGTTCGCCATCATGTCCGAAGAGCTGAAGCAGAAGGTGGATTCGGAACCGAAACTGAAGCGGACGCCCCCTGTGCGCCTCCCGGAGGGCTCGGCGGTGAAACCCCCAGACAAGTTCAGCTGCCCCTGCACAATCCTTTGAGTTAATTTTGGAGCGAGTCTTTTGTGTTGTTGGCAAGTGCAGAGTGGATTTGGATGGAAAGACACACTTGGACACACATACGCATGTCTACATGTGTTTGTGCGCGTGGGTGCGTGTGTGCATGGGTATGGGTTGGTGCGTTGGTGCGTGTGCGCGTGGGTGGGTGCGTGTGCAACATGTGGTGTGTGGCGCAGTATGTGTGCTTTTTGTGTGGTATGTGTCCGTCTGCATGGTTCCGTCCTGAGCACAAATGTCCACCACCTGAATTGTTCATGTTTGTTTTCTGACAGACGCTCATGCACGCATGAGTTGCGTGCATCCGACATGTGACACGTTGATGTTTTTGATACTGCTTTACCACCTTACTTTCCTTGAAGAACACGGATCTGTGTGCAGATGTTGTGAAGAGACAAGTGCTTTTCTGTTGTTGTGTGCTGCGCAATGTCTCTGTTCCATGCATCAACTCAATGTACTGTACAATGGCATGCCCAGTTACCCCGGTCACAATTCTCAGTAAATTTTCAAAGCTGATTGCAAATGTGCTTGTTCCTTGTCGAGTGAGTGAGTCTACAAGAAGACTATTTGCTCATCTGGTCACAAATGTTTTGCGAACAAAGACTGCACCGAACCCGCACTTGTAGTACAGATTCATGGTTGACAAAAATTATGTGCATGGCGACAGAATTTTCACTGTGGCCACTTTTTGGTTTGGCTGAAAGCCTGCAGTCCAGAAAAGTTCATTTCTGCATGCAGTGCTACAAATGTTTGAGTCTTAACGAAATGAGAAACCTTTCAGCACCGAAAAATTTTCTCCAAGAGAGCAACAAAGGAAGGAGCTTTCAGCCTGAAGGACGAAAGACATGATTGTTTCCGTGAACATCCTTTTTTTTTTTTTGTCGAAGCGAAGATCTCTCGAAATTACCGTATATTTCCAAATTCAACCCCAACCCTGCAGGTGCGTGTACACAGAACCCCGTGCAGTTTGAGTGCGATTCTTCCGTGCATGATTGAGCTGCTGTCACAAATGCGTGTGAAGACGTGCACCCTGTGCGTGAGTTTTTCTTCAGTCGGTGCGCATTTGTGCGGATATTGGGTTGCATGCGCTGCAGAGGAGCGAAGCTCGAGGTTCGGCACAAACGCACGCAGCTGCCCTGTGCGCCGTGAAGGGAAAGGGACTCGGAAATGAAATTTAGCCCTCCCAAAAGGCTTCCGAAACATGCTGGGCTCACAAACATCCATCGTGGTTCCCGTGGTGACATAATGTATTTCCACATATTGCACAGCTGGGCTTATTAATATTGCATCATGAAATATGTTTCTAGCGTACCCCAGGCGCAGTTGCCGAATATATTGCTGCAGTGTGAATGAGCGACTATGGATCCCGTCAAGAAGCACCGCGCCGCACCGCACCAACCCTCCACAGATATGTCTCCATTTGTTTTGTCACGTACAGCTGTAGCTGCCACAGACGTGAAAGCGCACACGTACGGAATTGCTCGCATTTGCACAGCATAAATCTGTGAATGGGAAGCACCTGGCACTTCAAATGAACAATCGACCATCTATCGTCGTGTAATCTCGCACAGCTCTTGTGCTCGTACATCACACGCGACTCGCTCGTGCGGGACACAATTGCAGGGTATATATCTGATTTACGTTCACACACAAAGATAATGCATAAAGATTCCCTCAAATGAGCTGTGGAAGCAGACAGCAGTGAGCAGCCGAAGATAAAACGTTGCCAATTCAAACACTGCTCGCGAATAGAACTCTGAGGGCGAATGACATTGGGAGTACATTACGCACGCGAACTCTGGTGCGCAATTGGCTTGGAAACAGCTTACTTTATGCAGGCAAAGGGAAGTTGCATTGTTGAAAAGCCGCGAAAGGTGTGAGCTGTTTTCCACACATGTTTGTGTATTCTGACTGAAGCAGACAATAACGCATCGCGTGCATCTGAAATGGGCATCCAACAGTTGTGAAGAGATGTTTCCCGAATTGGGATGATAAACGTCTGCCTGGAGGGTGTTCGGCTTTGGACACGAAACTGCTTGGAACTGAGCGAAGAGGATTTAAAAGTGGATCGAGTCGTTGGTGGTGATTATCTGTGTTCTCCAAATTCCACAACAAGTTTGTGACAAGACTGATCTTTCTGTCTCAACTGGATTTTTGTTTGGTGTACAAGGAGAAATTCAATTTTGTGCGCATGCGTGCCAATTAAACAGGCTTCGTACATGTGTATCCATAACCTCTGTCATTTGTCTCTGTCATGAGCCATGGTTTTATTTTAAACTGTACTGTTTCCAGTTCCGGTGCAAGTAGTACGGTTTTTTTGACATCATTTTGATCATTTTGTTGAAAAAAAATGTACTGCTTGTCATGTAGTACTGTTTACTTTTTCCCGCCTTTTTTTTGGTTGTACTGCTTGACAGGAAGTAAGCAGTACTGTTTTTTTGCATGCTGATAAAAA
>JAAUXT010055297.1_pt1 | contig 75573 bp, 66 predicted proteins | sample 7278171 | NCBI WGS metagenome assembly JAAUXT01 (sample SAMN14350112, study PRJNA611818) | marine sediment metagenome | isolation source: surface marine sediment (1.8m) | place: French Polynesia: Moorea | collected 2018-08
ACCGGATAAAGATGTGTAAAAAGGCTTGACTCGGACACCAACATTTTTCTATCTAATAAAATGCCTGGATCTTGTGCGAGGCGGAGGATTGCTTATTCGCATTAAATTTCACGCAAAATATGGGCGGTTAACTCAGTGGGAGAGTGCTACCTTCACACGGTAGAAGTCACTGGTTCAAATCCAGTACCGCCTACCAGACTAAACAAGGGGCTGCGGAAGGTTTCCGCAACCCCTTTTGATTTTATACGCCAATCGGTATCGTCATACAAACCGACACAATTGTTTGTAATATTTAGCCAGCCGATTTTACCAGTTCATCAAAGGCTTCAACCGTTACCGCCGGGCAGGTGGTAAATGCAATACCGGTCAGATCGCTCAGCGCGACGGAGGCTTTTATGGCATCATCAATACCGGGCAACGTCACACAAAACAACAGATCGTAGGGCCCTAGAAGCGCATGCATGGCATTGACCTCACCGCCCATTTTCTTAATTGTGCTGATGGCCTGCTGTGTTCTGGCCGCACTCATTTCCTTGCGTGCTTCTGCGGTATAATTGCCGAACATAAAAAAAATCGCCATACCAAACCTCCTTTCATTGCCGTTGTTTATGATCGTCACATTTAGTGATATGCCATTACGCGCTGTAAAGCAATCCCGAAATTTATCCAAAACACCCCTATTTCAAGTTACACCAAAAAGGTTTGGATCACTATCCTAAGCCGTTCACCTTAGATTATTTCCAAGGTAAGACCGGCTCAAACGGCCCCGGATCTCCGGGACAGAATCCATCGCCGGTGGCTCAAAATCAAAGACCCGTTTTAAAAATCGGATCGTAATTCGGTAAGTCGCACCCCATAATATTTCGGCTTCGCCTGCTTTTTCATATCGAAAGCAAGGAAAGGTATTCAGAATATCGCCTGCTGAGGGATTTTCGATTTGCAGGCAATAGCGTGCGTATTGGGCCGCATTAAAAAAATCTCGTAGCGGAATATAAACGATTTTTTCAACTTCCCAGTTTGGGTGAAATCGCTTTTGGCCCGAAATCCAGACAGCCATCGGATAAATCACGCGATTAAACATGACCAGAGATTGCGCCGAGAGTGGGCCTAAAAATGTAAGGCCAAAGGGATTAAGGCGCATCTCTTCGACACTTTCGCGCAGGCCGGTGGCCAAAAGCAGCCGCAACCATCCCGCCTGCTGGGGCCGCTCCCGTCGCCAGCGCTGCCAATAGGGCCAGCGTGTCAACGGCGACATCGGTATCCGCAACAGCGCTGCCAGGCCGGCGTCTAGTCGCGGCATAATACGACCGCCGGGGCAGCAGAGATCACCCGGCTGGCGGACTTTGGCAGATCGTTTGTTGAGTATTAGACAGGGTTGACCTGCAATTCGGCCCTGGCCTGGATAACGCCCCAGCAGAAACAGGACCGCTGAAACCGACTGCCAGTCAACCTTGGCTAGATTAAATATCATCTGATGACTGCTTTGAGAATTCAGACGGTCGATGATATGTTGCCTGAGAAGTCCAGGCTGTCGCAAGAGTTGGTCAACGTCTTTTAAATCCATAACCACCACTGAGAATCGTAAACGGCTGTTATCGGTCAGAGCTGTCTAAAATAACCCATCTTTAACATTTTGCCGAAAATCATTCAATTGCTCGAACCGGGCTCATCCTAAAAACAGAACAACCGTCAAAATGGTAAATGGATATCCGAGTTAAATGGACAGATACGCTGGCAAGGCTAAATGTGGCAGATTAGAAATTAAAAGAAAAAAAGTAAAAACATACCATGACTTGTCGTTTTGGGGCCTGACGTGCATGTTAGAGACGCTGAACTGTTGTTTTCCGGCTTCACGTGACAGTGAATATTTCCGCTCTATTAGCGAGCAATAGATATGTTAAACGGGTTTCAAAATAAATAGATTATTTCCGTTTTGAAAGCGAGGAATTTTTTGCAAGGTCAAGGAAAAAAGTGGGATTGAGCGGTGGCGTACTATGAGTACGTCGCACAATTCAATCCCGCTGTTTGACGCAGAGATTGCGGAAAAGGGCCGCTAACAAAACGGAAATTAGATGAGGCCTTGATCCAGCATGGCCTCCACAACCTTCACAAAACCTGCAATATTGGCACCGTCGACGTAATTGCCCGGCGTTCCGTATTGTTCAGCGGCTGCCAGACAGGTGTTGTGGATATTTTTCATGATGATTTGGAGACGCTGGTCCACCTCTTCAGCCTGCCAGTTGAGCCGCATGCTGTTTTGAACCAATTCCAGACCGGATACTGCCACGCCACCGGCATTAGCTGCTTTTCCGGAAGCAAAAAGGACGTTGCGGTCCTGGAATATAGTGACGGCTTCAGGTGTGCAGGGCATGCTGGCCCCCTCACAGATGAGCTTAATGTTGTTGTTGATCAGGTTATAGGCATCCTTGTCGCTAATTTCATTTTGAGTGGCACATGGAAATGCGCAAACGGCCCGGTGACTCCAGAGCGGATTATAGTCTATAGTGTAATCGGTATCCGTGTAAACGGCGGAAGGATATTTTTCGACGTAATCCTTAATCCGGCCTCGTCGGATATTTTTAAGATACTTGACATAATTGAGTTTATTGCGATCAATGCCTTCAGCATCATAAATATAGCCGGTGGAATCCGATAGCGTGACCACCTTAGCGCCCAATTCCAAGAGCTTTTCAGCCGTGTGTTGCGCGACGTTGCCTGACCCGGATACCAGACAGGTCTGATCTTCCACTCCAATGTTGCGGGTGGCCAGCATTTCAGCGGCAAAATAAACACACCCATAGCCGGCTGCCTGGGGGCGTATCAGACTGCCGCCCCAGCTGACGCCCTTGCCGGTCAAGGCGCCGGCAAATTCGTTGCTGAGTTTTTTAAACATCCCGAAAAGATAACCGATTTCTCTGGCACCGACACCGATGTCAGGCGCAGGTATATCAGTATTGGCTCCGATATGGTGAAATAGCTCTGTCATAAAGCTTTGGCAAAACCGCATGACCTCATTATCGGATTTGCCCTTAGGGTCAAAATCAGATCCACTAGCCGCACCACCTAACGGCAAGGTGGTTAACGCATTTTTAAACGTCTGCTCAAAGGCCAGGAATTTCAAAATACTCTGGTTGACTGACGGATGAAATCGCAGTGCCCCTTTGTAAGGACCAATGGCGCTGCTCATCTCAATGTTAAAACCGCGGTTTACATTCACATTGCCCCGATCATCCAGCCAGGGAATTCGAAAGGTTGTGATACGCTCAGGCTCAACAATTCTTTCCAAAACAGCTTCCTGCCGATATTGAGAGTTCTGATCCAAAACCGGTTTGACGCTTTCAATGACTTCCTGCACAGCCTGAAGAAATTCGTTTTCATGTAGATCCCTGGTTTTGATGATTCTAATGATGTCTGTCATCGATCCTCCAGATGAGATGTTGGATGGGTGGATTTACAGATCCGTAAATAGTCGGCATTGATAAAAAATGTCAATACCATATTGAATTTGCGTTAAAATCCCGTTTGGCATGCACCATTTCGCCGCCGATGCTGCCGACATGCCTACGCAGCGCAGAAAATTATCAGGCATTTCACATGAAACCAAAATGCGCACGAACAGCAGATAGGCGACAGCGACAAACACCGACAGCTAAATTAACGCTTTCAGCCGCTTGTTGTGGGTAATTACCCCCACGGAAGTGGGAATTTTCCACCCCATTTTGAGTGTTGCTTGTCGGCAGATAAATATCTCACTTTTAATTTTATACATTGATTCTAAATAGTTAAACACAAAATTTTGACCAAATTCATATATTGGCAGAATTTTTGCTTGTCCATAGGGGCAAATCGAATAAAATCCGAATGTTTACGCCTGCATAATTGAAAACCCCGATTGGAAAATTCAAAAAATGGTTCATTCTGAAATCTCTGATGAAAACTTGAGCGCCAAAGACTGCCCAATACCACAAGCTTATTCATTTGGGCTCAAAAATGATCTGTCTGAGCTTCCGGTCCTGCGCCATCATGTGGAAAATTTTGGCAAGATGACTGGGCTGCCGAAAGATTGTCTGTTCGAAATCAACCTTTGTTTGGACGAATTGTTTACCAATATTGTTTCGTATGGATTTGATGACGATCGACATCATTTAATCCAATTTACCCTTCAATTGGATGAGGATGTATTGATTCTAGATATTGAAGACGGTGGTATTCCGTTTAATCCGCTTACCAAAAATGAATCCCACAACCCGATTGATCCCAAAAACATAAAGATCGGCGGACTAGGCATTCATATTGTAAAAAAACTAACCACCGATATTTGCTATCAAAGAGATTGCGGCAAAAATCATCTGACGCTGAGAAAAACCATCGATTCCGATGATTCACCGTTGGCCGTTTAAGCAATACTATTCAAAGCAAAAAAAGGATATGATCTGGTGATCATATCCTTTTTTTTTCGGGTGTTATGTCGATGGAAGACAGCCGCTCGCCATCTAAGCAGCGATAAGCCCTTGGATAAGACGCGCTAATTTTTTGCTGTCGTGTCGGACGATGCTGCCGGACGTATCGAGCAAATCGGCCAGAATGAGTTTCCGATCCTGCCAAAAATGCTGATCATTGATGATTTCAACAAATTCGGCTTCCTGTTTGCGATATTGCTTTAATATCGACTCCTCCGGTTTGGTGCGGTTACAAATAACGATTTGTACCTTACGACCGATACCTTCTTCAAGCTTTTGAACAAAATCGAGGCCGGAATAGTTGTGGGTTTCACCATACTTGGTCATAACGTTTAGAACATACAGAATAGTGGCCTTTGTCTCCTTGATCGCTTTTTTAACGCCTGGGACGACAATGTTTGAGAGTATACTGGTAAATAGATCACCCGGACCAATCACGATGTAGTCCGCATCACTGATCGCATCAATAACGGGGGGGAAAGCATTTATATCACCGGTATGGTGGGGCACAAGGTAGACGTCTTTAATCTTGGACGGCTGCCCACCGCGGGGCACGTCAATGGCGCTTTCGCCAAATATTCGCTGACCATCGGTTAGTTCTGCAACCAGGGTCGCCCTGTCGGTGGTGACCGGCAGAATGACACCTTGAACGTTTAATATTTCACCTAAAGCCTGGATCCCGGTCGGAAAGCTGCCGGTATAACGTGACAGCATGGTCAGGAGCATATTGCCGGCATTGTGGCCTTTGAGGCGTTTATCCCGTTCGAAACGTCTTAACAGAAGCGTTCGCGCTATTTCGCGCTGGGGTGAGAGCGCCAACAGGCATTTTAAGACATCTCCAGGTGGTAAGATGCCGAGCTCATCTCTTAATCTGCCGGTGCTTCCGCCACTGTCCACCATAGAGACAATAGAGGTAATCTCAATTTCAGCTACATCTCTCAGACCGGACAAAAGGGCATATTGACCGCTTCCGCCCCCGATGGTTGTCACTTTTAGTTTGGTCATGGAATTTAAAATGATCGGTTAACGGCATCAACAACTGTTAGGCATAGAGTGTGTTATTAGAAATGTATTATAGTTGATCGTTAAAATCAAAATTTTTACATTTTACCGTGTAAGTTATTCAGCATTATAAAAAACGACAGATGGAATTGTGCCGCAACATTTTCAGTCTTATGGTATAACCGTCAAAGTGTATCGATAGACAGTGCGAAGTTGTCAAAAAGACCATATAAGAGGAAATCAAACAATGCAGATACGATTATGGCTCGGGTTAACGCTATTGCTGCCTGGGCTTTGGGCCCCGAATGCCATAGCAGATGGCTCTTCAAAGGGCGCTGCAATGATTGCCGACTTGAAAGCCGGTGGTCACGTTCTGATGATCCGGCATGCGCTGGCACCGGGCACGGGTGATCCGGCCAATTTTAAGATTGGAGACTGCTCTACCCAGCGCAACCTGGATGATCGCGGTCGCCAGCAGGCCAGCGCCATCGGCAATTGGCTGCGCAAAAAGGGAATCACCTCAGCCCGGGTATATTCGAGCCAATGGTGTCGTTGTCTTGAAACGGCCAAGCTGCTCCGGATGGGGCCAGTAACTGAGCTGCCGGCTTTGAATTCATTTTATGAGCTGACCCAAAACCGCGAGCCCAATCTGAGAGCTTTGAACGAGTTTATAGCCGAGCAAGACCCGTACGGCGATCTGATTATTCTGGTAACCCATTTGGTAACCGTCTCAGCCATTGCCGATGTGATGGTCTCATCTGGTGAAGGGGTCCTTCTGAAACTCAATCAGCAAGGCTCTTATGAGATGGTCGGTCGATTGAATTTTGACGTACAGCCAAAATAAGCACCGAAGTGGCTGATGCTGCGCTTTGTAACCATAATCATTGGCAAACCGCTTTAATAGGTTTAACCCCTCATTTTTCTACCAAATTGCTCGTATTGCCATTTCTGCTTTTCGTATCCATTCTATATTAGCATAAATAAATACTTTCAGATACTCATATTGGTGCGGTATTAAAGCACAAACCAATGATCAGGGAGCAAACAACATGAACGCAAACGATGAGCTCTTTCAAATGTACGAAGACGAAACTGGAGAAGCGTACTATTGTCCGGTTTCCGCAGTTGCAGATGATCGCATGGTCTCCGAATGGGAACTGGATGACTGCGTGGAAGCATCAACCGCAGGTCGCTATTCAGGACATCTAAATGTAATCGACCACAGCACGTCTTAAGGTACTTATGACCCTTGGCCAAAAGAGCGCAATGGTGCCACATCAGGTTGAAGACCAATTAGCGTATGAGAGGTTATGTTATGAACCGCAAAATAAACAAGGTTTTGGATACAATCGGGGAATCATATAGGGGTAAAATTCTAAAGGGTTCGCGTCATTATCTGGAGGTCAGTATCGCCCAGCACGCCGAAAGATTGGGTCATACCGACTTGAAGCAAAAATATAGAAATACCTATGCGATTGTGCCCTTAAAAACACCCCAAAAAGGAATGAAAGTCAGAATAGACGGCCGGACGTTTGTCGACTATGCCGAGCATGCCTCCGGTATTGCCGTTCCCGGATATCTTGCCAGGGAAGCCGGCCGATCGTTTAAGGCCTTTGCCCCTCAGGACAGTATGATCTGCAACTTTACTTAAATCGGCGGTCATCCGACTTAGGTCAGGGCATCACCCGATGGCGATTGGTGATATTTTCGATAGGCGGTATCCCAGCTGGGTGACGTTTTTTGCTGCCGCGTCGGCCACAGAAAACCAAAGTGCCCGCAATACCGGCAGGCGATGACAAGCTGGTCCCGCATATCATCCGATGGCGAGGGCAGCTGCTGGCGTGCAATCTGAAATCCGAATACGCGGTCGATGCCCCCGGCGATAGCGCAGGCATAATATCCTGACGGCGTCAACCCAATACCACAATCCTTTAATATTCGGCAGCCGGCAGCAAAATCAGCGAAGCGGTAAAAAACACTGTCAATGGGCGCTGAATTGAATGGTCGGAACAAACGCTGCCGCTTTCCCTTGGCGGTGCTTTTAATCACAATATCTCCGGGCAGGCGGGACAGTACCTCCCCCACCCGCTGTCCAGCCCCATTGGTACATAAAACAATGCGCATCTTAGGATTGTGATCTACCTTGTATGCCATAAGCTTATCAATAATTATTGTGATTTTTGGATGAAGGGTTGGCTCACCCCCCAGCAAACGAATACGTTTCCATCTGATGCCACTATAAATACTTTGCTCCAAAAATGCGGTAATGCGGTCAAATGAAATATCAGTGGTGCTGGGTGCCTGGGTGCAGGATCGATTGCAGTTATGACACCTTATGTTACAGCGGTAGGTCATATCGATTTCCACATACTCATGGCTTCTGCTAAATTGCGGGCCCAGCAAACCTGTGGCCGCTTTCTGAGCGCGGAAAAACTGAAAGATATCAAGGGCCATACGCTTGAATGTGATGTTTCGATGCATGCAAACCTGTTCCTTATCCACTCGCCCCCTGACCTGGATTGACGGAAGCCCAACGCCGGTCTCCTGTGAGAAAAGAAATCATTATCCTATATAATCCGATTGAAAACAGCTGCCCGGCACCTCAACTGTCTCATCCCGGGTTGAGTTTAAGCCGCCCTCCTCTTTCGTTGTTTTTTGGAGGGTCACCCGTCTGTTGATCAACTCGGTTAGGGTCAGCCGTTGCTGACGGCATTCGGCCATTAGTTTCTTATTCAGCTGATATTCACCAGCGTTTTTTTTGAGCGTATCCCGATAAAAGCGTCCCGCCAAGACAGTATAAAGATCTCGGGTTGTTTGTCGGGCAAATCGGACCCCGGTGCTCGGATATGAAGGGCTGGGACCGATCCGGGGACGGGTAAATCCATCATAGGCATTAAGTCCCGGTGGTATGCGCAGAAACACCGGGGGGCCGTCCACCCCCACCGTACGAATACTCAATGCACGGTTGCAGTTAAAAGACGCATACCAGGGCATGGGCAATTCACCGCGAAGCATCTCAAAATTGCGGCACCCTTTGGTCTCGAAAATGATGCGGCGGCCTTGTCCCAATAAATCCATCTCATGGATGAGTTTTGCGCTCACATCCCGGGGATCAATACACCCGGACCTGGGGCCATGTGCGCTTACCTGAAAGCGCTTGGTTTGCTGGAGTTCCTGAAGGCCATTAAACTCAAAATCCTGAAAAATAATTTTCACGTCTTCATATGCCAGATCATTGCCGTAGCGTCCAGCCCGCGGGATGAAAAGAACCCGCAGATCGGGATTGCGTGTCAACAAGATTTCGAAGCGCTTCATGTCGATCAGTGATTCCAGATAATCATCGCAGAAAAAAACCAGCAGAGTCGGCACATTCGTATCCACCACCTCGGTATAATAATCGTTGAGAGATTCCAATCCAAATTGTCCTTGGGGTCGTATGGCAATATTCAGTAAGCGTTTGGCAACAGAGCAAAGGTCGAATGTGCTTATTTTGGCCATGGCCGCCGGCGAACTTATCCAGTGTTCAGGAAGTGGCAACAAGTCGCGATTTAACAAACGAGAAGCGGCTGAGGCGGAGCTCTTTAGATTGATACCAATATGCCCGGACAATATCGATAGTTGAATTATTTGGGTGATGTCACAGCCATTGTTGCGCAAAACCCCGTCATCTTCAAGCACCTGAAGCATGGCCATCCCGATGCGATGGCAGATGGCGTTGAAATTTCGGTACATGTGCGGTTCTTGGTGACGGCCATCAGAGTTGCGAATATAGGATAGTATCCGTACAAATGTGTCCTCGTATACCTGCTGGGGTATTGCGTCAGCGAGTGTGATCCCGTCGATGGTTTTAAATGCCAGCATTTTCACGGCTTGTTCGACCATCTGCTCGATCGATTCCTTTTTTGCCCTATTACGATACCCTGCCTCGGTTTCGATCATCGCGCGCGCGATCCCGGTTACATTGCGCGCCAGCCAGCTGTCATACATTTCAAGTCGGGCGTCTAGTGTGTCCTGGAATACTTCCGGATGTTCCTTTCGATAGCCGATGGAAGTGGTTCCCGGAAAAGAGGGGGGGCCGAAATACCGTGAAAGGTCATCGGGTAAAGCGGGGCTGGGGTCGCGGTAAAGTATACGCTGGGTCAGTGCATACTGCTGCTGCAACGAGATCTTCATCGAATAAGTTTGAACCAGAAAAAATTATTGTCAAATTTAAAGTTAGCACACCCGTCCAATAACGGCGCCAATAAGATCATTAAACGTTGTGACAGTCAAGAATATTGAACCCATCTTTCCTGCAAAAATCGCATATGAACTATAAACAATTCGCACAGTAAAAGACTGCGTCATAATTACAGGGACGTCCATGAAATTATAACTTTCTAGCCAAGCCGAATTTCTGCGCAAAAAAGGGATATGGTCTAGCAACCTTATCCTTTCTTTTTATGATGGTACGCCCGTTGAAACCTTAATATTTTAAAATCCGATGCGAAATCCCGCTTTGTGACTATGCGGAGGGCAGGATTCTTAAAATTCATAAACCAAGTGATTTAAATTGGTTGGCTATATTCAACGTTTTATCGAATTTTTGGTTCCCTTAAAACCCGTTTGGAAATATTTGATTGTGACGGGCACATTCAGGGCTCAATTCCTCGAAATCCACACCAACCACCCATTTTCTGATTTCCGAATAGCGCCTCTACCGAAAGACGCTGGTTAGCTAGACTGGCTGCTGACCATGGTAAAATACCGTAAAAAAAATCTAAATTGACTATAAATTTAAATTTTGGGAATATCTATTCTCAGCTTCACATCTCTTTTGTACCCGGCCGCTTTACTCCGGATTAGTTGGCCGACTTCAAGTGGAACGAGTGACCGGCTTCCTCCGGTTTAAGCGACCGAGAACGCCTGAAGGTGCAAGAAAAGCCGTCCACGTTGTTTATTCCTCAGGTATCGCTAAAGCACGATCGGACACAAATGAATGGGATTATTCTCCATGAAAAATGTTTCAATTCACATTAAAATCACGCTTTTCATCGTCTTATTTTTATTGTTCACCATTTTAATCGTCCTTTTTCTCTCAATGTCGTACAGCAGGAAAAGCCTGTCGACTGCCACGGACCGCACTTTGCGCACCAATGCGCAAACAATTGATCGCGCAATCCGATCAATCATGCTTAGTGGCGAAGCGCCGCTCGCAGTTCGAACCATCAGCAGTCTCCAAGAGATTCAGGGTTTAGAGCAGATTGGTCTTTATCGCACCAATGGTTTAACGGCATTTCATGATTATGAAACTCTGAATTTAGTAAATGCCCAGCAGAAGGCATTTCAATTTAAAAAAACACCTCGAATTGCCAAAAAAGAACTCTTTACCCCACTACTTGGAAATTTAATTAATGAAAAAAGGCCGATTAAATTTGAAGATAAGAAAAACCAACACTTTGAATATTACTATCCCCTTCAAAATGAACCTGCATGCCAATTGTGTCACGGTAAAAACAACGATGTCCTGGGCGTATTACATCTGAAGATCTCAACCGCCGACCTAAATATGGAAATAAAAAAGGCCGGTATCATATTAAGCTCTATTCTTATAATGGCGGGTGTCCTAATAGCCTTCTGCCTTATCATATTTCTAAATCGTCTGATTGTTGATCCTTTGGTAAAAATTGGAAGTATCGTTGACCAAGTGGGACAGGGGCATTTTGATGTGAAGGTTGAGATTTCACGTGGAGATGAAATTGGTATCATTTCTGATCAAATTAACAGTATGGTTCAAGATTTGAAAGAACAAGACAAATTGAAGCAATCTCTTTATCTGGCACAAGAGGTCCAGCAAAATCTTCTGCCGCATGAGTTTCCTCGCTCAGATAACTTGGAAATTGCAGGCAAAAGTATTTACTGCGATGAAACCGGTGGTGATTATTATGATTTTATCTTCAACGATAATGAAGAGAAGGAACGAATTGCGATAGCCGTAGGAGATGTATCAGGACACGGCATTTCTTCTGCTTTGCTTATGGCTGCAGTGCGCTCGTCTTTGCGACAGCGCTCATCTTTACCTGGAAGTATCGGTAGTATAATCTCGGATGTAAATCATCAAATGGTAAAAGATGTAGACAATTCGGGGCAGTTTATTACCATGTTTTATATGACCATTGACCCGACTCAAAAGTCGCTCCAATGGGTTCGGGCTGGCCATGACCCCGGCATTTTTTATGATCCTCATTCTGATACCTTTGAAGAATTGCATGGATTGGGCGTATCACTTGGTGTAACGGAAGATTGGCATTATGAGGAATATACAAAAACAGCTCTTAAAAAGGGGCAAATAATTATTCTTAGCACCGATGGTCTCTGGGAAGCGCGCAACATTAAAGGAGAGATGTTTGGTAAAGAGCCTATCTACGATATCATTCGTAAGAATGCATCTTCAAGTGCAAATGAAATCCTTAATGAACTTTTTGAGTCTTTGAATGGTTTTATAGAAGGCACTAAAATAGAAGACGATATTACAGTGGTGGTCATTAAAATAAGTAAATAATCGACTGATGATCTTTTGACGACCTGCCGAACTGTCAACGCTCATATAAAAAAAGGATATGGTCTTAACACCATATCTTTTTTTGTTTTCTGGTACGCCCTTGATCCCCCTAATATTTTAAGATCCGATGCGTAATCCCGCAATTTCACATTGCGGGAGCAGGATGAGAAGAATCCTGCCGAATGCACAAAAAAAGCAGGTAATGGTTGTCAATTAACCACCACCTGCCTGACTTTCTTGGTACGCCCGGCAGGATTCGAACCTGCGGCCTACGGATTCGAAGTCCGGCGCTCTATCCAGCTGAGCTACGGGCGCGCAAGCAGAATTGAGCAATGCTCAATTCTGCGTTATTCGTTATTGGTTATCCGTTATTGGTAAAGAACGAATATGGCCTCAATTGAGCGAAGCTCAATTGAGGCTTTGAAATGGGGTGAGTGATGGGATTTGAACCCACGACCGCCGAGGCCACAACCCGGTGCTCTACCAACTGAGCTACACCCACCATAAGATCGAATTCGGAAGTCGGAATTTGGAAACTACAAGACCGCACGATTCAGAGCCATTTTAGTTAACAAATTCAATGTTTCTTTTCAAGAACAAAAAAATGCTTATGGTTGATTTTGCATGATATTTCTGTGTTTAGGCAACAATCAATAGATCATTCTTCAACAACTGTAATACCAAAAACTTAGGGTTGACGGGTATACCCTTCTCGGTTACACATCATGTGAATAATTTCTTTAGAAAGTTTAAACAATGAACCAACTAACTATTTTTATCGTCAGAGCGATCGTCGGGCTGGCAATAGCTGCCATCATCAGCCGTGGCTTTTTCGGTACCCTAAATCCTGTATACGTGGTGGGGTTGGCCATTATATTGGTGGGTTTGGCCTATTTTGCGGAATATTTACGCAAAAGAAAACAACCCTGAAGCCTCACGCGAAGGTGCAAAGAAAAAATCGTTGTAAGCGTCTATAAAAGCAATGCATCTTTATATGATTGCTCAAAAAGGAGTCTTCCCATTGAAGCAGATAATTCTGGGAACAGCCGGTCACATTGATCACGGCAAGACCAGCTTGATTAAGGCCATCAGCGGTACAGATACGGACCGTCTCAAGGAAGAAAAAGAGCGCGGTATCACCATTGAACTGGGTTTTGCCGCCTTGGATTTGCCCGGTGGTCAGCATCTGGGAATTGTGGACGTACCGGGTCATGAAAAATTTGTCAAAAATATGGTGGCCGGGGCCACTGGAATTGACATCGTCGTTATGGTGATTGCAGCCGATGAAGGCGTTATGCCCCAAACGCGCGAACACATGGAAATCTGCACCTTGCTGGGTGTCAAATACGGTCTGGTGGCGGTCACCAAAATCGATATGGTGGATGAAGAGTGGCTCGAGCTGGCCCTTGAGGATATTCGGGATTTTGTCAAGGGAACCTTTTTGGAAGAGGCCCCGGTCGCCGCTGTTTCCTCCACCACCGGTAAAGGCATACCCGAATTCATTGAAACCCTGGATGATATGGCAGCTAAAATCCCCGATCGCCCGCACTCTGACCTGTTCCGCCTGCCAATTGATCGTGTCTTTACCATGAAAGGTTTTGGAACTGTGATTACCGGCACCCTGATTTCCGGTCAGGTCAAAGTAGGTGAACCGATCATGATTTATCCCTCAGGCATCACATCCAAAGTCCGCGGAATCCAGGTGCACAATCAAAGTGCAGAACAGGCTGCCGCCGGTATGCGCACCGCTATCAATTTTCAGGGCCTCGAAAAAGAAGCCATCCGCCGTGGTGAGGTATTGTCCAAACCTGGTAACCTGGTGGCCAGTTATATGGTGGATGTATCGTTACATTATTTGACCAGCAACAAAAAACCGCTGAAAAATCGCACCCGGGTCCGATTTCACACCGGCACCAGTGAAGTGCTCGGCAACGTCATTTTACTCGATCGCAAGGAACTTTTACCCGACGAAGGCACCGTCGTCCAGTTGAGGTTAGACACCCCGGTAGCACTGGTCAAGGATGATCGTTTTGTCATCCGCAGCTATTCTCCGGTATATACGATTGGCGGCGGCAAGGTCATCAACCCGATCCCCTTGAAACACAAACGCTTTAAACCCGAGACCGTTGACAATTTAAAGGCCCTGGACGATCAGGCCCCGGACGCCATCATCGCGGTTCAGGTAGCCGCTGCCGGTTATCAGGGAATTTCATTTTCTCATCTGAAAATGATGACCAATTTGCCCGATAAGCAGTTAGATAAAATTCTTCAGACGTTGTTGTCCCATAAAACACTCATTCAGGTTGAAAAGGAAAACAGGCTCTACATTCACCAGAATGGTTTTGATAAGCTTAAAAAGGACATTCAGCATCAACTGGCCGCTTATCATAAGGCCAATCCTCTTAGAACAGGCATGCCCAAGGAGGAACTAAAAACCAAATTCTCTCCCCTGCTAACATCTAAACTATTTAACCTGACGCTGAATCAGGTGATCAAAGAAAAAGACGTCGCCCAGGAAGAAAATATGATCCGGCTGGCATCGCATGCGGTATCTCTGGGCGGCAAACAGGCGGATGTCAGAGATAAAATACTAAAAACCTATCTGAAAGCCGGACTTCAGCCCCCTTATTTTAAAGAGCTGGTTAAATCGCTGGATTCGGATACCAAGCGCGCCAACGACGTACTTCAGCATTTGGTTGCAGAAGGCACCATCATCAAGGTAAAAGAAGACCTTTACTTTCACAGTCAAGCGATCAAGGGTCTCAAAAATAAGTTGATTGAATATTTAACGGCACAAGGGGAAATTACCACGCCACAATTTAAAGAAATGACCGGCGTATCGCGCAAATATGTCATCCCGCTGGCCGAATATTTTGACGCCACCCAGGTGACGCTCAGGGTGGGCGATGTTCGCAAACGCCGTAAAGGATGAGAAATTATCCTAATCAGTTTTAGCCAGTTAGTGAAGCCGATTGCCAAATGAGATATCTGAAAGCATCTAAGCTTCTGTTGTTGAACATCTTTGCTGCCTTGATGGCTGCCTGCACTGCGCATTATACGGTCAACAACAACATTACAAACGTTGAGCCCGTTAAACGCTATTCGCTTCAATTCCAGGCAGGATCCGAAAAGTCTGATGAGCTTTTGCTGATTTTGACCTTTTCAGGAGGAGGAACTCGGGCGGCGGCGTTATCATATGGTGTTCTGCAGGTGCTGGCAGATACCCAGATTTCCATCGGCGGCCGACCGCGGCGTCTTTTAGACGAGGTTGACGTCATAAGTTCGGTATCAGGCGGCAGCTTCACTTCAGCATACTATGGTCTTTTTGGCGACCGTATTTTCGAGGATTTTGAGACCCGGTTTCTCAAACGCAACGTCGAGGGAGACCTGGCCCTGGGATTGATCGCTCCGAAAAACTGGCCTAAATTGATGTCCTCGTATTATGCCCGCTCAGATTTTGCCGCTGATTTTTTCGATGACATTCTATTTGAGAAAAAAACCTTCGGTGATTTTAAGCTTCCCCAACTACCGCTAATAGCCATCAATGCCACCGATATCGCTCTGGGAACACAGTTTACATTTCTCGGTTTTCAGTTTGCCCCCATCTGTACGGATCTTTCTTCTTACCCGGTATCAAGGGCAGTTACCGCATCAGCAGCCGTGCCTGGCCCCTTTTCCAGCATCGTTCTTAAAAATTACGCCGGCACATGTGATTATCAGCTGCCGTACTGGGCGGCCAATGCACTGCATGAAGGCCTGGCCACCACACGCCGATATCAAGACGCTAAAACGCTCAGCAGCTATATGGATGTTGAAAAATTTGCTTTCATACATTTATTCGACGGCGGCTTGTCGGATAATCTGGGTGTGCGTTTCATTCTCAATTACACCGCGCGGACAGAAAATATTCAGCAGCAAATGGCGGCACTAAATCTGCAAAACACCCAAAAACTGGCCATCATCGTCGTCAATGCCCGCAATCGAATGGCAATCGATTTTGCAAAAGAACGCCAATCAGCCCCGATTATTGATACAATTGGACTGATTTCATCCATCCCGCTGGATCGTTATTCATTTGATACGATGGACTTGCTGCGCGGCAATATCAGAGGCTGGGAAGATACCCTGACAAGGATTCGTTGTAAAAATCTAAGGATTGCTGACAGCAATAAAAGGAGCGGGACCGATTCACCGGATCCGTATTGCGCTTTTAAAAGCTACTTAATTGAGGTGAGTCTGGATCAGACGCCTAACGAATCTGAACGCCAAAAACTGTTAAGCCTGCCCACTTCATTTTATCTTGAACCCAAAGACATCGATCGGTTAAAAGCGGCAGCACGCCATCTGCTGTCATCCTCAGTTGAGTATCAAAACCTCGTTTTCGATCTACAGCACTGAGACCAAACGCGATACCCATTTCAGCATCGTCAGTGCGTCAGCCTATAGATCCCTTGCAGGGTTACATTTTAGCGATGGTATGGGGAACATCGGTATTGACCAGCGTTGAGGCGATACTATCCAAGAAGGCCCTCCCCCGCCGCGTTAAGGCGACGTGTGTCGCGCCCGCTTTCAGATACTTTTTGTTGACCAAATCAGCGATGACGTCTTTAAAGGTCTGTAAGAAATTATATCCAAATTTTTCTTCAAACCGGATGAGATCTATTCCCTGCGTCATTCGCAGACCCAGGTAGATGGCCTCAATCAATACTTGCTCTGAAGTGAGCCCCTCTGTTTCGGCGACCGGTGTTTGACCGGATTCAACAGCTGCAAGATAACGGTCAATGCCTGATAGATTCCAGTAACGCTGAGAGCCGCGAAACGAATGTGCTGAAGGCCCCAATCCGATATAGGGCGACCGGGTCCAGTATTTTATATTGTGCCTCGATACGTTGGTTTCCAGACCCTCCTGCTGCCTGGCAAAATTGGATATCTCATATTGAACAAAGGCGTTGTCTTCCAAAAATTCAACCGTCGTCTCAAATAATCCGCGCCCCTGATCATCAGAAAGCGGTTGCAATCGGCCGCATATTAAATCCCGCTGCAGGGGGGTCCCTTTTTCATAGGTGAGCATGTAACAGGATAGATGAGTTGGTTCGTATGCAATGGCCTGCTCCAGGTCTGCGAGCCAATCCGCTCTGCTCTGCTCCGGCAGGCCGTAAATCAAGTCAAGTCCGGTATTTGCAAATCCCGCCTGTTTCGCCTCGTTTATGGCTTTGCGCGCCTCGCTGGCGGTGTGGATGCGACCTAAAAATTCCAGGTTGTTTTGATTAAACGATTGTACCCCAATATGGATACGGTTTATGCCTGCCTGTTGATAACCCCTCAGTTTTTCAACGGTTGCAGTTCCGGGATTGACTTCAATAGTGATTTCGGAATCAGCCTGAAATGGATATTTCTGGAAACTGGCAGTTACAATCCTGTCGATATCTTGATACGCAAAGACGGATGGGGTCCCACCGCCGATATAAAGCGTATCAAAGCAAAGCCCCTCAGCTGCAACCATTTCCATCTCAGTCAGCAGCGCTTCCAGAAACCGCGGCGTTATCGACAGGTCGGTCTGTGAATAAAAATCACAATAGGGGCATTTGCGCTCACAAAACGGGATGTGAACGTACAATCCCGCATTGCTACTCTGTGTTGTTATGTCCATCAGAATTAACAGATTAGAATAATGATGTATTTTCTTTTTTGAGATGAGGTGTTTGTAATAATTAAGTAGAATTGACTTTAAAATGTTAGATCTTGTTCGATAGCGCGACAAAATTCGATTCAAAAGTGGAGCGTACACGGTAGTACGTGAGCATTTTGAATCGAATTTTAACAAAGCTATCGGGCAAGAGATGACGGTTTAAAGCCAATTCTAACGCCAGCCGCCTATGAGGTGTAGGTGAAGGTGAAAAATCACCTGCCCCCCTCCCTTTTCAACATTGTACAATAGCTTGTATCCGGACTTTGAAACACCGTGTTCCTTGGCCATATCCCGAGCCACCATTATCAGCTCTGAGAGAATTTCATGATTGTCGCCGGTCAGATCATTAATGCTTCTAATATGCTTTTTGGGCACAAACAGCAGATGCACCGGCGCATGGGGATTAATGTCTTTGAACACCACCAATGTGTCGGTTTCGTGTAATATTTCCGTATCGGTCTGACCGTGGGCGATGCGGCAAAAAATACAGTCCTTTTCCATTCTGAAAGTGCCTCCTTTTTTTGGCGTTCAGCATTTCAAGGGATATTTGCAAACCAATGTTCGAAATTGCCATCTAAATGGAATATCAGGTTCCTGTCAAGAGATTCTGATTGCAAGGTAGCATATATAGATCATCACAACCCTGAGGCGGGTTTAATGTATACGGATATCAGCCGTCGCCGGATCGGAAAATGACCAGCGACCCTTTTGGGTGGGAGATTTTAAGGATATCGCCAGTTCTTCAAGAAACCGAGCACGCGGGATTTCAAACGCGCCAAAGCTTAGCAAATGGGAGGTGGTAACTTGGCAATCTATCAACGCAAAGTTTAATTTTTGCAAGTATTTTACCAGACTAACAAAGGCCACCTTGGATGCATTGCTGATACGCGTGAACATGGATTCTCCAAAAAAACACCTGCCGATTGAAACCCCGTAGAGACCGCCGGCCAATTCATCGCCTAACCATGCTTCAACCGAATGCGCCAGCCCCGATTTATGCAGTTGGCAGTAAGCTTCAATCATTTCATCAAGAATCCAGGTGCCTTCATGGGTTTCAGTCCGGCTGCGGGCGCAGGCGGTGATCACATCTTTAAACGCCTGATCCATCGTCAATTCAAAATCGCCTTTGTTAATCGTCTTTTTCAAAGATTTTGAAATCTTGAGCTGATCCGGATACAAGATGAGGCGCGGATCGGGTGACCACCACATGATGGGTTCGTTTTCAGAGTACCACGGGAATATGCCCATGCGATAGGCCAACAGCAAACGCTCCTGGCTTAGATCGCCGCCAACGGCCAACAGACCGCCCCGGGCAGCCAGTGTGGGGGAAGGGAAAATAAGTTCATCTGATAGAAGGTAAACAGGCATTCAATTGAGTCAATTGGTTAAATAGTCATTGCACAACAAATCATGAGGTTTGCGTGCAGATGACAAATGGTAGTGTTACCAATTAACAAATTAACCATAATTGAAGGTTAGCTGGTCGTCTGCCAGATCAAGAGACACCAGACCACCGTTTTGAAGGTCTCCAAACAAAATAGCATCGGAGAGCTTATCTTTGATTTCCATCTGGATGACCCGACCGAGGGGTCTGGCACCATAGGTCGGATCATGGCCTTTTTCAGCCAGCCAGGTGCGTACCGCAGGAGAAATGGTCAAGGCCACCTTTTTGATGGCCAGTTGCTGGTTGAGCTCGGCGACAAATTTATCGACGATCATTTCCATGATTTCTAAATCCAATGCATTGAAGGTAATCGTTTCATCTAACCGATTCCTGAATTCAGGGCTGAAGAGTTTTTCAATGGCCTTTTTGCCCTTGGACTGTGCATCTTTGTGGGTCTGACCGAAACCAATATTGGCCGCACTCATCTCTCTTGAACCGGCATTGGAGGTCATCATTAAAATCACGTTTCGAAAATCCGCCTTGCGACCGTTGTTGTCGGTTAAAGTAGCATGGTCCATGACCTGAAGTAAGATGTTAAACAGATCCGGGTGCGCCTTTTCAATCTCATCCAATAACAGCACACTATGGGGGTGTTTGCGAATACCGTCGGTTAACAACCCGCCCTGGTCAAATCCGATATAACCGGGTGGTGCCCCGATCAGGCGTGCGACGGCATGTTTTTCCATGTACTCGCTCATGTCAAATCGCATAAACTCGACGCCCAGAATGCGCGCTACCTGCAGGGACACTTCGGTTTTACCGACACCTGTGGGACCGGTGAACAGAAAACAGCCTACAGGGCGTTCGGGTGATCCGAGGCCTGCCCGCGAGCGCTTAATGGAGGTCACCAGCGCCCTGATGGCATCTTCCTGGCCAAACACCACCTTTTTTAATCCATCTTCCAGGTTTTCAAGCTTGGTGCGATCCGATGTGGAAACACTTTGGGTTGGCACGCGCGCCATTTTGGCGATAATTTTCTCGATATCAGCCGGATTAATCTTTTTGCGCCGCGTTGACCCGGAAAGCCGAATAAACGCGCCGGCTTCGTCAATCACGTCGATGGCTTTGTCCGGCAAAAAACGATCTCGCAGGTATTTGGTGGACAATTCAGCAGCGGTCTTCAACGCCGCATCGGTGTAAGCAATTCCGTGATGCTCCTCATAGCGGGATCGCAGCCCCTTGAGTATTTGAACCGTCTCTGAGACGGGTGGTTCCATGATTTCAATTTTTTCGAATCGTCGTGAAAGGGCGCGATCTTTTTCAAAATGGTTTTTGAACTCTTCAAAGGTCGATGAACCGATGCAACGGATTTCACCGCTGGCCAGAACCGGTTTCAGAATATTGGAAGCATCCATTGAACCGCTGCTGGTGGCCCCAGCACCGACAATGGTATGAATCTCGTCAATAAACAGAATGGCTTTAGATTTCTTCTGCAACTCAGCGATAACGCCTTTAAGACGCTGCTCAAAATCGCCCCGGAATTTGGTGCCGGCTAACAGCCCCCCCAGATCCAGGGAAAAAATTTCCATATCCTTGAGCAGGTCTGGGACCTCCCCTTTCTGAATTTTCTGAGCAAGACCTTCGGCCATTGCCGTTTTGCCCACACCGGGGTCACCGACAAAGACAGGATTGTTTTTCCGCCTGCGGCAGAGCACCTGCATGGTGCGCTCTAATTCGGTTTTTCGGCCGATCAGGGGGTCCAGTTTGTTGGCAGCAGCCAGCTCGATGAGATTGAGAGTAAATTGTTCCAAAGGATTGGCTTGTCGCCGGCGATCCTTTTCTTCTTTGCCGGGTCTGACCAATCCACCGGGGCTGTCGCCAAATGAATCTTTGGAAATATTGTGCGAGATATAATTGAGCACATCCAGGCGCGTGATGCCTTCGGAGCTTAAAAAATACTCGGCGTGCGAATCTTTTTCGAGAAAAATGGAGGCCAAAACATCCGCAACGGCCACTTCCTGCTTCTCGGCTGATCGCGCATGGTTGACGGCCCGCTGGATAACTCGCTGAAACCCGATGGTCTGCTGCAGCACATAGTCATTGCCTTCCGGGATACGCTCAATTTTTTCTTGAAAAAAGTTTTCAAGCGCATCCAGAAGATTTTCAACATCGCCGCCGCAGTTTTCGACGATTTCAACCCCGTTGGGATCGTTGAGAATGGCAAATAAAATATGTTCGATACTGACGTATTCGTGGCGTCTTTTTTTGGCTTCCTTGACGGCAAATCCGAGTGTTGCGCTGAGTTCCTTGCTGATCATGATTTACTCTCTTTCAATGGTGCATTTCAACGGAAAGCCTCTTTCACGCGCGAGCGCTTCAACCGTATTGACTTTGGTTTCCGCTACTTCAAATGGATATATTCCACACAGTCCGAACCCGTTACGGTGTACGTTTAACATAATCTGGGTTGCGTCAGTGACCGATTTATTAAACACAAACCTGAGCACTTCAACGACAAAATCCATGGTGGTGTAGTCATCGTTCAAAAGCAGAACCTTATACATGGGTGGTTCCTTAACCTTCTGCTCTTTCTTTGAACGAACACTTTCTTCCAACTCAGTATTAAAGTCACCCATAGAAACACTCTCTGAAGAATTACGCCCCAATGCCCTGCAGAGTGCAATTCAAGGTGCCATAATCGTCGGATTCAGACTATAGTCTGCAAGTATAATAATCATCTGAATCATTGCTTGTAAAGGGTCACAAAAAATTTTGTTTTGAAAGTGCTTAGCGACCGCAACATTTTTTGTATTTCTTACCACTGCCACAAGGACAGGGCGCATTCCGACCGACCTTTTTGGCTTTTCGCTGGGCTGGTTTTGGCTTAGCGGGCCCCTCTCCCCCTGAAAAGGACAGTTTCTGTTCTTTGGGTGCCCGGAGGTCATCAATCTTTTTAGGCTCTTCGATCTGGATGCGAAACAATATCCCCAGGGTTTCTTCTTTTACCCGGGCAATCATCTCATTAAACATCTCAAAGCCTTCCTTTTTATAAACCAGCAACGGATTCTGCTGGGCGTAGCCTCTCAGGCCGATACCTTCTTTCAGATGGTCCATAGACAGCAGATGATCCTTCCAAAGATTGTCAACGGTCTGCAGCATCACCACGCGCTCCAATTGCCGAAAATCCTCTGATCCGATGGCTGCTTCACGTTCGTTGTAAAGCGATTGGGCACCTTCAAAAATCAAACCCGCCAGTCCCTCTTGTCCGAGGTCCTCCAGCGCGTCCTCGCCATCAACATTCAGATAAAAATTGAACTGTTTAAAGGCGGCGCTCCGAATCGCCTTTAAATCCCATTCTCCAGATACGACTTCTTCGCCAAACATTTCAGCAGCGATATCTTCGGCTTTTTCTCGAATCATCTCAATGATAACGGGTTTTAAGCTTTTTCCGTCTAAGGCTTCGCGGCGTTGCCGATAGATAACTTCCCGCTGCTGATTCATAACATCATCATATTCAAGCAGCTGTTTGCGAATTTCAAAATTGTGCCCCTCAACACGGCCCTGCGCATTTTCAATCGCGCGGCTGATCATATTGTGCTCGATCGGTTCGCCATCGGGCATACCCAGCTTTTCCATAATTCCGGTGATGCGCTCACCGCCGAAAATCCGCAGCAAGTCATCTTCTAGAGCCAAGTAAAATCGTGAAGACCCGGGATCGCCCTGTCTGCCGGAACGTCCCCGCAGCTGGTTGTCGATTCGGCGACTTTCATGGCGCTCAGTGCCGATAATATGCAACCCGCCAACATCGGTTACACCATCGCCCAGAACAATATCCGTGCCGCGTCCGGCCATGTTCGTTGAAATGGTGACAGAGCCTGGTTGCCCGGCCATAGCGATGATCTCGGCTTCTTTTTCATGATTTTTGGCATTCAGCACCGAATGATTGATGCCTTTTTTCTTTAGCTTCTTGCTCAGATTTTCGGAAACATCTATCGATATCGTGCCGACCAGAACCGGTTGGCCCTTGGCGTTCAATTCCTTAATTTCATCTAAGACTGCATCAAACTTTTCTTTACGCGTTTTGTAAATCGCATCTGGAAAATCATCCCGAATCATCGGCATGTTGGTAGGAATCACCATTACATCCAGATCATAAATCTTTTTGAACTCGGCCGCCTCGGTATCGGCGGTGCCGGTCATGCCGGCGAGCTTGTCGTACATGCGGAAATAATTTTGAAAGGTGATTGTGGCCAACGTCTGGTTTTCATTTTCAATTTTTACGCCCTCTTTGGCCTCCAGGGCCTGGTGCAGCCCTTCGCTGTAACGACGGCCCGGCATCAGGCGACCGGTAAATTCGTCAACGATGATCACTTCGCCATCTTTGACGATGTAATCCACGTCACGCTTGAACAAGGTATGCGCTTTCAATGCCTGGTTGATATGGTGCAGCAATTCGATGTAGCGCGGATCGTAGAGGTTATCCACTTTCAGCAACTGCTCACATCGGGCAACACCATCTTCGCTAAGAGTTGCCGAGCGCGCTTTTTCGTCGATCCTGTAATGCTGATCGGCGGAAAGCCTCGGAATCAGACCGTTTACCTGATAATAAAGATCGGTAGACTTTTCAGCCGGACCAGAAATAATCAATGGCGTTCGCGCTTCATCGATCAGAATGCTGTCAACCTCATCAACAATGGCAAAATTATGATGCGGCTGGACCAGTGATTTGTGGTCAAATTTCATGTTGTCCCTGAGGTAATCAAAACCAAACTCGTTGTTGGTCCCATAGGTGATGTCAGCAGCGTAAGCCGCCAGGCGCTCGGCATCATCCAATCCATGGACGATGGTGCCCATTGATAAACCCAGAAACTGATAGATGTGACCCATCCATTCGGTATCCCGTCGGGCCAAATAATCGTTGACTGTAACAATATGCACGCCTTTTCCGGTCAGCGCATTTAGATACGCCGGTAACGTCGCCACCAGTGTCTTGCCCTCACCGGTTTTCATTTCTGCGATCTTGCCTTCATGCAGCACGATGCCCCCGATCAACTGGACATCAAAGTGTCGCATGTTCAAAGTCCTTAAGGATGCTTCTCTGACAGCCGCAAAGGCCTCCGGCAACAGGTCGTTAAGGGATTCGCCCTGATCAATGCGCTCTTTGAATTTGGCTGTCTGCGCTTTGAGTTCATCGTCACTCATGGCCTGAACAGCCGGTTCAAGGGCATTGATCCGTTCAACCTGAGGCTGAATCCGCTTTATTTCCCGTTCGTTTTTACTGCCGAAAACTTTTGTTAATGCGTTAAGTATCATTTCGTAAATGACTTTCTGATTCCATTGATTTAAAGAAAATGATCTCTTGGAGTGAATTATACCAAATCTGAGGTATGTCTCAATAACAAAATCAGCTCAGGATGATTATCAGGATTGCTTCAAATATAATGGCGGTAAGCATCAGATGCAAGGGCAGCAGGTACATTCAATGTCGTGTTGGCGTATGCTATAGGCGGCCAGCAGGTAAAGCCGAGGGTGTACGGATAGTAGCGCCAACCGAATCAAAGATAGGGATAGAGGCCGCTGCGTGCGTATCAGTTTAAGATGTACTTTGTTGGATTGACGGGAATACCGTTCAGACGCACTTCATAGTGCACATGGGGGCCAGTGCTGCGGCCGGTATTGCCAACCAGCGCAATGGGTTCCCAGCGTTTGACTTTTTCGCCGCGCTTTTTGAGAAACTTTTGGCAATGTCCGTAGCGGGTCACCATTCCGTGGCCATGATCGACAACAATTGTTTGGCCCAGCAATCCCTTGCGTCCCACAAAAATGACCACACCATCAGCCGTCGCCATGATAGGAGTGCCTTCCCGCGCAGAGATGTCGTGTCCTTGGTGAAATTCCCGCTGTCCGGTGAAAGGCGATCGCCGGAATCCGAATTTTGAGGTTACCCAGGACTTTTCGGCGCTTGAAATGGGACGAATTGCAGGTGTAGAAGCCAAAAGGTTTTGCTGATCTTCAAGGGATTTGAGCAGGGATTCAAATTCATATTGCTGCTGAATTGAGGCCCGGTTGAGCTCATCAATCTGCTCGTGCATATCACGTATTAAACCGGTGTGTTTTTCCATGAGGGGCAAACGCGCATCCAGGTCTTCAGGCACAGAGCCGCCGACACCGAATATATTGTTCGACTCGTTGGTTTTTTCGATATTGGCGATGATGCGAATTTTGGTTTCAAAATTGTTGAGCGCCACCAGTTTGCTTTTTAACGAATTGATCTCATTGGCAAACTCTTGAATCTGCTTGCGCTGGCTTTGAATTTCGCCCAGTTCACTGGTCAGATACACCTCACGTGACTCTAAGTGCTGGGTGGTATGTTTAAGCTGAAAATAATCGTAGACGACATAACCAAAAAGCGCAAAGCAGGCGAGTAGCAATACACCCGCCAATCGGATGACGGTTTTTGAGGCGCAGAATTGCTTAGCTGGCGCCCCGCTGTTGCTGAGAACAACAAAAGAAATTTTCTTTCGCATAGCGGTATACCTTAAAACAGATTTTTAATTTGCCCTGGTTTTTTAATATTCCCCATTCAACCCCGTATACAACCCGGGAGCGATTGGAGCCAATGGGTATGAGTGAGACGGCTGGGCGACAGGCATTTTGGGATTGTTTGGTATCATATCCTCAGCAGGCCTGTCAAGGCTGTTGGCGCCTATTGGTTTTGCGTTCAGTCAACCGTATCTTTTTTTCATACCCCAAAAGATCAAACGAAAAAAGAACGCCTTTAGGCCTGATCACCCAAAAGCGTTCTCGTTAAGCAATATTGGCAACCTGGCAGTCTTAGCCGCTTGGCTTTAGACCCATGGTTTTGCGCCGCCATCTTTCGGTGACTTTGCCCTTTCAATTAACTAAATTGTCCTAAAAACAATATATTAGGGTGCAATTTATTTGTCAATATATAAATAATCGTGTCTGGATTGTATATCGGCTTGTAGTCGGCAAACTTTAGCTTTTTTTACCGGTTGCCAATTATGCCAAACCCAGCTTAAACCGGAGAGACTTCAGCGTGTTTTTCATCAACATGGTTACGGTCATGGGGCCCACGCCGCCGGGCACCGGGGTTATCGAACCCGCAATCTCTTTGGCTTCATCAAAATCGACATCGCCCTTTAGGATGGCAATTTTCTTGCCCGTTTTTTCACTAATCTTTTCACCCACCCGGTTTACACCCACATCAATTACGCATGCCCCCGGCTTGATCCATTCGGGTTTGACCAGACCCGGTACACCAGCGGCAACAATCAGAATATCGGCCCGTTTACAATGAGCAGCCAAATCCTGGGTTCGGGTGTGTACGACGGTTACCGTTGAGTTGGCGCCATCGCCTTTTTGCAGCATCATATTGGCAATCGGTTTGCCGACGATATTTGAGCGCCCGACGACGACCACCTCGGCGCCGCTGGTCTCCACACCGGCGCGCACGATCATTTCTTGAATTCCGGCGGGGGTGCAGGGTGGAAATTTGACCTCTTTGCCGCCAATCATTAAACGACCCACATTGACCGGATGAAATCCGTCTACATCCTTGTCCGGATCGATGGCATTGAGCACTTTTTTTTCATCCAAGTGTTTGGGAAGCGGGAGTTGTACCAGAATTCCGTTTATCGAATCATCGTTGTTGTACTTGTCGATCAGGGCCAGTAGATCTTCCTCGGAAATATCATCGGACTGGCTATCTTGGATTTCCTTAAAGCCCAGCTGATTGGCGGTCTTGATTTTTAATGTGACGTAAGAAATGGAGGCCGGATTCTCCCCGACCAAAATGGTGACCAGGCCGGGAACAACGCCGTGCTCTTCTTTAATTTTTTTCACTTCATCCGAAATTTCATTTAAAATTTCTTCGCGGATCTCTGTTCCCTTAATCAACTTTGCTGTCATCTTTGTCCTCCTTTATGGGATAGTTATTAGTTATTCATTATCGGTTATTGATAAAGAAAATACTTGTTACATACAATTCATTCCAGGCAAAAAGTCAATAACTAATCACTGTATTTTGCACGATTCAGCTCATCACAGATAACCAATAACAAATAACTGAAAATCAGAGTGGATAGGGAATTGCACTTAAACCGGTGGTTTCATCGAATCCTAGCATGATATTCATATTTTGAACCGCCTGCCCGGCAGCGCCTTTCACCAAATTATCAATGGCAGATATCAGGATCAATCGATGACCGCGATTATCCAGCTGAAATCCGATATCACAAAAATTGGTGCCCTTGACATGCAGGGTATCCGGCCCATGCCCATCCGGGCATAGCCGCACAAATGCATGATCTGAATATGCCTTTTGCAAACAGCTGCGAATATCAGCCTTTTGCAAGTTGCCATTCGGTGAAGCATAAATGGTGGTCAACATTCCCCGGCTCATGGGGATCAGGTGAGGTACGAATGTTATATTGACCGGCCGGCCGGCTACACGGCTTAAAATGGCATTCATTTCCGGATTGTGGCGATGATTGGCAACCTTATAAGCTTTAAGGGATTCATTGACTTCGCAAAAATGGCTGGTTATCGCTAAAGACCTGCCGGCTCCGCTGACCCCTGATTTGGCATCAACAACGATGCTATCAATATCCAAAAAATTTTCACGTACCAATGGTATCAGTGGCAACAGGGTGCTGGTGGGGTAACAACCTGGATTACCGATCAAATCAGCAGATTGGATGTCTTCAAAATAGATCTCGCTCAGACCGTAAACGGCCTGTTTGAGCAAATCCTTAGCGGTATGCTGCTGGTAGGCAGATTCATATACGGCAACATCACTAAAGCGAAAGTCAGCAGATAAATCCACCACGCGAACACCGCGCTCGAGAAATTGCGGAACAAGGGCCATGGGCAATTGGTGAGGCAGCGCCAAAAATACAATGTCGGCCTTTTGACACACCGTTTCGAGATCCAGCTCATCGCAGGTCAGATCGACGTATCCAGCCATTGCCGGGTAAACCCGGTCGAATTGCACCCCGGCAAATTGACGCGAAGTCAAAACAGTTAGTTTTACCTGGGGGTGATTACTAAGAATTCTGACCAGTTCTGCACCGGCATAACCGGTTGCCCCCACAATACCCACCCGTACCATAAAACCCCCTTGATCTGATAAGGCTGTCAGAAACGCGTATCAGCTCGAACGGAATTGTGTTTAAATTTGATTTCTTACCAGATAAAACCGTTTGCTTCAAGTGGATTCAACGCAGGAGTTCAAAAGGTGATAACAATTCTAGAGGGCTAAGATACACCTATCAAGTGGGGTGGATGAAAAGGGCATACAACTTTTTTTGGGTATTCAGCTTACAGAAGAATCTTCCAGAGAAAGAACCCAACCGACATCGCCGGCCGGTTGCGCTATTGTTGATACACTCGTGCGGATCATGCGCTGATCAAACTCTGAAAGAAAGCTTATTTTGGATTTTTCAGACAGTTGCGCCGCCTGCTTTAGGGCGTTACCCAGTTTGGACTTTGCCTCAGCCGGGAAAATTTCACCCACCGGATGATTAAGAACTTCTGTCGGGGATTTGCCAATAATCTCAAATGCTGCGGGATTTACATTTACGATACGGCCATCAATGTCAACCACCACAACCCCCACGGCCAGACTTTCAATAACCGCTTGATGAAATTTTAAGGCGTCGAGCAAGCCAACAGCGTCGCGTCTGGGATAAACACCGCCGGTTTGTCTTATTTGAGTCCGGTCAGATGAGGGTTGAGGTTGCGTCTCAATTTCAGCCATGAGTCCATTCAATTGGACAGCCAGTTTGTCAATCGGCCCTTTGGCCATATAATAGTTGGCCCCTATTTCATTGAGCCTGCCAAGTTGCTCAACCATGACGCCCGACAGCGCTACAATTGGAAAATGGTTGGGACCATACTTAAGCCGCACATAATCAATAAACTGACTACCATCGACTTTGGGCATCACCAGATCCACAAACATCACATCATGCGGCAAGTCCTCTAGCTTAGAGATACCATCTTTGCCATCATAGGCCTTGGTGACGTCATAGCCCCGCTTTGTGAGCAGTTCGCTGACAAATTCGACAAAAAAATAATCCGCATCCACCACCAATGCTGTTTTTGACATTTCGATCCCCTTTAACGTTTATTCGATACAGACCCGGCGCACTTCACGCATATCAGAGGTGCCCTCAAAAACTTTGTGAACACCATCCTGTTTCAATGTCGTCATCCCATCTTTGATGGCCTGTTTCGCCAGGTCTTGAGATGTTGCCTGTCTTTTGATCAGTATTTTTATTTCCGGAGTGCCCTCAATTAATTCATGTATGCCCATCCGCCCTTTATAACCGGACCCATTGCATGTTTCACAACCAATTGATCGATGCAATTTGAAGTTGGTATTGTAATCGACCCCCAGCTCCTGGAAAGGCTTTTCCCCATAGTCCTGAATAATGTAGTTAAACTCTTCTTGTTTTGGGTGATACGTCTCGATGCATTCAGTGCACAATCTTCTGACCAGACGTTGCGCCAACACCGCCAGGAATGAGTCGGCAATGTTCAGCGGATTGATCCCCATATCCAGCAGCCGCGTCAAGGTCTCGGGGGCATTGTTGGTATGCAGCGTAGATAGCACCAAGTGACCGGTTAGAGAGGCCTCTATGGCGGTAGCGGCTGTTTCGCGATCCCGCATTTCTCCGATCATGATAATATCCGGGTCAAGGCGCAAAAAGCCGCGCATGATCCTGGCAAAATCCAAACCAATTTTGGGTTTCACCTGCACCTGACGCAATCCGGCCTGGGTAATTTCAACCGGGTCCTCAGCTGTCCAAATTTTGACATCCGGCTCGTTGATGCTCGCCAGCGCGGAATGCAGGGTCGTTGTTTTTCCTGAACCTGTCGGACCCACGCACAAAATGAGACCATAAGGCCGTAGGATGCACCGTTGCAGGACCTCTAGATTGCGCTCACTCAGCCCAAGTTCATCCAATTTTAGCATCCCGGATTTTGTCAAAATACGCAAAACCGCATCTTCAAATCTTCCGGCGGTGGGCATGGTCGAAACCCGCAGTTCAAATTCCTGGATGCCTTTGCGCTTGAAGCGTATTTTCCCGTCCTGGGGCAGACGGCGTTCGGCGATGTCAAGATCTGCCATGATCTTGAGCCGCGATACAATGGCCGGTGCCATGGCATTGGGCACCTGGATATACTCATGACAGACCCCGTCGGTGCGAAAGCGTATGGTCGTCTTGCGCGTGATCAACGATGGCTCAATGTGGATATCGGATGCTTTGTTTCGAAAGGCGGTCACCAATACCTGATCGACAAATTTGACCACCTGGCTGGAAGACTCATCCAAGCCCGTTAAGTCCTCCTCAATCTCCTCTTCTTCTTCAAATGAAATATCCGGTATAATTTCATCCAGATCTTCATATGCATTTTCGGTTAATTTCTCAACTTTTGGATCAAAGAAGTGATTGATATAGCTTTCAATGTCCTCTTTATACCCCACTGCGAAATTAATCTTCTGATTCGGCATCAAGGCCTTAATGTGGTCTGTTTTCCGCAGATCCTTGGGATCGTCGACCAAAATCTCGACACCTTTTTTCGTCCATTTTAGCGGGACCCATATATAATACAGCAAAAATGACTTTTTCAAATTATTGGTGAGTTCCACCGGAACGATGATATCCGGATCAAAACTGCGAAACGGTAACCCATAAAACAGGGACAGGGATTTGCCCACTTCTTCCTTTTTAACTTTAAAGCGATCGGTTAAAACAAATTCAACGCTTTTGCCCGCTTTCTTGGAGATCGCCAGTGCATCTTGGAGCTGATTGGTTGTAACCATTTTGTTTCGCAGCAAATAATCATATCTTGAACTGGTTGACATACTCGATTTCAAAGCATCGATTTTAGCTGAAATTTCTTGATTCTTCGGATCAATTTTAGCTGCGGTTTCATACAGCTCAAGGGCCTGGTCGCGCTGCTCCCTACTTTCCATCTCATTGCCCAGCCAGAATTGAATCTTGGCGGTTTCTTTATCATTCAAGTTGTGCTGATAAATAACCTTCATCGCTTTTTTGACAACTGCTTGCGCCTGTTGGGTTTGCAGCAAACAAGTTAAATAGTCAACCACGATCTGGGCGGGGGAATAATCCAGTTTTGAGTAATCGGATTTTCCAAAATCAAATTCAAGCAGCTTCTCATATTCGACAATCGCCTCCTCAAGCAGCCCGAGTTCTTTCAGCGCCCGTGCTCCGTCTAGTATCGTCGGCACATCATCGTGTAATGACAGGTTTTTTCTAAACAGCGATATATCTTCGGCCGAAAGCCCCTGGTTTTCGGCCATCTCTCTCAGCTCCAATTCTTTGCGCAAGTTACCGATTTTATTTTTTAAACTACCATTGGCCGCATCTTCCCCATCGGATGATAGGGATAGCACTTCTTCATAAATGGTGAGCGCCTCTTGAATCATCCCCATGGAATGACAGGTTTCAGCTTCTTTGATCTTCAGTTTGATGTCCGGTTGTTCAATCGGCTGTGCGTTACTCATAATTGTTTACCCTGACCTTATTCATCAGCATGCGAATTTTGGAGACCTTGTTGTACAGGCATTTATGACGCTAATTTAACAGCAGTTCGTAACATGACCACGGTTATGAAGCTCATGTATGCGCAGATGCGCACTCAAGCCCATTACCGCTATCGGCTGCTTTTGAAAAAACTTTAGGGGGTTAAGATGAACTTGCGAGCAGGTCAGTCGAGTGGAGAACGGGCATCAAATGCTTGACAGAATTTCAATTCCATTTATAATTTTATTATCAGGTTTGCGTGTTTGTGATGGGGCGCCTGAACGAGAAGTCCAGCCCTATCCAGAATGACATCGGACGGTAACCGGAGAAAAATATGCCAACATATGAGTATGAACATGTTCAGCAAGAGTGCAAATTGGGGAAGGTGTTTGATGTTCAACAAACCTTAAAGGATGATCAATTAACGCAATGTCCCCAATGTGGCGAAGCGGTACGAAAAATAGTATCGAAAATCAATATCAGCTGCCCAAAAACCAACAGCGAACTGCGCGACATGGGCTTTACCAAGCTGGTTAGAAGAGACGACGGTGTCTATGAAAATGTCACCGCTCGCGGCAACGATAGTCGCTATATGGAACGCGGCAAACCAAAGACCATCCCGGATTTGAGTAAGACGATTAGTGATTAGTCTGCAGGTTTCAGGTGTCAGTGTTCAGGTGTCAGAAGACAGAAGCAAGACAACAAAAGTCAGACGATAAATACGAATGATGGATGGATCAACATATCTGTCTTCTGTTTTCTGCCTTCAGTCCTCTTTTTGCTGACACCTGACACCTGAACACTGACACCTAAAAATTTGACCCCTCCAAGCCCGCCAACAGATACTTGGTTTAAAATTCCCGATTCCCCCGATTACTTGGTCATCTTGGCCACTAAAAATCCGGCATTTCGCCGTAGAATAAACAAATTAACCGATTCACCAGATTCAATTTGGCGTAATAGAGATTTATAGCCTGCAACATTTTTGACCGGTTTACGATTGATCTCTTTGATAATATCACCAACTCGCACATCCGCGCCATCGCCTTTACTACCGGTTGCCACCTGGGTGACGATAACACCGACGCTTTCATCAATGTTAAAACGTTGGGCGATTTCAGGTGTCAGGTCTGATACCCGAATGCCAAATTCTTCGGTCTGCTCGGGGGTAGGCCCCCGCCTGGCCAATCTTTCCTCAGGACGCTTGGCAATTTTGACGCTGACCGTTTTTTGTTTGCCGTTGCGCAGTAACTTTATCTTAGCCCTGTCATTGACCGGAATTTTTGCGATGATGCTGGTCAACTGACGGCTAGTAGTAATATTTTCACCATTTACGGTCAGAATAATATCTTTAGGCTTAATCCCTGCTTTATCTGCCGGATCACCATCAAAAACATCGGCTACAAATACGCCCTTCTTGCTCTCGACATTATAGTATTCGGCCATCTCAGCACTTAAATCCTGGATGGCGACCCCGAGCCATCCCCGGGTAACCTCACCTTCCTCTTTAAGCGCTACGATAATATCCCTGGCCAGATTTATAGGAATGGCAAAACCAATTCCCTGGCCGGTGGCGACAATGGCTGTGTTAATGCCGACCACTTCACCCTGCATATTCAGCAGCGGCCCCCCACTGTTGCCTGGATTGATGGAGGCATCGGTTTGAATGAAGTCATCATAAGGGCCTGACCCGATCACACGTCCCTTGGCACTGACGATTCCAGCTGTGACTGTTTGCTCAAGTCCGAATGGGCTGCCGATGGCCACGACCCATTGTCCCACTTGAAGTTGGTCGGAATTGCCGAGTTTTACCGTGGCAAATTTCTCATCAGACTCGATCTTAAGCAGGGCAATATCGGTATTGGGGTCTCGGCCGACAATTGTGGCATTAAATTCACGTTCGTCTTTGAGCTTTACTTTTATCTGGTCCGCATCTTCAATGACATGATTATTGGTGACGACAAACCCGGCTTTGTCGATGATAAATCCAGACCCAAGGCTGGGCTGTTTAAATTCTCTTTGGTTTTCATCACCAAAAAACCGCTCAAAAAAATCTTTGAAGGGGCCCTCTTTACCCCAGGGGTCGCGCTGAAATTGGCGAAAAACCGGCCCGCCGCCTTTAATGGTTTTCACCGTTCGGATGTTGACCACTGCTGGGCTGACCATCACTGCCAATCGATTGAAACTGGCAGGTGCGTTAAAATACTGTGTTTCTTTGGCATATGCGCTATTTGCCCCAAAATCAAAGGCGACGCTGATTAATCCGATCATGATGGCAACAATGATCAAAACAGAGGCGAAGGTTAACCATTTATTGGCACCGTTGCGGCGAGTCATTTAGATAACTCCTTTCAAAACGCTGTGACATGGCAATTGTCGTTTGTTTTTACCCAGCGCTACGGTAAGAACAGGAGCCGTTTAATGATAGCGCTTTTATTTGGTAAGCATAAGGCGCTGCTTCATTCGTTGGACGACTTGCAAAAATGGCATTATTGTAATAGAATTTCTGCTAAACCATATAGCGGGATACAGATTTCCAGTAAACCTAAGATAAATCTATTTCTCATCTTTTCTATGTTTTAGCAAATAAATTTTCCAGGTTTTATTGGTTGTGTACGATGGATCGGTTTAATCCACCTGCCTGCGCCACCATCCCATTAAATTTTTGGAGTTGAAGCGGCCGACTGAATATTTGCACCGGTCTTGACAATGATGCTTTGTTTTTTTATAGCCACTTGCTCTGGCAATGAATGCAATCCAAATGGGAGATATCCATGATTCAAGTCGAAAACCTTACCAAGTATTATCACACGCTTTGCGCTGTGGATCAGATTAATTTCGAGATTCAAAAAGGTGAAATCCTTGGGTTATTGGGCCCTAATGGGGCAGGGAAAACCACCACACTGCGAATGCTCACCGGATACTTGCACCCCAGCTCGGGAGATATCCATGTCAAAGGATACCGTATTGATAAACACACTTTAGAAATAAAAAAAATATTGGGCTATCTGCCGGAATCTGCCCCGTTATATCATGATATGTTGGTCTTCGATTATCTGAATTACGTGGCAGCGATCCGGCAAATTGATGGTTCCAAAAAATCTGAGCGCATCCGTCACTTGGCGGACCTGTGCGGTATCAATGAGGTTATGCACCAGCCGATCGGTGAGCTTTCCAAAGGATACAAACAACGCGTGGGGTTGGCTCATGCCATGATGAATGACCCGGAAGTTTTGGTCCTGGATGAACCGACCTCAGGCCTTGATCCCAACCAGATTGTTGAAATTCGAAAAATCATCAAGGCAATCGGCAAAGAAAAAACGATCATCCTGTCAACACACATTCTCAGTGAGGCAGAAGCTACCTGCGACCGTATTGTCATCATCAGCCAGGGCAAAATTGTAGCAGATGGCAGTGCTGAAAACCTGAAACAATCCACACGAGGCAAAAACATTATGAATCTGAGTGTTCAAAACACAGATTTCAAAACCGTGCAGCAAAAACTTGCAAGTATCAAAGGGCTGGATGAGATCACGTGGTTATCTGAAACCGACGGCATCCTGAACGTCAGCCTCAGTTACCCCTCCACAGAGGATTTGCGGCCACAGGTCTATGGCCGGATAAAAGAAACCGATTGGATTCTCTTGGCGTTTCATCAGGAAACCCAGTCATTGGAAAACATTTTTCGCGAACTCACCAAGGAGAACTAACATGCATCAGGTGGTTCATATTTTTCGCAGGGAGTTTAACGCTTATTTTATCTCCCCGATTGCCTATATCGTTATTTCAATTTTTCTGCTGGTAACCGGTTGGTTCTTTTTTGCGACCTTTTTCCTGTTCAACCAGGCGAATTTAAGAACATTTTATGCGCTATTACCGGTTATTTTTGCTTTTGTCATTCCGGCCATTACCATGCGCCTCATATCTGAAGAATTAAATGTGGGATCTGATGAAATTTTATTGACGATGCCGGTGACCGCTCGGGATGTCATCCTCGGCAAATTCTTTGCCAGTGTAGCGATGATCATTGCGATGTTGGTGCCCACCTTTGCCTATCCGCTGACCGTCTCTTTGATGGGCCCGTTGGACTGGGGACCTGTGATCGGTGGATATATGGGTGCTATTTTATTGGGCGCTGCATTCTCAGCCGTCGGGTTGTTTGCATCGGCACTGACGCGCAATCAGATCATTGCCTTCATTATTGGTTTGGCCATCTGCTTTGCATTGACGTTGATTGACAAATTACTCCACTTCATTCCCCAGTCATTATTAGGTTTTTTTGCCTATCTGGGGGCTGATTTCCATTTTCAAAATATCGCCAAAGGCATCATCGATAGCCGTGACATTCTCTATTTTGTTAGCGTTTGCTTTATCGGCCTATATGCGGCCTATCTGGCTTTACGTGCAAAGCAGTAAGGAGATCATTATGCCGTTAAAAAAAGGTTCGGAAACATACATTAAGTTTTTAATCTATTTGATTGTCATCGTATTGGTTAACATCGCCGGTACTACCCTATTTTTCAGACTCGACCTGAGTGCCAATAAAATGTACTCGATCTCCGATGCCAGCAAGAAGGTGGTATCAACTCTGAGCGAACCGCTGACCGTAAAAGTCTTTTTTACAAAAAACCTGCCTGCTCCGCATAACAATACCGAACGCTATTTGCACGATCTGCTCGAAGAATATGCCATTAATGCCAATCACTACTTTAACTACAGCTTTCATGACGTCAGCGCCGAGGAAGGTGAATTGTCCGAGGAAAGCCAGGAAAACCAGAAGCTGGCAAACAATTATGGCATTCATCCTGTTCAGATTCAGGCCATTGAAAAAGATGAGGTTAAATTTCAACGCGCCTATATGGGGCTAGTGGTCATCCACGGCGATCTCATTGAGCGCATTCCGACAATAGCGACAACAGAAGGTCTCGAATACAATCTGACAACCGCCATCCAAAAGTTGAATAATAAGATCAGTGCGCTGTTGAGGATAGAAGACAATATTCAGATTAAACTGTTTTTATCTTCCTCGCTGAATCAAATCGCATCTTATATCGGCCTGAAAAACCTTGCGAAGTTTCCTGAAGATATCAAGGAGATGGTCGCCCAGTTAAATCAAAAAAACTACAATAAACTTGATTTCGAATTTTTCGATCCCAGCGCTGATGAAAGCCTAGCCGCAGCAGTTAAACAACACAATATCATGACCGTTAAATGGCCAGCTCTGGACGACGGGCGCATTCTGCCCGGCAACGGCGCCATCGGTATGGTAATGGATTATATTGGACGGACCACAGTGGTGCCCTTACTGCAAGTGATCAAAATTCCCATTATCGGCACCCAATATAAACTCATGACCATCGCGGAAGTCGAAGAGCTCATTGGCCGCAATATCGAAGCCCTGATTGATATCAATCAGGACCTGGGGTTTGTCGCCGGCAATGGGACACTGGACATTGGTGGTGTATCACCACTGGGCCCCAACATCCGTCAGAATCCGGATGCCGTCCTGAATTTTCGAACCCTGATCTCCCAAAATTACACTTTAAAGCCAGTTAATGTAGAAACAGAATCCATACCCGACGATCTCCATTCGATTGTTATCGCGCGCCCGACAGAGCCTTTTTCAGATTATGGCCTGTTTCAAATTGACCAATTTTTAATGAAGGGTAAGAATTTGATCCTGTTCCTGGATCGCTTCCAGGAAGTTCAGCCTGGCAATCAACAGGCCAGAAGTCTGGGAGGGCAGCAGACGGTCTTTGTTCCATTGGACACCGGGCTTGAGAAACTCCTGAGCCATTACGGGATTCGCGTTAAACAGTCTTATGTTCTGGACGAAAATTGCTTTCATCAGGAAGTGCCGGCCCAACTTGGCGGTGGGGAACGGGCCATATATTATGCGCCGATCATTAAAAACCGGTTCATCAATAAAGAACTGAGCTTTATGAAAAACATCAAAGGGATGGTGACCTTAAAAATCTCTCCTCTGGAGATTGATACAGAGCGTCTGACAGCCAGTAACATCGAAGCCACCCGTCTGATATCCTCCTCAGAAAAATCTTGGGAAATGAGTGGTCGGATTACCTTGAACCCGATGTTTCTGCAGCCACCCAAATCCGATGAGGAAATGCAGAGCAAAGCGCTGGCGTATTTTCTGTCCGGAGAATTTCCGAGTTACTTTGCCGACAAACCCATACCGGAAAAGAATATGGATGAGCAGCAGGAAAATAATCAGACATCCGATCAGGCGTCTGCGATTGATCTTTCCAAAATCACCGCCGAGGGTCAATTTTTGGCCAAAGGCAAACCCGGAAAAATCTTTCTGATGGCTTCAAGTGATATGCTCAGAGACAATATACTGGATGCCGGCGGCAGGGGGCCGAATGCAACTTATATCCTGAATGTCATCGATTATTTGAACGGCCGCGAGGACATCGCCGTTATGCGCGGCAAACAGCAGCGGTTTAATCCCCTGGATGATGCAGCGGCCTCAACCCGAACATTCGTTAAATCGTTGAATATTGTCGGTCTGCCAGCGCTCGTTGTGGTTTTTGGCATCGCGGTATGGTTTCGCCGGCATGCCCGTAAGAAGAATATTCAGGTGATGTTCCAAAAGTCATAAGTTCCGCCTGAGGCGGTTCAGGTGTCAGGTGTCAGGTTTCAGATATTTCAATTTCACTGACACCCGAAACCTGACACTTTGGTAATAGAATCCAAAATGATGAAACTTAGAGTACAGAAAGCTAAAATATGAAAGTCAAGAAAGAGTATATCATTCTTATCCTGATCATCATCGCATTATGCGTCTATCTTTTTACGCGCAGCGGCGATCGCACCCATTATCAGCTACCGACACTCGCTAAACTCGACCCCGGCAATATTACCAAAATTGAAATATCAAAAGAAAACGATACGATTATTTTAAAAAAGAAAGACAATCAATGGCACCTTGAGCCTAAAGGATATTTGGCTGACATCAACAAGGTCAATAGCATTTTAGCAGTTTTTGAAACCCTTTCCCTGGCTGCCTTGGTGTCGGAATCAAAGGATTACCAGCGCTATGACTTGAATCCGGAAAGACGCCTCATTGCTAAAGCCTGGCAGGACGATGCGCTTGTACGAAATTTGGATATCGGCAAAGCCGCCCCTTCATTTCGGCATACCTTTGTCAAACTCGCTGATGACACTCGCGTTTTTCATGCCAACGACAATTTTCGCAGCAAATTTGATCAGACACTGGACAACCTGCGCGACCGCAGTGTTTTGTCTTTTAAACCCACTGATATTCAGCTGGTTCACATTACAAAAGAGCAGACAGCGGTCGAATTGGTTCGCAATGAGGTGCCGGTGCAACCGGCGGCATCCCAGCTCGAAAAAACAGACGCATCCTCACCGGTTGCCGTCAAATTTGAATGGCAGGACCGCAACGGAAAAAGCATCAACGAGCAGAACCTCAGTCGCCTGCTAACCACACTGAGCAGCCTTAATTGCACCGGGTATATCGATGATCGCAAAAAGGATTCATTTTCAGAGCCAATCTATATGGTGAGGCTAAATGGAATACAGGAACACCAGCTGGATATTTTTGCCAAGCTTGAAAATGATGCTGATAACTATCCGGCAGTCTCTTCCGGCAGCGACTACCCGTTTCTGCTTTCCGACAGTCAGATAAAGCAAATTATGAAAGACCCTGCAGAGATGCTCAAAAAGGCAGAAGAGGATAAGAAAACATCAGAATAAGCAAAACGACCTTAGTCGCCGTCACCTTGTAGCCTGAATGCAACCTTTAGAGGATTGTGATCCGAGGAAGTGACTTCGACCACCACCGCCTCTTCAAGCGTCAATCCACGATAGTATATACGATCCACCGTGTAGCCGAATACCTTACGGGCCGCATCGGTTTTGAAGTTTGCAGGCACAAGCGCCAGACGTCCGGCTTCTGTTTCAATAATCGATATGCGTTCTTCACTCCAGGTGTTAAAATCACCCGCTACAATCATGGGGCCCTCATGATCGCTCAAAACTTCTGTCATCTGGCGCACCTGTTTACGAAATGCAGTAAGATCCGGCGCAAAATTGATCATATGAACATTGGCGATCATCAGAGAGTGATGGCTATGTGCCAGCGGATAGCGCGTGATCAATATGGTTTTAGGAAAACGGATCAGAGGCTCCGCCGCCCTTTGGGGGCAGATAAAATCAGGTTCACTGTTCGCAGCCGTCAAGACCCCTGTCTTTATATCATGGTATTCAAAGGCCGTCACCAAATGCCAATAATAGGGCTTGCGATTCAACCAGGTTTTGAGTTCATCAGTTAGATGAGCCTCTTGAATTAAGAGGATATCTGCATTTTGCGAAAGGCGCTCAAGATCCTTTTCCCAGCCTGCTCGGTTTTCTTTTTGGATATTCCAGCTCAACAAACGGAAAATAGAGGCCTTGGTGCCCATGCTCCTTACCGGCGTTGACAGCTGAGGAAAGTAGGCAGATTCAGGCTGACACAGGTCTTCAGCGGGTATCAGATCGAATTTGTGCGGCTGGTTTTCCACCGTCAGGTTATCCGGTATACTCACGCAGCCGGAAACGGATAGGTAAAGAGCAAAAAAAAGAACAACCAAGTGTTTCATTCACTAGCATTCCACTTAAGATTTTTGGGTCGGATCAATGATTTTCATGCAAAAACCAGGTAGACGCAAATTTTGCACGAGTCGGAAACTTTCATATGCAAGGCATTTAAGGACGAGGCTAGCCGCCTCAGGCGGATGCCTCGTCCTTAATAATCCGCCTGAGGCGGACCGATGGAAGCCTGCGACGCGCCCACCGGGTGAAAATAGATGAGAAATAAAAAAGATACCAATCAATTTTAGCATAAATGAAAAATTCTCATCTATTTTCATGCAAATCCCAGGTTATAGCTGGTCATCAAGATCAAATAACCCAAAAAACCAGGCCTGAATACGCTGCCAAGAATTACGTGCCGGCTCCCTGCGAAGGATCGTGTCCCCCGCTTTCCAGTACAGACGGCCTTTCTCATCGAGCAGAACCTGCCAGGAATTTTCCGGCTTCAATTCTTCTTCGAATTCCAAAGCAATGGCTTCGGCCAGCTTTGTGCTATCGATGATAATACCCATTTCGGTATTAATATAAATGGAACGCGGGTCCAGATTCAGTGACCCCACAAAAGAGACCTGGCGATCGATGACCATGTATTTGGCATGCAGACCGAATGCTCTTGATTTCACCGGAGGCGTGTCAAACTTTCCTCTGGCAGAGGCATCATGCCGCATTTCAAAAAGCTCAACGCCCATTTCGATCACATTTTTGCGGTGTTTTTTGTACCCGCTGTGAACGATGGGATGATTGGTCGAACCCAGTGAATTGGTGAGCACTACAACGCGAACACCTTTTGATATCAAAATCGGCACATCATTATAAAAATCTTCATGGGGAATAAAATAAGGCGTTGAGATCAACAACTCATGTTTGGCGTTGACCGTCAGCTCTCCTAAGGTTTCGATCAACTGCATCGGTGGTATTTTTTCGCCGACCAATGGTTCGTCATATATAACGCTGGCCGTGCCGCCTTTCATTCTCTGTTCCAGCCTGGCCAGCAGCGTTTTTGTGTCAGGATTATTTTGCTGAAATTCAACCAGCTTCCACTCCTTTTTATCCAGCTCCTCCTGCAATTCTTCGCGCAGTTGCGGTAAAAGTTCTCGGTTCTTATAATTCTGTAGCAGAGCCTCACCCGGATAGGCCCACTGGTTGTTCCAGTAAATATCGAAAGAGTGGGATACTTTTTGGGCAACCGCTCCAAAGGCCACAACATCGAAATCCGTAAAATTTTGTTTTGGGTTTAGACCAAAATATTCGTTGCCAATATTGCGGCCGCCCACTAAGGCAAAGCGATTGTCGGCCACAATCAGTTTGTTGTGCATGCGATGATTCAGTTGCTGGATATTTCCCAGGTATTCCAACACAAACAGCAGCATTGAGGAGGTGCGCTGTTGCATTGGATTAAAAAGGCGGATTTCAATATTGGGATGTTGACTGAGCGCGGCCACAGACTTGTCGGCGCCGATGATATAAATATCGTCCACCAGTATGCGCACCCGCACGCCGCGGTCTGCCGCTTTGACCACCCGATCCAGAAGCAGGTCGCCGCTGGCATCGGCTTTCCAGATAAAATACTGCATATCCAGGGTTTCTTCGGCCATATCCGCCAACAACAATCGCCAGTGCATGGCATCATCATTGCGGAACAATTTAAAAAATCCCGAGCGACCCTGATCCACATCCTCTACCCATTCACGGGTCATAACCGCCAGACGATTATCGGGAGGCGGGTCATACGCGTATGAGGGTGTTTTGCCTTCAGGTGTTGGCAAAGTAGCACAGGCCGCCAAGATCAATAGGGTCAGAACCAGCCAGATAGGTTTAAAAGACTTAACGAAGCCTACCATTATTCGATGACCTGCTAAATCATATGCGGTTAAATAAGATTTAGATCTAACCATTTAAAATGATCTCCTAATGCAGTTTAGGATTGTTTAGCCGAATCGGTCAGTGGAATGAAATGAAAAGGTAACTGGCTTATAAACACTCAGATGTTGTCTGAGGGCTTCCGCAAATTGCGGGATGTCGCATCTCATCCTATTACACTAAGGTGCTCAAAAGGCCGACGAAAAAACACCACAATTATAATAAAAAGTAAACTGAGTTCGAAATTCTCAGCTTTTGTTCGAGACCAAGGCGCAAGCCGGCTCAAAAGTGGAGCGTACACGATAGTACGTGAGCATTTTGAGCCGGCTTGTAACACAGGTATCGGGCAAAAGATGGGGATTTGGGACTCAGTTTTAGCCGCCGAGATAGGCCTTTTTTACCTCCGGATCCTCCAGCAACTGCTCTGAAGAGCCCTCCAAAACCAGATTGCCGTTTTCCAGCACGTAGCCGCGCTGCGCAAATTGCAGGGCCAGACGAGCATTTTGCTCGACCAGCAATATGGTGGTGCCCTCCTTATTAATCTCCTTGAGGGCATCAAACATGCTCATCATCAACAGCGGTGCCAAACCCATGGAGGGCTCATCCAGCAGCATGACCTTGCGACCGCTCATATAGGCTCGACCGACCGCCAGCATTTGCTGCTCACCACCACTAAGCGTGCCGGCTTTTTGTACCTGCCGTTCATCCAGACGCGGAAAAATGGAAAAGACCCGCTCAATGTCTTTGTTGATCTGGTCATTGTCTCTGCGGGCAAAGCAGGCCAGTTTTAAATTTTCCATCACCGTTAAATTATCGAACAGACGCCGCCCCTCGGGGACATGCGAAATACCCAGTTGGCTGACCACTTTATCGGCAGCGTAATCAAGCAAGTCCTTTCCCTGAAAGGTCATACGGGAACCCTCATCAGCAGGAACCATGCGCGAAATGGCTTTAAGTGTGGTGCTTTTACCGGCACCATTGGCGCCAATAATACAAACAATTTCGCCTTCTTCAATTTCAAAATTCAGCCCGTGCAGGGCTTTAATATTGCCATAGGAAACGCGCAACCCTTCAATGGATAACAACATTACTCTACGATCTCCTTGCCCAGATAAGCTTCGATAACCTTGGGATTGTTTTGAATTTCCTCCGGTGTGCCCTCCGCTATCACTTCCCCAAAAACCAGGGTCTGGATCCGTTCACACAGTTCCATAACCACCTTCATGCGATGTTCAATCAGAAAAATGGCTGGTTTGAATTTTTCTTTGATCTGGCGAATGATGTCCATCATTTGAACCAGTTCTTCCGGGTTCATACCGGCGGTGGGCTCATCCAGAAACAGCACTTTGGGCTCCGTGGCCATTGCCCGGGCCATCTCGACCCGCCGCTGCGCACCATAGGGCAGATTCGGTACCCACTGGTCGGCAAATTGATCGACACCAAACAGCTTTAAGAGGCTATAGGCCTTTTCTTCGCTTTCGGCTTCTTCACGGTTGCGACGGGGCGTTCCGAAAAATGCGCCGATGAGACCGTAGCTAAGTTTGGAATAGCGGGCCATTTTGACATGCTCTAAAACGGTCATATGCCGCCATAGCAGCATGTTTTGAAAGGTGCGGCCGATGCCCAGCGCTGCAATGTCGTGAGGCGTGCGACCGTTTAATTTGTGATCTTCCAGAAAAACATTGCCTTCAGTGGGATTGTAGATACCGGTAATCAGGTTGAAAATCGTTGTTTTACCCGCTCCGTTAGGTCCAATGAGCCCCCGAACCTCACCAGGTTTGATCTCCAAATCATAATTGTGTACTGCCCGCAGGCCACCGAAAAAATGGGTCATATTTTCAACCCTTAACATAGACATGCGCTACCTCTTCTTTTCCCCATTGGTTAAAACCCAATGGGGAGTTATTCGTTATTTGTTATTCGTTAATCGTCTGTGAGGAATAAAACCAAAAATCCATTCCATCAATATCAAGACCCAATAACAAATAACCAATGACAAATAACGCCTGATTGAGTGTTTGGCTCAATTAGGATTTTCTGTCTTTTGGTTGTACCAACTTGCGGGCATCGAATTCCTTGAAGGCAATCAGTCCCGTCGGTCGGAAAATCATCACCAGTATCAGCAGCAAGGGGATAATGATCCATTTGAAAATTTCCAGCGGCCGCAGGGCCTCGCCCAATAAGCTGATGCTGGTGGCGCCCACAATAGCACCGTATACCGAGTTTAAACCCCCAAAATAAACCATGGCCAATACTTCGGCCAGCTTTTGAATACCAAACGTGCTGGGATTGACATAGCGCAGCACATGCGCAAACAAGCCGCCGGCAACACCCGCCCAGAAAGCGGCAAATAAAAAAGCGACAAATTTGGTGCGCCGCGTATTTACTGTCATGGCATCAGCCGCCATCTCGTTATCGCGTACGGCGTTAAGCGCTTTTCCCAGCGTAGAGCGCACAAAGTTATTGATCACCCAGATGCAAATCACGGTGGTCAAAAATACCACTGGCAAATTGGCCCAGTCCGGCTGACTGCCCAAACCGCGGGGCCCGCCAACCACCTCCAGGTTTTCAATCAAGCTCTTTACGATAAACAAAAAGGCCAGTGAAATAATCGCCAGATAATCACCCCGGGTACGAAATGACGGTATGGCCACAACCATAGCACCAATAGATGCCGCCACCCCGCCCAAAAACAGCGCAACCGGGAAAAAGAAAGGTCCGATGGCTGCCGGCAGCACAGCTGCGCCGAAGATTTTATCATTTACAAAAAGTGAGACAGTAAAAACGGAAGTTGCATAGGCGCCCAGGGCCATAAATCCGGGATGCGAGCAGGAAAATTCGCCCATGTAGCCGTTAATCACATTCAGACTCAAGGTAACCATGACCGCAATGAGGGTCAGTTTGACCACCAGGACGCGATAATCACTCATTCCCGACCACAGGTGCAGTATCAGATAAAGTAACGCCAGGTGGACTAAAATGGAAAAAACGGTCGAAAAATCCGCCAGAATAGCGCTCAGCCGGTTCACGGCGGCTGCGCCAAAGCGTACGATCAGGCCGATGGGTAAGAGATAAATCAGCGAAAGGTACAAGGCCGCTCCGGGAATCAACAGCGGTTTTTTGAGCATGATAACAAAGCCGAACAAAACCGGTGCCTTGGGCAGCCCCAGCCCCCTGGCCAAAGGTGTGCCGATCGCCATTTCCAGGCCAACTGCAATCAGAGCCCCGATCAGCCAACCCAGCAGCGGGACCTGCGACACCCAGGCGCGTATATTCAGCTTTGACCATAACGATGGCAATGACAATTTTGCGCTCGTTCCTTCCATATCAAATCCTTGTTTCTTATGACATTTAACTGATGAAACTGCTGCGGCAAAGCTCGGGCCGAGCTATTACAGCCTCAGCCGTGCACTGTAAGCTTCCCCAAAAAATCCATGGGGCCTGAAAACCAGGATCAGTAAAACAATCGAATAGGCAATCAGATCGCGAAAGGTTGAGGGTACAAATGGTATCATGGGTACAAAAATTTCAATAAAGCCGAGCAAAAACCCGGCCAGAGTGGCCCCAATAATCGATCCCCTGCCCCCCAGAATTGCCGCGACAAACGCTTTCCAACCGATCAGGATCCCCATATACGGATCCAGTACCGGATAGGCCACACCGAAAAGAATACCGGCGGCTGCGGCCAGAGCTGACCCAATGGCAAAGGTCATGGCCGCAATCTTGTTTATTGACACACCCATTAGCGGCACGACCACATAATCAAACGCCATAGCGCGCATGGCCATCCCGTACCGTGTGTGACGGATGAACTGGTGCAGCGCGGTGGCCAATGCCAGAGAGACCACCACGATCATGATCTTTTTATTGGTGACAAAAACACCGCCCAGATCATAAGTGACGGTGTTTATCAGGGACGGAAAACTGACGCGTTGGGCACCCAGCAGAATCAGGTTGCCGGTCTCCAGGATGATGCCGATCATCAATCCGGTGATAGCTGCCGATGCCCGCGGCGCATCGCGCAAAGGGCGATAGCCGATGCGTTCAACGATCATACCCACAAACGAGGTTAAGAACATGGAGAAAAGAATGGTTAATACCAGGATCAGCCAGCTGGGCAGCGCAAAGGCCCCCATGGCGGTGAGGGCAAGCATGGCTGAAGCCACCCCGAACCCGATATAGGCGCCGACCATAAAAATATCGCCATGGGCGAAGTTAAACAGCATCAGAATACTGTACACCATCGAATAGCCCAGGGCGATCAGCGCATAAAAGCTTCCCCACTGCAATGCATTGATCAGGTTTTGCAACAGTACCATCTACCACTCCTCGTTCTTCTAAAAAGGCGGGCTCAGGGCGCAAGGCCCTGGCCCGTCTTTTGTTACTACAGGTTCCCAGGTTCAAAGTTCACCGTTCAGGGTTAACTCCCTTTGGGATGCTTTTGGTATACATAACCCTCAGGTCTTTTTAAACTCTGAACCTTTGAATCCCTGAACCTTGAACGTTTATCTATATTTTATGGGCACACCGATTTGTAGAACTCGAATTCACCGGCATCGCTGATGCGAACGACCACGGCACATTTAACCGGATCGCCTTCTTCGGTGAATGTCATCTGGCCGGTAATGCCGTCAAAATCTTTAATTTTGGCCAGTTGTTCGCGAACCGCCGCACGGTCTTTTTTGATGTCGCCGGTCAACCCACCGGTATTTTGAATCGCCTGTTGCAGTAGACGGATGCTGTCCCAGGTCAACGCACCGACATCATCGGGCACGTAACCATGTTTTTTATTGTATCGATCGATAAATTCTTTGGTGGCACCCGTGGCACCGGCAGCCGCATAGTGAGTGCTGAAAAACAGTCCGTAGCAGTCTTTGCCGCAAAGCTTGACGGTCTCGGCCGAACCCCAGCTGTCACTACCGACAATGGGCTTATCCCAGCCCAGTTGATGGGCCTGTTGAACGATCAGAGCGACTTCGTTGTAGTACTGGGGCGTAAACAGCACTTCTGCGTCCGAATTGATGATCTTGGTCAGCTGTGAACTGAAGTCGGTGTCCTTGGTTGTAAAGCTTTCGAAGGCCACCACCGATCCAGGACCGTTATTTTTCTCCCAGGCTTCTTTGAAAAATTCAGCCAACCCTTTGGGGTAGTCGCTGGCGACATCATAGAGCACTGCCGCCTTTTTAAACCCGAATTCGTCGCGGATAAAATTGGCTGCCACCGGTCCCTGAAACGGATCCAGAAAACAGCCGCGAAATACGTACGGACGTTCTTTGGTCGTATCGGGGTTGGTCGACCACGGGCTGATCATCGGCGTGCCGAGTTCATTGGCTTTGCCGCCGGCCGGTACGGCCTGTTTGGATGATTGCGGTCCGACTATTGCCAGGACTTCATCTTCCGTGATCAGCTTGGTGGCAACTTTAACAGCTGACTCCGCTTTGGATTCATTGTCTTCTATGACCAGTTCCACTTTGTATTTTTTATCGCCGACTTGAAGTCCCCCGGCAGCGTTGACGTCTTCCAGCCACATTTCGGCCGCAAACTTGCTTCCCTCGCCCACTTTGGGAATGTCACCGGTAATAGGGGCATTGACACCGATCTTGATGGTTTCCGGTCCTTTCGGTCCGCAGGCATAAAATGTCACAGCCACTGCGATACAGAAAATAATCCCGGCTAATAGAAATCCTTTTTTCATTGCAAACCTCCTTTTCACTTCGGTTATTAATGGGGTTAACAGTTGATTAAGAAAGCAATCGGAATGGTCTTAAAAATGATTGGGTCCATATCATATGGTGTTATTTTTTTCAACTTTATTCCCTTGATAACATGTCCTGTTTTAGACCCAGGCGGTGAAAGTGCACAGCGGTTATTTATCGCCGCCTATTGTATAGTAAGCACCGTGCGCGCTGTGGTCATCCATAAAATTCAACATATCAGCAATCCCAAGACACCATCTAGGGAATAAAAAAAATTCGATGTTATATTGAAGATATCGTGAATAAATTAAAAAATAATTGACAGAATCAGCAATTTTTTTTAATTATTTTATGTTTCGGTGTTACCTTCGCATAACAGGAGGCCCATGAACATCGACAAAACCAACCTGGCCATCATTAAACAACTGCGCAACGGCCGCAAATCTTACCAAAAGATTGCCCTCGATCTAGCTGTATCTGAAAACACGGTTCGGACCCGTGTTCAAAAATTAACCGAAGAAGGCGTATTGGACATCAATGGTGTCATTAATCCGGAAACAATCGAGGGACATCGCGTCGTTATCGTGGGGGTAAAACTTCAAAGCATGGATCTGGTAAACAAGGGCGAGGAATTCAGCAAGTTAAAGGGGGTGGTCTCGGTCAGCGTGGTCACCGGTCGTTTCGATCTCATTCTGATAGTTCTGCTAAAATCGGGATTCGGTTTACTGGAATTTTATACTGAGGAGGTATCCCGTATTAAAGACGTCCAATCTGTGGAAACCTTTGTGGTATACAAGAGCTATAATTTAAAGGTACCCTATGTGCTAGAATAGGTTTACCGGTGATACCAAATTGGTTTTGAGGTCAGAATAAATACACATATGGTGAAAATGCATCAGCAAAACGAACCCGGATCAGGGTGAAACTAAGCGAGGAGGAACATTATGAAAGAAATTAATGAACTTAATTTTCCTGATGATGTGCGTTATGCCGAATCTCACGAGTGGGCCCGGCTCGAAGGTGATACGATCAAGGTCGGTATATCGGATTATGCCCAGGACCAACTCGGTGATATTGTTTTCGTGGAAATGCCGGAGGTCGGAGACACATTTGGCAAGGCTGAAGAATTTGGCACAGTGGAGTCCGTCAAGGCCGTTTCCGAGCTGTATATGCCGGTTGCAGGTGAGGTGGTGGCCATTAATGACACGTTGGAAGATGCCCCTGAAAAGGTAAACAATTCGCCATATGGCGACGGATGGATGCTTGAGGTTAAAGCGGAGAATCCATCTGAACTGGATGACCTTATGGACAATAATGCTTATCTTGGAACGCTGAAAGGATAATACCCATGCGTTACTTACCCCATACACCTGAAGATATCGCCAGCATGCTCAAGGCGGTGAAGATTGACAGCCTTGAAGGCCTTTTTGCCCATATCCCTGAAGATTGCCGACGCAAAGAAGCGCTCAATGTCCCCGAGGCGTTAACCGAGTGGGAGTTAAATGATCATATGGACACGCTGGCGCAAACTGTGGCCGTTACACCTGAATACAAGTTGTTTTTAGGTGCCGGCAGCTACGCGCATTATGTCCCGGCGGCGGCATCCTTTTTGGCAGCGCGTTCAGAATTTGTCACCGCCTATACCCCTTACCAGCCCGAGGTCAGTCAGGGCACCTTGCAGGCCATTTTTGAGTACCAGACATTGACCGCCCGACTCCTGGGCATGGAGGTTGCCAATGCATCGCAATATGATGGCGCATCGGCATTGGCCGAAGCGATGTTGATGGCCATTCGCGTGTCACGCAAAAAGACGGTGGCGGTTTCGCGCGCGGTGCACCCGATGTATCGACGGGTGCTGGCAACATATTTTGAGCCTACCGGATTTAACATCACAGAACTGCCCTATCTCGAAGACGGCTCAACGGATATAACATCCCTGAAAGATATGGACGATCTGGCAGGGGTAGCCATTCAATCACCCAATTTTTTCGGTTGCATGGAAGACCTGGAAGCCATCCAGCAATCACTGCCAGACAAGAAAACGCTTCTGGTTGCATGTTTTAGCGAGCCCCTGGCTTATGGCCTGTACAAAAGCCCGGGTGATTGCGGCGCCGATATTGCTTGTGGCGAGGGGCAGAGTTTGGGTATCCCGCACACATTCGGCGGTCCCGGACTGGGGATGTTTGCCGCCAAAATGAAATACGTCCGCAACATGCCGGGACGTTTGGTGGGCCAGACAGTTGATCAAGATGGCAAAAGGGGTCATGTGCTAACGCTCTCTACCCGTGAGCAGCATATTCGGCGCGAGAAGGCCACTTCCAATATTTGTACCAATCACAGCTTATGCGCTCTGGCAGCAGTCATATACATGGCCTCACTGGGTGGTACAGGCTTTAAGGAATTGGCCCGTCTCAATTATGACAAAGCGGAATATTTCAAAGAAGCGCTGCGCAAGGCTGGTTTTAAATTGCCGTTTTCCCGGCCGACGTTTAATGAGTTTGTGGTCGCATTTCCAGACGGCTTTGAGAAAACCTATCAAAAGTTACTGCAGAAAAAAATCATCGCCGGCTTGCCGCTGGTCGAATATTATCCAGAGCTTAAGAGCCATTATCTGCTGTGCGCAACTGAGACAACCACCCGGGATGATATGGATGCCCTGATCAAGGAGATTAAATCATGAAAAATACTGTAGGCACTACTGGATTAATTTTCAACGAGCCTTTGTTGTGGGAAAAAGGGAAAAAAGGTCGATGCGGTTTTTCACTTCCGCGGCGTGATGTAGAAGCGCATCCGGTCGACAAGCAACTGGAAGGCCGCGGTCCGGATTTTCCAGATCTGAGCGAAGTTGATGTGGTGCGTCACTACATCCGACTGTCGCAGTGGAACTTTTCCGTCGATTCGGGCATGTACCCTTTGGGCTCGTGTACGATGAAATATAATCCCAAGACCAATGAAAACCAATCTGGCCGGCCGGGGCTTGCACAGGCGCATCCGTTGCTGCCGCAGCATCTGTCACAGGGCGTACTTCAGCTGATGTATGAGCTTGAACAATACCTGACTGAAATCACCGGAATGGATGCCACATCCCTGCAGCCGGCTGCCGGCGCCCATGGCGAGCTCGCCGGTATGCTGTTGTTCTATGCTTACCATAAGAGCAAAGGGACGCCGCGTTCAAAAATCATTGTGCCGGATACCGCTCACGGCACCAACCCAGCCAGTGCATCATTGTGCGGATACCGCTCGGTTCCGGTCAAGTCAAATGAAAGAGGTGTTCTTTCACCCAAAGCGGTTGAGGATATTATGGATACGGACACCGCCGGAATAATGGTTACCAATCCCAATACGCTGGGCCTTTTCGAAGAAAACATCAAAGCCGTGGCCGATATTGTCCATGCCAAAGGCGGGCTGGTTTACGGCGACGGTGCCAATATGAATGCCATCATGGGCATTGTCAACATGGGCGAACTCGGTATTGATGTGCTGCATCTTAATCTGCATAAAACCTTTTCCAGTCCGCATGGGGGTGGCGGTCCAGGATCAGGTCCTGTCTGTGTCCGCAAGCATCTGGAGCCGTTTCTACCGGTTCCTCGTGTAGTCAAGCAAAAAAAACGCTATGTCTTATCCGAGGATTTCCCAGAGAGCTTCGGAAAGATCCACGCGTTCTATGGCAATGTGGGCGTCATGATCCGGTCCTACAGTTACATTCTGAGTATGGGGCCTGAGAATCTTAAAAAAGCCAGCCAGCTAGCTGTTTTAAATGCAGCCTACATCAAAAATCAACTCAGGGGGACCTTTCATCTGCCCTACGACCGGCCGTGTATGCACGAGTGTGTCTTTTCAGACAAACTCCAGGAACCATATAAAGTCACGACTCTGGATATGGTCAAACGCCTGATGGACTATGGTTTTCACCCGCCGACCATCTATTTTCCGCTGGTGGTGCCCGGAGCTATCATGATCGAACCCACCGAGACGGAATCCAAGGAAGACATCGACCTGTTTATTGAATCAATGAAAACCATTGCCAAAGAAGCAAAAGAAAATCCCGAGTTGCTACACGCCGCCCCGCGCAAAACCAAGCGCAAAAGGCTGGATGAAACCTTGGCTGCGCGCAAACCATGTCTGACCGGATAGGTTAGTGGTCAGTAGTCAATTGTCCGTCGTCAGTAGTCCATTGTACGTGGCAATTCGATCAATTAGAATAATGACAACAAACAAACAAATAGAAAGCTCTGTTTCCAACCGTCACCCGCTGCCAACAAAAAACAGTATGATAACGGACAACGGGCTACAAACAACGGACTCAAGGAGATGGCTGAACATTGATTTTGAGCGCGTGGATTACCGTCAAGCCTGGGCTTTGCAAGAAAAACTCATTCTGGCTCGCAGAGACGGCACATTACAAAACGATATCGTGCTGATCTTGGAGCATGACCCTGTTTTCACCTTAGGTCGCAGAGGGGGGCGTGATTGCATGTTGGTGTCGGATGCATTTCTTGCAAAAGCCGGCATTCCCATCATCCAGGTGGAGCGGGGCGGCAATATCACCTATCACGGACCGGGTCAATTGATCGCCTACCCGATTGTGGATTTGCAAACTGCGAAAATAAAAGTCGTCGACTTTGTCAGCGCCTTGGAAGAAGTAATGTTGCGAACCGCTGAAAATTGGGGTATCGCCGCCGAGCGCAATGATGCCAACCGAGGTATCTGGGTGGGCCCGAAGAAAATGGGCAGCATCGGAATTGCCGTGCGCAGGGGCATCAGTTTTCACGGTCTGGCTTTAAACGTTCAAACGGATTTAACGCCGTTTTCCTGGATACAGCCCTGTGGGCTGCAGGATGTGGGCATGACCAACATGCAGCAGGAATGCACCCATACATTTTCAATGCATCAAGTGCGTAAGATTCTAAAAGAACAGTTTGAGGTGGTATTTGGTATAACATTTAATCAGAAAACACCGGCGGATCTGGAACCCATATTTGAAAAGTTGGCTTTCAATAGCAGTGTTTAGTGTTTTGTGTTCGGTTTTTGGTTTTTGAACCGAAGGTCAGTTATCCCCACTAAATACCAAACACCAAATTCTAAATACCAAAAACGAACCGAATAATGACCCAACAACCCCAAAAGAAGCCGCGCTGGCTTAAAAAAAGACTACCCACTGGCCCGACATTTGAAAATGTCAAGAATCTGATTGGCAAAGACCATTTGCACACCGTCTGCCAAGAGGCTCGCTGCCCGAACATCTGGGAGTGCTTCTCACAACAAACGGCGACGTTTTTGATCATGGGATCGCGCTGTACCCGTGATTGCCGGTTTTGCTCGGTTGTGCAGGGCCCTACCGGCCCACCTGATCCGCATGAGCCTGCCCGCGTTGCCGCTGCTGCCCGGCAAATGGCGCTCAAGTATATTGTTATCACCTCAGTTACCCGTGACGATCTATCCGATGGCGGCGCAAGCTTTTTTGCCAATACCATTGGCGAAGTCCGCCGGCAGATTCCCGGTGCGGTTATCGAAGTGTTGATACCCGATTTTCAGGGTGACGCGGATGCGCTGGAAACCGTCCTCAAGGCACACCCGGATGTGCTCAACCATAATATGGAGACCGTACCCCGACTGTATCCGATCGTCCGGCCGCAAGCACGCTATGGGCGTTCATTGCAGTTACTCGAACGGGCGCATAACTTTAATCCGCATATACCGACCAAATCGGGGTTGATGCTGGGTCTGGGCGAATCTTCGACCGAAATACGTTCGACCTTAAAAGACCTGCTAAAAGTCGGCTGCGGCATTCTGACGCTGGGTCAATATTTACAGCCTTCAAAAAAACACCTACCAGTCAAACGTTTCATTCCACCAGAGGAATTTGAGCAATGGCGGCAAATAGCCAACGAGATGGGATTTGCAGAGGTCGCCAGCGGACCGTTTGTACGCAGCTCATATCACGCCAAAGAGCTATACCAGGCTGTCGGACCACTGGTTATAAAACGACATCAACATGAAATGACCGTCCCAGTCACAGACCCACCTGAAGAGGCGGGTTAAATGCCACAGCGAGGTGCCCATTTGACGACATCACCGGTTTGGGCTGAAATTAATTTGAAGGCCATCGCCCACAACGTCAGCGAGTTACGCCGCGCCACACACCCCGACGCTCGCCTGATGGCAGTGGTCAAGGCCAACGGCTATGGCCATGGTGCTGTTGAAGTCAGTCGGTGTGCACTAAAAAATGGTGCCTCCGTTCTCGGTGTCGCTCGCATCGAAGAAGGCATTCAACTGCGAGACGCCGGTATCAAGGCACCCATTCTGGTTTTCGGCTATACCCTCCCCCGACTGGCGGACGATTTGCTGCAATACGATCTTACCCAGAGTGTCGCCACTTCGGCAGCAGCGCGGGAATTATCACAAGCGGCATCATCCTTGGCAAAACCGTTAAGAATCCATTTGAAAGTGGACACGGGTATGGGCCGGCTGGGTATGTTGCCAGCACATGATCCATCCGGCAATGCGGTTAAAATCAATCCAGATACGGTCGCAGAAGCCCTGGCCATAGCCGCTCTGGAAGGACTCGAACTTGAAGGCGTTTTCACGCATTTTGCTGCGGCTGACAGTGCCGATAAGGCCTATGCCAATAACCAGCTTCATCTATTCTTAAACTTTCTTCAAAGCCTGCAGAAAGCCGGTTTGAACCCTGCGCTGAAACACGCCGCCAACAGCGGAGCGCTGATTGATATGCCCCAATCCCATCTTGACCTGGTCCGACCGGGCATCTCAATCTATGGGCTGTATCCTTCCGATGAGGTCGACCGACAACGGGTACTACTACAGCCCGCAATGGCACTAAAGACACAAATTATTCAGCTTAAAGAAGTCCCCGCTGGTTTCAGCGTTAGTTACGGCATGACCTATACAACCGCGCACCCCACTACCATTGCCACCATCCCGCTAGGGTACGCCGATGGTTTAAACCGCCGGCTGTCCTCGAGCGGTCAGATGCTGGTTGGCGGGCAGCGTGTTCCCATCATTGGTCGTGTATGCATGGACCTGACCATGCTGGATGTTGGCAGCATCAGAAATGTTCAGAAGGGAGATGAAGTTGTGGTATTCGGACGACAAGGCAATGACACCCTGACGGTTGATGAAATGGCGGCCACATTGGATACCATCAATTACGAAATTGTCACCGGCATCGCCCCTCGCGTCCCGAGAATCTACATAAAGTAAAGTACCAAACTTTTGCTAAGTAACAGTTTAAACTTATCATTATCTTCTCAAATAAAATTTCAGGTTTTTTAAACCCAAACCCTTAGATTTTTTTCGAGAGCCCCGCCTGCGGCGGGATTTCACATCCTGATTTGAGAAATGATGTGTTCGACAAGCGCCGATTCGACGAAAAAGCGGAGCGTACACGATAGTACGTGAGCATTTTAAGTTGAATCGCAATCCGCCTGCGGCGGACTATCGGACAAAATATGAGGGTTTTAAGCAAACCTTTAAGGAGACCCCTTTGCCTTATTTTACCACCCCTGACAACTGCAAACTTTACTACACCAGCCGTCATTTAAAGGCCAATCGACCAGCGGTGGTTTTTCTCAATGGCACAAGCCAGACCACCATTTACTGGGAGCCACACGCAGCCGCTTTTGCAAAACAATTCAGCGTGCTGTGCTATGATGCCCGAGCTCAAGGTAAAAGCGATATCGGCACTCGTCCGATTTCAGCGAAAGCGCATATCAAAGATTTAATTAATCTGCTCGAGCATTTGAGGGTTCCCAGGGCCCATCTGGTCGGCACCAGCCATGGCGCCTATGTCGCTTCAATGCTGGCGGCAACAACACCTGAATGGGTCGACCGGCTTGTGCTGTGCAGCATTGGCAGCGATTCACAGGCTTATATTAAACACATCGTTCAAGCATGGCTTCAGATTCTGCAACGCACAGACCTTGAAACCATGGCATGGGCTATGTTGCCTCTGGTATTCGGAAAACGGTTTTTGAACCAGAATCGCAATATTGTCGATAAAATCGTTGCGGCCATTGCTACCCGCAATGACAAGCAGGCTTTAATGGCCCATTTCAGTGCAATATCCGCTTATCCCTCTGTGAGTGCCTTTGCGTCATCCATTCAACGCCCCACCCTGCTTATTTCCGGCGTCGATGATCCGATAGTCAGCCCAACTGAGGTCCGGCAACTGGCCAAGCAATGTAATGGGCGCCACGAGATTATACCAGAGGCCGGTCACAGTGTTCCCGCTGAAACGCCTGTCTTGTTCCAGCAGGTCGCAATGGATTTTTTGAACCCACCCTAAATTGCCGAACCACTGCTTTTCATTTGAGTGACAATCCGGTTAAATAGAAAAGACAAGGATTGCGTGTTTGCGGTTGCAAGAGACGCAGGGTTGTGTTTATAGTACGCGTTTTCTGACACAATACATCAATATCATTTTGGTTTTCAGGGAACATCCTAATGAGAGAAATCATACTGATCAACGTGACCGGTAAAGATAAACCCGGGCTAACCGCCAGTCTAACGCGCATATTGGCCAGGTACCATGTGGTGATTTTGGATATCGGACAGGCGGTCATCCACGATTACTTATCGCTGGGCATCTTGGTTGAGATCCCGGCCGAGTTTAAATCTTCATCCATCTTAAAAGATCTGTTGTTTGAGGCCCACAAACTGGGAATTCAGATCCACTTTTCACCGATAGAGGAAAACCGCTATGAAAGCTGGGTGGCGCATCGGGGTAAAGAGCGCCGTATAATTACCCTTCTGGGCCGGCAATTGACGGCCAAACAGCTTTCCAAGGTGGCCGCCGTTATTGCCAAATTCAAACTGAATATTGACGTCATCAACCGCCTATCTGGACGCATGTCAGTCAATAATGCCGGTGAACAGAAAAAAGCCTGTGTTCAGATTACAGTGTCCGGTGAAATTAAAAACCCGGGTGTTTTGCGGGGCGAGTTGCTCAACATCCATGCTGAAACCGGTATCGATATTTCCTTTTATGTCGATGATATTTATCGCCATGCTCGCCGTCTGGTGGTTTTCGATATGGATTCAACCCTCATTCAGGGCGAGGCCATTGACGAGCTGGCTGCCTTGGCCGGTGTTGGTGATCAGGTCGCCCAGATTACCACTGCCGGAATGCAGGGGGAAATGGATTTTAAAGAAAGTCTGGGCAAGCGCGTGGCCTTATTAAAAGGGCTCAACGAAAAGGCACTTGCAACGGCGGCTGATAAGCTGACGCTGACCGAAGGGGCCGAACGCGTCATAGACAAGCTAAAACAGCTGGGTTTCAAAATCGGTATTATCTCCGGTGGATTCGAATATTTTGGAAAGGATCTGCAGCAAAAACTGGGTCTGGATTACGTTTTTGCCAATCAGCTGCAAATTGCGGATGGCAAATTTACCGGCAACATCAATGGGGATATTATCGACGGACAGAAGAAAGCTGAAATTTTAAAAACCATCGCCCAGGTCGAAAACATCAGTCTCAAACAAACCATCGCGGTTGGCGATGGCGCCAACGATTTGCCAATGATCAGCATTGCCGGCCTGGGCGTAGCATTCCATGCCAAACCCATTGTCAGAGAAAATGCCCAGCGAAGCATCTCCAGTGTGGGACTGGACAGCTTACTGTACCTGATGGGGATCAGCGAAAGGGAAATCCGGCAGCGATAAAAACAATCCCGCCCCTTATTCCACCAGAAACGCCATTAAATGCGAGTTGAACGTATCGGCCTGTTCAATGTTGGAAAGATGCGCAGCCTGCGGAATAACCACCAGTTTGGAACCTTTAATTTGCGCATGCATGGCTTCTGAAGCAGCCACCGGTGTGCCCGGATCATCAGCACCCACCATAATTAGGGTTTTCGTTTCCACTGCGTCCAGTTGATCCAGATAATTCAGACGGCGAATCGCCTCACTGCAACCGACGTATCCTGCCAGCGGTGTAGCCAAAATCTGCTGCCGGATGCGATCAATTCCAGGGCGATTTTGCTGCAGATAATCCGGTGTAAACCAGCGTTCGAGTGTTGATTCGGCCACTGCCTGCATGCCGCCGGTGATGGCCGCATCAATGCGCTCCTGCCAAACCGGCTGGGCTTCAGCAGGAATCACGGCTGCGGTATCTGCCAAGACCAGTGTGTTGAGACGGCTTTGATCACGCAGCGCCAGACCTTGACCGATCATGCCGCCCATCGACAAACCCACCCAATACACCCGATCAAGCTTGAGCGCGTCCAGTAGGCCAATGGCGTCATCAACCAGCTGCTCTAACGTATAGGGCCCCTCAGGCGCCTGGCTCTGGCCGTGACCGCGGGTATCAAATCGCAAAACGCGGAAGTGGCTTTCCAGCAGCTCAATCTGCGGCCACCACATCACCTGACTGCAGGCCAATGAGTGGCTGAGCACCACCACCGGCGCCTTTTCTTTGCCTGACAATTCATAATGAATATTGATCCCATTGGCTTCAATGTTCATCATTTCACCTCTTGTTCATTATTCGTCATGAAGACAACATACAATATCAATTCAAAAAAGATAATCAATCGAGGACGAATGCCAAAATGGGTATCATGATGTCACGCATCGTACTCATCGCCGCTTCGTCCTCAAAATTTAACGTGAAATAGTCATGCTGCGGCGGATTTGGCAATTTACTATTCCGTATCCGGCTTCTTCAAGTAAAATGACAGCACCATCCCCACTAAAGAGATAACGCCGGCAACCATAAGCGGCAGTGTAAAGGAGCCACTCATATCTGCCAGATAGCCGCCAAGCGCTGGGCCCAAAGCCTGTCCAATACCAAAAAATAGGGTGACGAAGCCAAGACCTGCAGGTGCCAGACGCGGTCCGACAAAATCCCCGGCTGCAGCTGCCATGATCGTAGGAATGCTCCAGGCGGTGAGACCGAATAAAATAGCCGACAGAAAAAAACCAATATCGACCTTGATCAGCGCATAGATAATATATGAAAGCCCGAGCACCAAATATGCCAGAGCAGCGCCACGGCTTCTTCCCAGCACATCCGATATTTTGCCCCAAATAACACCACAAAAAATACTCAGACCGCCCACCAGTGCAAATAAATTGCCGGCCCATACCGATGAGAGACCTATCTCTCCGGTTAAATATTCCTTAAAGAAAGTTAGATATATAACGTAGGAAAAGCCATAAAAAAAATAGACGACTCCTAAATACCAGATTGCTCCCATTTTGATGACACCGGTCCATTGTAGGGAGGAAATTTTGCCTGTGGATGCTGATTCAGAGGCCGAATCAGATGTTGTATCTTGGCCCAGCTGCTGGAGTCCCTTTTCCTCTGGTCGGCTCCGAACAAACTTAAAGACAACACCTGCAATTAAAATCACAGCTCCGCCCAAAAAATACCAAGAAATGCGCCAGCCATTGGGACCCAGAAGCGCTAATATTCTGGTAACCCCGAGGCTAGCAATCATCATACCCAATCCGATTCCAGCGGATACAATCCCGGTGGCAAAACCTCTTCGCCTCATGGCAAACCAGGCCGAACCCAGAGCCATTGCAGGCACAAAAGAAGCGCCGTTGCCTAATCCAGTCAACAAACGCATGGCAAATGCAAAGCCAAACGATTGCGCCAGACCGGTTAGTATCATTGTGATGCCCATGAGGATTAGGGCCGCCGTAATAACCACCCGTGCCCCAAATCGCGCTGCCAGAAATCCGCCGATAAGCGCCATCGCCAGGTATCCAATAAAATTGCCTGTACTCAATAGCCCCATATAATAGTTTGAAAAACCAAGGTCATTTTTCATAGCCGGTAGAATAACGGTATAGGACATTCGCCCAAAACCGTGGGCGGCAATGGTCGTCAGCATTCCCATAAAGACGACCACCCAGCCATAATGCAGTTTGCCTTCTTTCATGCTGCGCTCCCTCCAGGGCAATAATGGTTATATTGCGCAAAGTTGTATTGCATTATTGGATAAGAAGTCAAAAGAAATCAGATATGATCATGCGGTCATGAGGACAGCTGCAGCAATTACTTGGTATGACCATTCAGGTGAAGAACCATTAGAGCCGCCAATGGGTTAAGCTTCTGTGATCTTATCTTTTTTTTGACAATTTAAGTCATTTTATTTTATGCTTAAGAGTTATGTTGAAAATTAATCACAATAAACGCTTTTCCACGTATTTGATGACGGCATTTGTTATCCTGGTCAGCGTTTCCGTTGTGATTATTTTGGGAACCTTATACCGCTATTTTGGCAAGAAAGTAGAGGCTGAATTTTACGAGAAGTTAAGGGCGCAAAGGGGCCAAGTTGAAATTATTTTAAACAACCGCATGGCCAGCGTTAAAAGTATGCTAAACGAGCTGCGATCCGACAACATCATTCGGGTCACAGTCATGCTCGACGACACCTCAAAGCTTGAGGATCGTATCACCCAGTCTTACCCACCGGCTAACGGGGTGTACCATTTTGTAAAAAAGGTCGGTGAAAAGCAGATCGTGCCGTCAACATATTCAGCGTTGCCTGAGCGCATCGTTAAATTTGCCATGACAAAATATCCCATGGGTGAAATCGTGCAGAATCGGGGAAAAAAACGTCTATTATGGATGTTTTCGGCTCCGGTTATGCATGAAACCGGTCGCATGGGTACGGCCTATGCGCTGTATGACATGATTCAAGACCAAAAACTCATCGAAATGATTGAGCAAACTGGCGGAATTAGCCTGGCAGTGATCCAGTCCGATCAAGCTTTTAACCTGATATCCCATCAATCCGTAAATGTTGATGACCAACTCCGCAAGAAAATAGCCGGCCATACGGGATTCTACCCTTTTGGCCAAAATCTGGTTCTTTCGAAAATCAGTGGATTTAATCATATATATTTTCAGTCTTCACTGGAAAGCCTTATTCAAGAAAAAAGCAAAGTCACCCTGTGGATGAGCGTGTTTGCTGTTGTCGTTCTGGCGGTTTCAACTTTGATGGCTGTATTTTTAGCCCGCAAAATGGTAGCGCCCTTGCGCAAAATGACTGCCAAGGCCATCCAGATCTCAGAAGGTCAGAAAGATCTTCTTTTTGATACGAATCGAAAAGACTATTGGGAATTCAATCAGTTGTCGGAAGCCTTCAATTTTATGCTCGCAAACATAAAGGACGCTGAAGAGCAAACGCGTTACAAAGAGCTTCTGGAAAAAGTGGATGACGCAGTTTACATCACGGATTTGGCAGGCAATATATTGGAAGCAAATGAAGCCGCCTATTCTCAGCTGGGTTATACGCTCGAAGAGTTTTTCAAGCTTAACTTAAACCAAATTATCCCCGAAAATGATGTCAATTTAATTCTATATGAGCTAGTCGAAAAGGCTCAGGAACAATCGCTGCCTAAATTAAACCTTGAAACCGAGCATTTCACCAATAATCAAGCGTGTATTCCGGTCGAAATACACTCACGCGCTATTACCTACCGGGGCAAAAAAGTCATTCTAAATGTCGCCCGAGATGTCAGCAAGCGCACCGAGGCCCAAAAAGCGCTGCGTGAAAGTGAAGAGCGTTATCGCTCTGTGGTTGAGAATTCAAGAGATGGAATTGTTATCCTCGGCAAAAACCTGAATATTCTGTTTGCCAATGAGGTTTTCAGTGAGATTATCGGATGCCCCCGGGCAGAGATTGAAGGACAGTCGCTGAAAACCTACTTAGAACCAACCGAACACACCGATATCGAAACCTATTTTCAAAAGATACAAAAAGGACTGACAGTTAATTCGGGGCCGGTCTGCAAAATCATGCGCAACAATGGAGAGGAACGATCGGTTAAAATAACAGCCAACCGTTTTCAGGACTCGTCTGAAAAGGAAAAAGTAGTCAGCCAGGTATCGGATATCACCGACCAGCTCCAGGCTGAAAAGGAAAAGCAACATCTCGAAGCTCAACTGATGCATGCCCAGAAGATGGAGGCGATTGGCACCCTGGCAGGCGGCATTGCCCACGATTTCAATAATATTCTGATGGGCATCCAGGGGTATTTATCATTGATGCGCCTGGGCAACGAAGCGGACAGTTTTGAGGACCACCCGGACACCAAATATATCCAGGGAATAGAGGAAAATGTTATGAGCGCGGCAAACCTGACCGATCAACTGCTGGGGTTTGCCCGCAAAGGGAAATACACACTGCGGCCGACCTGTCTCAATGAAATCGTGGAAAAAAGCACCCGCATGTTCATGCGCACCAAAAAAGAAATTACCTTGCATAAACGATGCAATCAGGAAATCTGGAATGTAGAGGTGGATCAGGGGCAAATTGAACAGGTTCTCATCAATTTGTATTTAAATGCCTGGCATGCGATGCCCGACGGAGGAGACCTTTATATCCAGACCGAAAATGTGGTTCTGAGCGATGCTTATTGCGAGCCATTTGAAGTCAAAGGCGGCAATTATGTCAAGCTTTCTGTGACCGACAGCGGTATCGGAATGGATAAAGAAACCATCGAACGAATTTTCGAGCCCTTTTTTACAACCAAAGAAATCGGCAAGGGAACGGGTTTAGGGCTGGCTTCCGCGTACGGCATTGTCAAAAACCACCACGGTATTATCCGCGTTTACAGCGAACAGGGTTATGGCACCACTTTTGTGATCTATCTCCCGTCTTCACAAGTTGTAGAAGCAGATGATTCGCAAACAGATTTTACCCTGGTAAAAGGCAGTGAGTGTATTCTGCTGGTAGACGATGAAGAAGGGCCGATAGAAGTTGAAAAATTAATGCTTAAAGAATTGGGATACTCCGTTATTACAGCCGAAAACGGCATGGAAGCCATCGACATTTATGCTGAAAATTCGGATAAAGTGGATCTGGTTGCGCTGGATATGATTATGCCGGAGATGAGCGGCAAAGCGACTTATGAGGAGTTGAAAAAAATCAACCCGGCTGTCAGGGTTTTACTGGTGAGCGGTTACAGTACCAACAAACAAACCGAAGAATTATTCGAGATGGGGTGCAGCGGATTTATCCAAAAGCCCTTCGACATTATCGAACTGTCACAGAAACTCAGACAGGTACTGGATAACTAAACACCATTAATCGTCTTGATGCACAGCGCCGGTAAGCATGGCGATACGAGATTGGCGCAGGTGGGTTAAACGACCATCCATTACTGATATCATGGGCCACCATTTGACGGGCTCAGAATGATTTCAATCCGGCGGTTTTGGTGCCGCCCACCAAAGGTTTTGTTAGAAGCCACCGGTTTATAGTAACTGTACCCCCGAGCTGACAGCCTCTGCGGTTGCAGCTGCCCCTCCTCCTGAAGAAATCGTGCCACCGCTGCAGCCCGCGCAACCGATAGCTCCCAGTTGCTGGGAAATCTCACCTTTAAGGAAGGCCCCAGAGGCATGTTATCCGTATGGCCTTCAACCAGGACATATTGATCATCTTGCTGCCGGATGGATTCAGCAAACGCCAGCAACAAGGCTTTGCCTTTTGCATTAATCTCAACACTGCCTGAATCGAACAGAATCCTATCAATGAAGATGACCTTGAGCGTATCCTCCAGCTCAACAAGCTCTATTTGCTGGGCGGCGATCTCATCCTTTAAACTCGTGGCGATGGTCTTTTTGGTGTCATCTAACAACCCGATAACCTTATTTTGCAGTTTGATTACCGATTTCTTTTTCGCCAGATCGCTGTTCAAGCGCTCGACATTTTGGTTAAGCTTTAAATTAATCTTTTGCAGCGAGGCGTTGGTGACTTTCAGGTCCGCCAGATTTTGATTGCATTTGGCTTCCGCCTGCTGTAAGCGCTTTAATTCTGAATCCTGGCTTTTTATGCGCTGATCAGCCTCATAGAGTTGTAGCTGAAAATGCTTGAGCTCGTCTTGCAAAAGTGCGTTTTGACTCTGCAGTTTTTGGTCGGCGACACATGCCTGCAGCCCAAACACCATCAAGAATAAGACCCCGATCGAGAACCGACTTCCCATACCCATCATTCCTGTAAGCCGTGTAGTAGATAAGTTGTTGATTCGTTATTATATTTTTATATCAAAAATCTATGGGTTTTCATAATCTTATTTTCACTTTTTTTAAATTTACGCCCGATAAGTCTATAATGACCAGTAAAGCGGGCAGGAATTACCGTTTTTTTCTTGATGTTTGACAGCAGATGCTTAAATTGCACTCATAATAATCATAAACGGACATTGAACCCCATATGTGAAAGGAACAGTATTCAAATGAAGGTCAAAAAATATGTCTTCGATGCGTTTGAACATGATGAGAATTTCAAATTTATCATGAAGCGTCTGCTAGAAGCATCGATGGAGGAGTCGTTTAACTCAATTGTGATCACCGAAGCCGGCAAGGGCTATCCGATTGTATATGTGAACGCCGCATTTTGCGAACTGACCGGTTATGGGCCCCATGAGGTCATGGGTAAATCGCCATCGATGCTGCAGGGCCCGAATACGGATAAAAAGGTAATAGAACAGCTGAATGCCGACATCAAGGCCGGCAATCTGTTCCATGGCAAAGCCATTAATTACCGCCGCGATGGTTCCGAATTTATGATGGAATGGAAAATCGTTCCGATTCGGGATGATAAGGATCAGATTACGCACTATTTGGCCATTCAGCGAGATGTAACCGATCAGTCGAATGCGTCTAACTAAAGCGGGACAAACCGATGGCAATGCCAAATCCAAAAATTTCAATGGTGTTAATGATTGTTTCCGTGATCGCAGCCTGTACCAGTGGGCCGCCAATTCATACGGTGGAGTCGGTCGATATTGAGCGGTTCATGGGGGACTGGTACGTCATTGCCAGCATCCCGACCGCCATTGAAAAACAGGCGTATAATGCCCTTGAATCCTATCGTCTCGCTGAAGATGGCACGATTGAAACGACGTTTTCTTTCAACAAGGGAGCACTAGATGGTCCGCTCAAGGTCTACCGTCCACGGGGATTCATCCGGGATAAGCAATCCAATGCCGTCTGGGGTATGCAGTTTTTTTGGCCGTTTAAAGCCGAGTACCGCATCATCTATTTAGCCGAGGATTATTCTCAAACGGTCATCGGCCGCACCAAAAGAGATTATGTCTGGATTATGGCCCGCAAACCAACAATGCCCGAAGATGATTATAATCGCATCTTAGATTTTCTCACAGCGCAGGGCTACGACCTCAGCAAGCTGCGCAAAGTCCCGCATAAATCAAATTAAATGCATTGACCCTTAATCAAATTTAGCTTGGCGCGATGTGCCGCCAAAATACACCTTAATTCTAACTGTTTGAAGCTTACAAAGGACCCATTCAATGATCCGCAAACGATTGATACCTGTTATGTTACTGGTTTTATCGGTCTTGACGTTTTTTAGCCAACCGCAAACTCAAGCCGCAGAGGTCGAGGGGATTCAATTTGATGATCGCTTTACCGTGGAGGACACTTCTCTTGAACTCAGGGGTAGCGGACTGCTAAGGGTGATGGTATTTGCCAAAGTGTACGTCGCCGCTTTATATCTGCCGCCAGATCATCCTTCTAAGTTAGCGCTCGCAGATGTGCCCAAGCGATTGGAAGTCGAATATCTTCGATCGATTGCCGGTGAGGACTTTGGCCCGGCGACCAATAAGAAAATATCAGAAAACGTCGATCCCCAGACCTATGAACGGCTGCAACCCCGTCTAACATACCACAACTCACTGTATCAGGATGTTCAGCCAGGTGATCGTTATGCCTTGACCTATATACCCGGCAAGGGCACTGAGCTAACGTTGAACGGCGTACCCAGGGGTACAGTTGATGGCGCTGATTTCGCAGCTGCCCTGTTCTCAATTTGGTTGGGCCCCAGGCCCATCAGCGAATCCCTGAAAAAAGAACTCCTGGATCTATAGTGAAAAAACGACATCCCGAACATATTGCATTGCGACAAAAACTGGCGTATTCGGCCCCGGCCTTTGCTTTAGCAGTGGTGGGTATACCGGTATATGTCTATATTCCCAAATTTTATACCGATGTTGTTGGTATCCATATAGCGGCCTTGGGCACCATCTTGTTCAGTGTGCGCATATTCGATGCAGTTACCGATCCTGCCATCGGCTATCTATCGGATCGGACCCAAACCCGATTTGGCAGACGCCGACCCTATATTGCCATCGGCACACTATGGGTGGTGTTGAGCATGGTTTTGTTGTTTAACCCTCCGCAGGCATCTGCAATTTTTGAAACCTGGTGGTTTGGCATCTGTATTTATACCTTGTTTTTATTTTGGACGGCTGTCACTGTTCCATATGAAGCGTTGGGGCCGGAAATCACTTTTGACTATCACGAGCGCACGTCACTATTTGGAATGCGCGATGGATTTCTGATTGCCGGCACCCTGATGGCCGCCAGCTCACCGGCGCTGGTGCAATGGATCTTTGGGCTGACAACAGACGCAGACGGTGAACGCGCCAAATTTTTCTGGATTGCGGTTTTGTATGCACCGCTGTTGATCGGCTCATGCTGGTGGTGTGTTACAGCCATCAAAGAAAAACCGTCCACCACCGTGGTAAAGCCAAGCGGCATTTGGTCGGGTTTGCGCACCGTGGCTCGCAACCGGCCGTTTATCATTTTGATTGTATCGTATACCATTGCGGCCATTGGCAGCAATTTGCCGGCAACGTTGATTTTGTATTACGTCGAATATGTGCTGCAGTCACAGCTGGCCGATGCTTTCCTGCTGCTGTATTTTGTGACCGGCATCTTTTTTTTACCCGGATGGATCTTGCTGTCGCGTCGCATCGGCAAAAAAGCGGCCTGGCTGACCTCTATGGCTATCAATACCGGTGCGTTTATCGGTGTCTTTTTTCTGGGCCCTGGTGATGCGCATATTTACGGGATACTCGTTTTTGCATCCGGCATCGGTTTTGGCGCCACTCTAGCGCTGCCCTCTGCTATCCAGGCGGATGTGATCGACTATGACGAGCTGCTTTGCGGCCAAAGACGGGAGGGGCAATACATCGGCTTGTGGTCGATTGCCAAAAAATTTGCGGCCGCTGTCGGTGTGGGCGCGGGATTATCAATTCTCGGATGGGCGGGCTATACACCCAATGTCGACCAGACCGAACAAGTACAGCTGACGCTGCGCACTTTGTATGCGCTGGTACCTTCGGTGTGCAATATGGTGGCCTTTATCATCGTGCTGGCATATCCGATCAGCAGTCAGGCGCACAAACAAATTCGCGCTGCGATTGCTGAGCGCAAGGCCGGTCGATCGGTCGCCGATCCGCTACAACCGGATCGAATGATTGCATGACATCGACCTCTAAGAGGGAGTCATCGTATGGATCAATTGATAACGGTCCTGTGCTGGAATCTAGCGGCTGTGACCGGTATGATGTTTGTCGGCTGGCTGCTGAGCCTGGTCTACAAAAATGTGACCGTGGTCGACAGTCTCTGGGGCCTGGGATTTGTCCTGATTGCCTGGATTAGCTTTGGTCTTACTGAGGGGTACGTGGGGCGCAAGATCCTAATTGGGGTCATCACCACTGCCTGGGGATTGCGGTTGAGCGTCCATCTGACCTGGCGCAATTGGGGCAAGGGAGAGGATCCCCGCTACGGCAGCTGGCGCCAGGCCAGTGGAGAGCGCTTTTGGATCATCAGTCTGTTTAAGGTGTTTTTGCTGCAGGCCCTATTTTTATGTGTCATTGCGCTGGCCGTCCAGTACAGCCAGATACCGGCTCAGCCGGCGCATTTTACCGGGTTTGATATTGCGGGACTCATCATTTGGCTGATCGGGTTTGGTTTTGAGTCTGTCAGTGACTGGCAATTGGCACGCTTTAAAACCGATGTCGCCAACAAAGGCAAGGTCATGGATCGCGGGTTGTGGGCCTATTCGCGGCACCCCAATTACTTTGGGGAATGCTTAATCTGGTGGGGAATATTTTTCATTGCTTTATCGACCCCCAACAGCGGATGGACGATCATCAGCCCGCTGGTCATCACCGCAGTTTTGCTGAAGATGACCGGTATCCCCCTGATGGAAAAAACGATTGTGGACACCCGGCCGGCCTATCGCGATTACATCCGACGCACCCCAGCGTTTATCCCCTGGTTTCCCAAAAAGGATAATCTATGAGCATATGGGTAGATATGGCTGAGCGTGGATGGCTGCCGGATGCTGTTATTCGTTTAGGCATTCGAATGCTCGACAAAAAACGTCTGCAAATGGAAGACAAAGGCAATGTCGAAGCCCAACAGGCTGCCCTGTTTCAGGTTATTGCCGATATGCGGCGCAGCCCCATCGCTGTTCAAATTGAAAAACCAAAAGAACAACACTATGAAGTCCCACCGGTCTTCTTTCAACTGGTGCTCGGTCGGCATTTAAAATACAGCAGTTGTTTCTGGGATGCGAATACGCAAACGCTGGATGAAGCTGAAGCGCGCATGCTGGCCATCACTGCCGAACGTGCACAGTTGGCCAACGGGATGCGCATTCTGGAACTGGGTTGCGGCTGGGGATCACTTTCATTGTGGATGGCTGAACACTATCCCGCCAGCCAGATAGTCACGGTTTCGAATTCCCAACCGCAGACGAAATTTATCCGCGCTTTATGCCGGCAAAGGGGACTGGGCAATTTAGAGGTTATCTGCGCTGATATGAATAATTTTGATACGGATTTAAGATTCGATCGTGTGGTTTCGGTGGAAATGTTTGAGCACATGCGCAACTGGCCCAAACTTCTTGGACGCATTAGCACCTGGTTGCGTCCGGAGGGCAAATGTTTCATCCATATTTTTACCCATCGTCAATTTGTCTACACCTTTGAGGAAAACAGGAATAACTGGATGGGTGACCATTTTTTTACCGCTGGTATGATGGCCTCAGACGATTTGCTGCTGTATTTACAGGATCATCTGGCAGTGGAAGCCCATTGGCGGGTTAACGGCAAGCATTACCAAAAAACTGCCGAGGCATGGCTGGCCAATATGGATGAGCGCCGGGAAAAAATTCTACCCATAATAAAAAAGACCTACGGGAATGAAAAAGCGAAGCGCTGGTTGCAGCGTTGGCGCATATTTTTCATGGCCTGCGCCGAATTGTGGGGTTTTCGAAACGGGCAGGAATGGATTGTTTCTCATTATCTTCTGAAAAATAGAAGCAGCGGTACAAGCAACTAATTCATAATTTCAAAACTGCTGTTGTCTGCGCAAAGAAGAAAAAGATACGATCAATGGTTTAAGTGTCAAATAAAGTATTACGATGATAATTGGGCAGATGACCGTCCATGTGATGACGGCATAAAGCGTCAGATCCCAAAGACCGGCCATGCTGCCCCAAAAGTCGTTTTTCATCAGATTTATCAGGTTTTCACCCGGTGCTAGCCATCTATCCGGTTTGAACATCCAGCTGCCGATGCTGTAAAACGGCGCCAGCAATGCAAGCTGAACCGGGTAAACCAGATAGTTAACCAATTGTATGGCGGGTAGGTTCAACCGAAAAACAAGAGCTGCTAGCGTGCACAGCAAAGTGCTGATTCCCAACACCGGAAATACACCCAGAGTAGCCCCAAGTGCTAAGCACAATGCAATCTTGTGAACGCTCATTCCCTCTTTTAACATTGAACGAATCATTTTAATGCTTTTCGATTTCAGCCGTCCAACCATTATATACCCTAACACTGTAAAATAGTCTCTCAGATAATAATTAATTAGATAATGCGGATTGTATGCGCATGTACTCACCAAGGTTATCCATTGTCAACAAGCCCACCAACCGATTGTTACGCGTCACCGGCAACGTATGGCAGTTGCAGTCGTTGAGTTTGGTGAATGCAGTTTCAAGCATGTCGTAGGAGTCAACCGTTACAAAATGCTTTTGCATCGCTTCAGACACCAGGGCATGCGGCCCGTGTTTTGATAGCGCTGCAATTAAATCAGATTGCGTTAGAACGCCAATCACATCGCCTCTATCAGTCACAGGAAAATCCTTTTGCGTACCATTTATCGTTAACTCAACAGCACGCTCGAGTGTTTGATGTCGATCCAGTGATCTAAAATTGGTCAACATAGCATTGGTCACGGGAACTCCGCTAAAAGCAGATTTCATTTGCGTTATTTTTGTCTCTTGAGCAGCTCCAATCCACACGAATAAAGCAATAAACAGCAGAAGTGGGTTGAAAAAGAGGCCAAATATACCAAATAGAACAGCTATGCCCTGACCTAAAGTTGCAGCGTACTGTGTAGCTTTTGCATAGGGCAATCGCATGGCAAGTACAGATCTTAAGACGCGACCGCCGTCCATTGGAAATGCCGGTATCATATTAAAAATGACTAAAAAGATATTAACCGCCATGATGCGCTCAGCAAACGAAGCGGACGCACCTGCCAATTGACTCAGAGGCGTGAAACCTTCTGTAAAGTACAAAAAAACGCCAAGTGCGGCAGCAATGACAATATTCACTGCAGGCCCTGCCAAAGCCACATAGAGCTCCTGTCGAGGCTCATCAGGCATCTTTTCAAGCCGCGCTACACCTCCTATCGGAAGCAGAATGATATCACGGGTTTGGATACCAAACTTTCTGGCTGTTAATGCATGCCCCAACTCATGTAAAACAACGCAGCCAAATATGACCAGGATGAAAAAAATGCCTGCTACAGCTGCGTTTACGGAGCCGCTTTGATTGTAATACACGAATGCAATCCATGCCAGTAACAAAAAAAATGTAAAATGAATGAAGACATCAATTCCAGCCAACTTGCCAATTTTTATTGACCATCTCATTTTTCAGACCTTTCATCGAAATAATATATTTTCAACGCTAGCATCGCTGTTACTGTATGCATCATAATCGGGAAGCGACTGTTTGAACGAATCCTTGAGTTTGGCAATGATGCCTTTTTGAATTTGGCGAACGCGCTCTCTTGAGATGCCAAATTGTTTTCCTATTTCTGAAAGCGTTTTGGGATCCTCTGCAAAAATTCGTTGGTTGAAAATATGCAGCTCACGCGGATCCATCTGTTTTCTGAATTTGGCAATGTGTTTCTTCAGAATGATCTGCATCTCTTTCTGTGACATTTTGTCCTCCATTGAATCTGAGGGCGTTTTCAGAAATTCGATGCGCGCTGTATCCGTGTCATCTGTCAATGGTGCATCTAATGAAACATCCCAGCCATTGATCCGCTGTTCCATTTCAACGACGTCCTTCTTAGGAACACCCAGCCTTTGTGAAATCAAGTCGGCACTTGGCTCATAGCCGTCATCTTCCAATTTTTGTTTTTCGCTTTTAAGTTTAAAAAATAACTTACGCTGTGCCTGTGTAGTTCCGATTTTAACCAGGCGCCAGTTATCCATAAGATGCTTTATAATATATGCCTTTATCCAAAACGCAGCGTAATAGGAAAATTTAACATTTTTTTCGGGTTTGAACTTCTCAACCGCCCTGATCAACCCTAAGTTTCCCTCTTGGATAAGATCCAGCAGATTTTGCATCCACAGATTGCTGTAGTCCATCGCAATCTTTACAACTAATCGAAGATTAGACGTCACCAATTGTTGAGCGGCGGATTTGTCTTCAGAACTGTGAAGTTTCTCAAAAAGGGCACGTTCCTCATCACGTGTTAAGAGCTTATATTTGCTTATTCCCACAAGATATCGCTGAAAGGCATCTGTTGCCACGGATGTGCCCGAATTTTTAGGAGTGGACAGATGAGGTGGTGCCGACCCGTTTTTTTTGTCATTATGATGCAGCATACTATCGCTATATTGCTGATCATCGTCATTCGTTGAGTTTAATGAGGCGATTTTGTTATTCATGTTACCCTCCTTAAGTACAAGTCATGCCACGTTCTGCATTTCGCTGATTGAATGTCAATCTGGTATTAAAGCAAATTCTTCATTTTGCCCGTCTAAGTGCGGGCAAAATGATTAATTTGCAATGATTTACTTATTTTGGAAATTGGTTAACTTTGCTTGTCAGAACCGTAGCCTTTTCCAACGCCATGCATTTTAAGAAACTGATTCCATTCATTTTCGCTGATGGCGCCATCATTGTCTAAATCTATAGCATCAAAGCTCCAGCGAAGTTGCTCAGAATGGAAAGCGTCGTATTCGTCAAAAGACACCACTCCGTCTTCATTGCTATCCATCTCATTAAGGTTAGCCTTAAACATTGAGTGATCATGGTGTCCTGCCTGAACAGTCACAACAGAGCCAATAAATAATGCAATAGCTGAAAAAATGGCCATAGCAGGTATTATTAGGTAACTTTTCATTTTTTTCTCCTCTATTTGTAATTTTAAAGAATTGTTTAAGTTTTGTCTAAATTATGTAGAAGGTAAGCACCACCCATCAGCTGTCAATACACGCTTGCAAAATAATGACTTTTTTTTAGCTGGGGATGTTACAGGTCGCAAGCAGCTTCTGCCGGGGTAAGTGGATGTCCAGCAATTGGTTGGTAGCTGCTGGGTTTAACGGTTAGCAGGGATATATTTGAGTTGCACATAATCCGCTCAGCGGTATTTCCGACTATCAATCCATCAAGACCGGATCGCCCAACAGAGCCCATAATAACCAAATTGATTCGATAATCCTCTGCGATGCTGGCTATGTGCTTTTCAGGATCCCCCTGCCGCAGGTGAATGCGGTAGCGAAGCTGTTGCCGGCTGGTCTTCCTAAGGAAATCGACCAGGCATTTTCTCTGTTGATCCCGTGCTGCGATAAGCACACGACGCACCTGTTCATCATTTAAATGTTCATTTTTCCGCAATCGCTCACCCATTGGATGCCGCCAGCAGTTGAGAACATGAACCTTTTGACCCGCGTGAAGAGCAACATCGTTAACCAGTGTCATAATCTGTGTATTCAGGGCATTGCCAGTGACGCCAAATGCCCCTGAACAGAGCATTGGATCAACTGCTGCCAGCATTCTATTGGATCTAATTTCGGGATCGGGTCTGGAGATCAGAATCGGGGTAGTACATCTGCGCATCAGATGCATGGCTGTGCTGATTATTGCATGGTGAAGCAGCACATTTTTTTGTTTCGCGTCAAAGACGATAAGATCATGATGGTCGCGCTCGACTTCTCGTTCGACGGCCTCAGGAGGATCTCCCTGCAGAAATTTGGAATGTACACGGTGATTACGTAGTTGTAGTTTGGGATTTGCCTTACCACCCTGCTGCGCCTGAAGATCTGTTAACCACCCGTTCTGCAGAACTGGGTAACCCTTTAAGACGGCATTCGAGCGATCATGGTGCGGATCGACGATTTGAAGTATTTTAAGGTCAGAACCGCTGTTAGCTCCCAATGCAAGGGTTTGCCTCAATACGTCGATATTGGGCTTTGAAGCGGATACAATGACAATGTTTTTAAAAAGTGACATGAGCCTGTTTGTCCTCTTTTTAGACCTTTTGGTATTTATTGCACGCTTTACAGATCAATAATTGGCATGTTAATTTGATTGTCAATGTTTTGTCTATATTTTGTAAAGGAAAGTAGAAATTGCATTTCACCTGGCAGTGTCGACAGCAGCGATAACTGAACAATACGGCGTTTTCTGAAGCGCGATATACGAAAAAGACGACATATAGCTGAGCACACAACTTTTTAAGCAATGCGCTATGACAGGATTTCGGCAGTCGCATCAGCGGCTGCTTGATTTTGCTGAGGCGGTAGTTAGAATATATTAGCCTGTTTCATGTCACATTAATTGTTGGTAAATAAAGATGCTGTCAAATCGTTTCTTGAAAAAAATGGCGCTGTTCACTCTGAGCTTGGGCGCTGTTTACATGCTTGCTTGCACCTATTTATGGGCGCGACAGGGTCATTTTATATTTACGCCCAGGCGCGAAATAAAAAAGACACCTGCAAATGTGCAGTTGGTGTATGAGGATGTTTATGTGGCCGTTAAAAGTGCTAACGGCCAAACGGAGCGGCTTCATGGTTGGTGGGTTCCGGGTCAAGATCCTACCGGAAAAGTGTTGCTCTATCTTCACGGCAGTGCCCTCAATATGGGGGCCAATGTTAACGCCTTGCGTCGTCTGCACAATTTAGGGTTTGCTGTCTTTATTGTTTCCTATCGCGGATACGGGTTAAGTGATGGTGAATTTCCATCAGAGGCGCTTTTGTATGCCGATGCCGAAGCATCCTGGAACTTTCTGGTGGTAAACAAGGGGATTAATCCAAAGAAAATATACATTTACGGTCATTCAATCGGAGGTGCAGTCGCCATTGACTTAGCCGTACGTTATCCGAGTGCGGCCGGGCTGATTGTAGAATCGACATTTACCTCGATTATTGATGTGGCGCGTCAAAAAACCAGATATCGCTTTTTTCCGTTGGATTTGATCGTTGATCAGCGTTTTGAATCGCTCACTAAAGTCCCTCGCCTGCGCATACCGACCCTATACATACATGGCACCGATGACCACTTGGTTCCGTTTGAAATGAGCCGCCTGCTGTATGAACACACGCCACATCCTAAATTTTTGACATTAATTCCGGGCGGAGGTCATAACAACAGTGCCACCGTCGGCGGCAATGCCTACTTGGTGGCCGTATCGGAATTCGTTGCAGCTACACGTCATTTGAATCCGCAGGAAAACCCTAAACAAACATCATCTTAGATGCAGCCGATATCCATCATCGCTTGATTTTCAATCGAATCGGGCCCTTAAACAGGGCCGGATCAACAGGCGCACCGGCCTGAAGAATATCAATTTTATCCCTATGCGCCAAGCGCCGAGCCGCCCGGCGCGTAGCTTCCAGCAATGGACGCCATTTATTCTCATCCATATCCCCCGCGTATTGCTGAGCCGCCTCACTAGGGCATATACTGGAAGATGCAGACCGAGAGTGCAGAAGCGTGATGATCGTTTTCTCAAGCGCCCTATCGATGTCGCTCAGGCCATTTTTTTGACAGCCACGTGAACAGTATTTGACCTGCCGCCAGGTACGGCGCCATTTTTTGCGCCACTGGATCTCACGTCCACAGACGACACATATTTTGCGAGTGGGTTTCATAATTTACCCGCCCTGAGGGATCTGCGGTATACCAGCATTTAAGCTGAGTATTTTCCCGGCCATTGCCATCCCACTCAATACAGCGCCTTCGATCCGGGACATCTGGCACCAATCGCCGCACGTGCCGATCTTTAATTGCGCATCCCACAAACAGCCAACGTTGAGCGGATTGGCCGCCGCAGCGCTCTCCCAAAAACAAGATCGCTGATAGATCGGGCCTATTGGCCTTTGGCCAATGCTTTTAAAAAATGCGTCGACTGCTAAAGATATTCGTTGTTCATTGTCTGTGTGGGCGTTGTCTTTGGACCACTGGGTGTCGGCATGCAGCGTCCAGCATTCGGTCGCACCCCGCTGAGGCTTGCTGTTATTTCTGGCCACCCACCGAACCGCTGATCCATGAACAAAGATGGCGTCAAACGGCAGATCCAGCGGTTCGTTAAATGCAACCATCACCGCCAGGCAGGGCTGCATCTCAATGGCGGAGATGCGATCGCTTAGTTTCGGGCTAAGACCAACAAGACCGTTGGCCTGGGGTGGCGGGGCAGCGACGATGACAACATCATAGGGACCATGCACATTTTGTTGGGGATCCATCAATTGCCATTGTTCATTGTTTTTTTGAAGTGATTCGATCGCCGTATTGAAGCGAATATCGACACCCTCAGACAGATGCGCTGCAATCGCATCCATACCGGGAATTGCCACCCAGCGCTCAGTCAATTGTTTTTCAGCAGACAGACGCCCCTGCCTGGCAACACCGATTCTGCCCTTCCAT
>JAAUXT010028054.1_pt1 | contig 75163 bp, 89 predicted proteins | sample 7278171 | NCBI WGS metagenome assembly JAAUXT01 (sample SAMN14350112, study PRJNA611818) | marine sediment metagenome | isolation source: surface marine sediment (1.8m) | place: French Polynesia: Moorea | collected 2018-08
ACACCTGGCCCTCATTTGCATAACAAAAGAAATGACCGTTATTTTCCTTTGTTCCCACTATGGGGCACTAGGCCTCTGGACCAATCAGAAGGCTGGATTTTGAATTCTAGTCCAATCAGAAGCCTTCCCGCCCAAAAATTTGCTGCCCCATAGTGGGGGGCTCTTCTCTGCGCCTGGGCGGCTTTTAAACCCGGCATGGTTCCTGTGACTTGCGCAGTTGACGTATCATGAGCCTGCACCTCAAAACAAAAGCAACACTGGGTTTCTTGACTTTGCAGACAAAAGCCACTCTTGGAAAGGACCTCGAGACAGTCGTGCCAACAAAGTTGGTTCCTTTGCTACTGGTTCAGACAAAACATCCACAAATGTTTGTTTCGCTCCAGAGTGGCAGAGGAAGAAAACATCGACCACAAGTTCTCGGTGGCGCGAGTCACGGCCAACGGGACCGTCAAGTGGACGCAGCGCAAGGTCTTCAAAACGTCGTGTCCCATCGACATGCGCAACTTTCCCTTCGACAGGCAGAGCTGCGATCTGGTGAGCTGATGGTTCCACTGATGTCCGACAACAAAACCCTTTTTCTCCCGAGTTTTTTTTTTTCAATTGAACGAAAGCCTGAAAGGGTTGTTTGGAACAATGCATTTTCCTCCATTTCGGCCGTCTCTGAGCAGGATTGTGAGTTTGAGAACGTTTTCTTCTTCAGCCTTGTCTGAAGGTCAAACCTGACAAAGAGAAACTTCAATTCTGAGGTCAAGATCAGGGAGAACAAAGAGAGAAGGGGGCATAAGGAGGGAGGGCACAAGTCGAAGGAGAGCTATGAGGAACAGGAAAAGGGGAGGCGGTATGAGGGGTAAAAACTTGTGGGTGGATATGGAACTGGTTTTCAAGTCGTTTGCTTTTCCTGGATGGTCCCGCCACCCGCGACCATCTAAAAGCTCCTGTGCAAAACCCAGACACGGCCCCAATTGGAACTGGAAGTGTTACATTTCGCTTGGGACTTCTGATTACCTTGTCTGCAGTGTTGATTGCATTCATGCCGTTTTCTCTTTTCTCCGGAAAATCGTTTTCACACGCGACCAGCACACAGGGCTGACTCCACTTCTTATTTTCTCTTGAATTGTTCTGCGTAGCAACAAAACGAAGATCCTTGTTTTTATAAAGACCGAACTCACAGTGGAGAGAAGGGGTCAACCCATTCAAACTGGCATCTCATGAATGTGATGTTGACAGGGGAACACTTGCACAACAAACTCCTGTTTGAATTTTCCATCTTTTCACTTTGAGCAAAGGGCAGTGATTTTGAGTGTTGTTTCTGAAAGTGGATCTCAAACCATTTCTGCTTCCCAGGTGGTGCGGTCCGCGAGTTACGACAAACGGGAGGTGAAGCTGACCTCGATGCACGAGCCGGAGGACAAGCAGGGCATGGAGGAAACCTACTTCCTGCAGGAGTACCTCAACTCGAGCGAGTGGGGCGTCATCAACGTGCACAAGGTCAGCTCAAGAGCACAGCTATACGCTGTGGACGTCGACAGAGAGTTTTTGGTCCAAGGAACAGGTCTGCTGAACAACAGCTTGAAACTGGTTTCCTCCCGCAGACTGGGTCGTTCTCCACCCAAGAGTCGTTGATCATTCCCAGTTCCTCTCTCTCTCTCTCTCTCTCTCTCTCTCTCTCTCTCTCTTTCTTTCTCTCTCTCTCACGCACACACGTACGCACACACACAACCAACAAACATCGCTTCCAAACAGGAATGCTTTCGAAACGATATTGGTTACTTCTGGGAGTGATTCCAATTTCTTTGGGAACCTGGCAAATCCTTGGCAGAAAAATAATTCCATCGTCAGATGTAGTCCACGTTCATTGTATCTGATGCAGACGCGGATTCCCACTGATGCAGCATGGATTGAGCCCAAGTCTTGTTTCTTTGAAGTCACTGTGTTGCGAGCCTCTGGGTCCAGATTCTTTCTTGGCGTCCCTGAAGAAATCCAAGTTGACCGATTCCCTCGTGAGATCGAATCACTGAAACCCAAACCTGGTGACCTGTTCCACAAATTGAGCGTTCTTGGCTGAAACCCTGAGACTTTTCACGGGCGGTCTTTGTTGCCAACATGACGACGCAAAGCGCACGGAATCAGCTGTGATCGCTCTCGGGCGGTTTACGCAACGACGGGAGACAGATGCTCTGCGAACTGTTCGCCGTCGATCGATTCGAGCCGAATTGGGGCTGTTCGTCTCAGATTTTGCGATAGCCTTTCTTGGAAAACACGGTCGTGTGGTGAAACATGCCAGTAAAAACTAATGCAAACTGCATGTCAGTCGGAACTGTCGTTGCTGCTGTCAACGCAGTACAAAAATCTGGCTATTTGCAGGCTGAGTGCTTTTTCGACTTTATCCCTTTCATCCTGGCGATTACCGTGGTGTCACCAATTTTTGCAAAAACAAGACTGGGGTTCAAGCTTCTGGCCTCAAGTTTGGTTCGCATCACACAGGACCCATCATGACTCTGGTTCTGCAGGTCGCTGAGGAGTACGACGTGAAGGAGAAGATGGACCGGCTGACGTACCAGATCGTGCTGCGCCGGAAGCTCGTTTTCTTCACGTACATCCTGCTGCTGCCCTGCATCTTCCTCACCATGCTCACCATGGTCATCTTCTGGCTGCCCCCGGAGAGGCCGGACAAGACCACACTTGGTAAGTGCTCAAGGATTGGTCAAGGCGAACGCAAGGGTAGTCAGGAGTAACCGTCTCGAAGCAAACCCACGTTTCAAACATTCAAAATGAACAAGAACCATTGCGCCTGTTTGTCAATGACAAAACAATGGCCCTTCACTCTGCCCTGCTGAGTTGGATGTGTGCGATTTTGGAACTCAACAACATGAGAATGAATTGTAAATTAAATTTATTGCCATTTTATGATGTCGTGTTGCATTTTCACAAGCACTAAAATCCTTCTCTACAATAAATTGACAAACTCCAAAAGGCCTAAGACTCATACAAACGTTGTGCGACAAAAGAAAGAGCACAGCAGAGGCGAAACGTTTGCGCAAAACGGCCCAGTCTTTCGGCTGGCCCTTTGCTGAAATCAACTTACTGGCTACTGTGGTAAAACCTTGTATTTGCTGGCTGGCTTTGAGCCACTCTGATCCGAATTGGCGCCAGACCTAATCCCCCTCCCCGAGTGCCCGTTAAACACAGAAACCCGAGCTTCAGACGAAACAGCACAGAAAGCCACATCAAGTTCTGAGGGCCTCCCTTTCTTTTGTACTTTCAGCAATGGCAATATTCGGGAGTTTTACGCTGTTGCTGCTTGTACTCACAAATTCCATTCCCTCAACCGCATCCCAAGTGCCCATACTTGGTAAGTTGTACTCACTACTCACTCACAGTGCGCCCTCTCTTTTCCCACTCCATTGTAGCGATGAGCATCTTCGGCAGCTACACAGTGTTGCTGTTGGTGCTGACCGGTTCTATTCCCTCGACCGCCTCCACCGTGCCAATTTTGGGTAAGATCGAAAAATGAAGCAAAAATTCAAACATTGCCATCTGCTTGGGACACTCAGCAAAGAAAAGACTCACGAGTCTCGTTGTATCACTGTTTGAAAAAGTTGTTTTGATTTTTCTAACAAAAAACACCTTGCGCTGAAAGAAAAGCCCCCTTTCCAAAGAAAATATAATTCCCTTCATAAATTTTGCATCAATCCTTTGGAACAAGACAACTCACAGCTTACAGAGTTTTCAAAAGATAGGCGTTGTGGCAGATGAATTTCGAAGCAATCCAAACAAAGCGAATTGTCTGTTCCTTTTTCGATTGACGCATTTCTTTCAAAACTGAAATGATTAATTTATATTCTCCGGCACATACACAAAAAAGCACAACCGCTGATGACGCACTGCAGAATACCGAATCTGTGGAAGAAACCAACAAGAACTGTTTTGACAATCTCCTCAGGTGTTTACTACTTTGTAAATATGGTGTTGACGGCGACGTCGATAATTATTGGCACCATCGTGGTGAACATAGCAAGAAACAACAAATCTAAACCGCCGATTCCAAAAGTTTTACGCTTTGTGAGTATGCACCGAAACAAAACGACATGCACTGATGAAAACCAACGTTCATGGACCCAACATGCTTTCACGGAGTTCGCTTGCGCGTTTGACCCAAAGTTACTCGGTATTTTCGTGGGACACTGACTGACTATCAGCCGTCCTGCGATCGGAGACCAACCTCGCTTGCAGTTTTCACGGGGTCATGAACGTTGAATTTGATCAGTGCATCGGAAGCCCAAAAATGTGCATCACACTGCTTGCTCTTTGCGATCGGAGTTGTTCTGCCAAATGCGTTATCAAAAAGAACCTTGGCATCTCAGAACAATGATCACTCATACGGGTGGCCTCGGCTGGGAAAACGCCACGATGCGTTGAGGCATCCATTTTTCGCTGAAACTGCGCAGAGCAGAAGGACCGGCGACTGAGATCACGGGCCCAATGGACGTGACAGTCCCTGTCACATCACGCGACCAGCTCTGGTTGTTTCGCCTCGGCCCATGCGCAGAGCGGGGCTGAATCAAAACTTGGAATTATCCGGCAGAACACTCTTTGTCCCGACTGCTTCCTGTGGTTTGTGTGATTTAAGAGCAAGCAATGTTGTCCAATCTAATCATAGCTTTTTTTGTTGCTAGGGATTCAGGCTGATGCCCTCCTCCTGTGTTTTTCGAGGCGCTGTACATGGTTTTGTGGTTTCTCTGCGTTCTCTGTCTAATCGGTGATTTTTGCTGTGGTTTGCTTACACATGCGTTGTTTCAATTTCTTCCCCAGGCATTTACTATTTCTTCAACATGGTGATAACGTCCACGTCAATCATCCTCGGTACTTTAGTGATAAATATCGCCCGAAGTAACAAATCAAAGCCCAGGGTGCCTTACTGGCTCAAAGTTGTAAGTTCACTGCGTCCCAAAAAATGCTGGGACCTGTCACAGGTCGTGGCAATTGTACAAAATATTTGTACAATTTCTTTCATCTTCAGTGTGAAAAGCATTTCATCTGCGTATACACCTGTGGCGTGTAGTTGGCTGTACACCTCCATTGTACAGAGTTGGTACTTGTGCTTACATCTCGATGTTCAGCTTCACGTGCATGAGAATCCAACTCCTCAGGTGGCATTCTCATGCAGTGGGAAGTGTGTGTACAAGTCGTCATGACTGTTGACCGACATGATTGTTTTAGGACTTTCTCCTAGTTCGTTTTCGTAGCAAAGATTTCCAACTCTCTGACACCAGCACCGAAACCGCCAAAGCTGCCATATTTCCACCTTCTCAAGACGAACCGCGTGTGTTGACGCCGTGTTGATGTGGGGTGCTTCCTTTGGCTCTGTTCTTTTTCAGCTTCCTTGTCTTTCTCTTCGTGGCTTTTTCAGACTTCCATGTTCCATCCTTCTTTTCTCGATCATCGTTGTGCGAAAGATAACTGAAGGGAAGGAATGCAAAACATTGATCAGGGAAACGCTTGAGACAGAAATGTGAAACAGTTTTAAATGCGAAATACACAGACCTCGTAAAATAGAATCCAGTCCAAATGTGTGACGTGTAACCAAACAGAACAGCCTCCAGTGAGTTCTACCTCTCACACATCTTTTATGCTTTCAGGTGTGCATAGATACTTTGGCTCCCATATTTGGTGTTGCCAAACCATCGAAAAAATCCAAGGTAAAGGAACGACTCAGACAGAAGCGGCAGGAAAAGGCTGAGTTTAAACGTCAATCGACACTCAGAAAAAAGGCAAGCAAACGCGAAAACGCTCAACAGCAACAGCAGAGTCCTTCTGCTGCAGCGACGCACCCTGCAAACGATCTCACTGTGATGCAAGACAGACAGGGCACCATCCGGGTCACCACGACCACGGTGAACAGTGGCCTCGATGGGACCCTGGACTCGAGGGAGGTGGCTCTGCAGCCCTACACACCGGGAAGCATCGAGTCCACGCTGGAGTACATTGACGAAACTCCGAACCATCGGATAAGTGACTCCACCAGGAACAACCCGGATCGGGACAATCCATTGGAACCCAACAGCAACAAAAAGGACAGGGATACATTTGATCATTTTTGTTTTGAAGTGCTGTTGCGCATTGAGAGTATCACAGCTCTGGTCAGGGAGGCCTTGCACAAGCTCATTGAACATTCGTCCTTCAAGGACCACAAGCGAGAACTTAAGGACGAGAAGGCACTCGAGTGGCACATAGTAGCGGTATCCATCGATCGCCTTTTCTTCTTCATCTATCTCGGTATGATCATCATTCTCGTTCTGGTTGCCTCGGCTCTAATCTTCCCCAGGCGCTTCTAAATCAGTCGCTGCCGCGCCGCTTGGGTTCCTGGAACAATCCATATCCGCACGCCTTGCCAAAAGAATTCATCCACGCTGGACATGGCTGTTCCCAGTGACACTGTGAATCCGTGCGCACACCGGCGCGCATTCAAACTGCCTGTTCAACGGAAGACGCATCAATCACGTGAGTGCGCGTGTATCACTGTGGACTTCAACGTGCACTCCTCGTCGCGACGTCGTCGTGCGCTGGTGGCGGTGGCGTTGGGCGTAACGCGGCGCTTGCTCAAGCTCCTCGTTGTACATACGTGCAAACTCAAGACGAAATATCACACATAATCATGCGACTACCTGTACCATATCTTGTGACGAAGTTCCATCTTCAGGACGTACTTGTATGTTTCTGTATCACACAGTGCGACACAGGTTCAAAGCCGGGTTTACAACATTGCACACAGTTGCAAAAAGTGTACAAAACCATCTTTCTTGCACGTGTACGAGTACATCTGTTGTGTTTTGCAGGCATTGTCACATTTCGAAATCCGACGGGTGTTCGGAAGGAAATTGTTTTTCTGTTGTCCATTTCCACTTGTCGTCAGATGCAGCAGCCAAAGCAACAGTTTTGCTTGAGCACGAGAATTGGTTACGCTTTGGTCACGAAGTGACGAATAGCAATGTCGATCGTTGTCTGGCATTGGTATCGCGCTGCTGGCTTCCTCACCAATATTCCACTCACTGTCTTGCATGTCACAACTGTTCGAGTCGACCTTGCTTTGTTGTGACATAGCGAAATCTTGTCACTGGTCTGCCAAGCACAGGGCGAGCTCAGATGTGCTCCACAGCAACTGAAAGCGGGGGTTACTGTTCTGCACATTGAGATTTGCCAGAAAACATTCACTTTCTCTGACATGTACAGAGACTGTACAGAGCGATTACATTTTCACTCTTTTTCCAATTGATCTCTAAATGTTCACGTTTTGTAATTTTTGCAACAATAAATCTGTCAAACGTTGAGAGCGGGTCACCGATCAGACGGGGGAATTGCCCACCTCAGGAGGTCCTTGCCTTGTCCGGAAGAACAAACGAGCCGTTCGAATCATGTAGCACGCCAGACAGCTTTTCTGACAAGGAAGAGCAAACGCGATGTTGGTGTTGGTAGATCATCGACAGTGACTGTTGTTTGAGTGTGAAGAAACACAGAAAAAGCTGCTGCAGGCTTGAGAAGAGGAAGCATTAAGTTTGGGTCTGAAGCCATTTGTACGAGTGTACAGCGAGACCAAGGGTGTGTTGGACGTGACCAACAGGTGAGTGAGTCTGCACTCGCATGTGAGCAACATCAGGTTTGTGGGTCGCCGTGCAGACGTGGATTGTCGTGCGGTTCAACTTGAGTTTGAATATATTTTCAAACAGGTGCAACTCTCAGCACGATTCCCAAATCTTGTTCGAAATCTCTACTCCAAATGCAGACATGTCTCCCAGTCCCATAATTTAGCACCAGCAGTGAGTCCGGTGTTGACGGAATCCAGACGTGTTATGGAGGGATTTGTCACTCTCCCCCAACAGAGTGATATTGCCAAAGGAAGATAAAGAGGCAAAGCCAAGGACGTAGCTCGCGGAGCCCAACAAATTTTCCCGTACTTTGCGCTGCAGAGGCAGCTTTTCACAAATCATGCACGAGCACATTTTTATTTTGACAGCAAAAAAGCCTTCGTATTTGGGAAGCTTTGGAAGCAAAACACGAGGATTTGTGCATGCATCTGCCAGAGGTTGATTTGGAATGGTAACGCGCCGAAGAAACTCGTTCGTACAAGCGAAAAAGGATGAGGCGCAGGCTTTCACAAACATCATGACCCATGGAGGATTATGGCAGTGCACCCACTTTGGGTTTTCTTCTGTTGTCAAAGTTGGGTCTGAGCTCTGAGGGTCGGACCCGCTCTGTCCTCATTGATAAATTCTTGAACCAGGTTTGCGTCCCGCACTTTGGCTTCGTTGAAAACGTTTTTGTTCTCTCACCGAGACCTTCGGGACAAAAGCAAAGTTCTGGGCTCGCATTTCGTGCAACGAAAGGAGCAAGTAGGACAGGAAACAAGCACCAAAAGGAACAAGAAACAAACTTCAGAGGAACCTGCAGGAAACATTCACATCTGTATATTTTCTGCAGAGACTTGCAAACATAATATTGTGAGATGTGCTGGACGAGAAATTTGTTGTACGAGTTTTGCCTCATGCACATCAATTGGCTAAACAGTGGTTCCCTGGTTGTGCCAGCTCCGTATCCTGAACATCAGTAGGCAGGAGTCAAAGAACTCGTTTCTCTGATGGAATCTTGGCGTGACAACGGCAATATACTGAGATGCACATCAAGCTGCAGCTGTTGAATAGCCAGCCTGAATTATTGAAACAATCACTCACATACGAGAACAACCAACATGTTTGTAGACATTGTGTGCAAAAGTTCCCATTTAAATGCATTATTGTGAGCAAAATTATGGTTTTGCGTTGCACCAAGGCGTGCGAGCCTCTTTTCTGAACCTTGAGGACGCTGCAAGAGTCAATGAAGGTCAGAGCAAGGCCAACGACTGGCCTGGGCTGTTCTCTCACTCCCCGTGGACTCCCAACTTCACAACCCAAGGATCAAGCAAGATTACTTGCTGAACTCAAACAGGACTTCAGAGCATCGCTCACCGGAGGGACAGAAGTTGCAGCAAACGCACGAAACGCACGAGTTCACAACGATACCTTCTGTGTGAGCGTGCGCGCGTGGATCCACGGCAAAAATATGACAGCAAGTTTGGCCAAAAATGGAATTGCTTGAACATTGTCCTTTGCAATCCTGCTTTGCCATGTAGGTCCAGTCAGAATCGTTTGACACAGGGCAAATTCATTTCTGATTAGACTTGTCCCATCCTCAAGCAGCTTTGTTGATTTTTTCACTTGCTTGCACTCTTCCTGTTCGACAAAAGCGCATTTGTTTTATTCTTCGCAAAGTTGAGAAAGGTTGACTGGGAAGCAGACTCAATGAACTGCCAAAGAATGAACGAAATCCCTGACTTCAACTCCTGCAGGATTTACGGGCTCTTTTCCTCGTCTGCTCCATTGTAGTGCATTCGACACAGACTAATGGCTAATTCCTAATTCCGTCCGCTCTTTTGAAAAGCGAAACGAGAAAATTGCACGCAATCACGCCTTTTGCATTCAACTCACTTGCTCTAGCCCAGACAGCTTGTTTTTCCCTCCTGTGCGAGACACACAATGTGATCGACGGTGATCACGCGCGGAAGTAACTGATACCTGGATTGAATGGCCGCAGTACGTGTAGCAGTTGATTTGCTTCCATTTGTGATTGGATGATTCTCGAAATGGATGTCATTTGGAGAACTTGCAGTTTCCATTTTAAGAAATCATCAAAATCGAGTGAGTGGATTTGACGACTCAGAGGTGTGTGGAACATACGAGCGTTCCAGGCGATCCGTGTGTGCCCCGTCTCCGACGACGTCATAACAGCCATTGTGCCACTTGATGCTCATTGTTCGACGTTCTCAGCAAAGATACAAACGGTTGAAGGAGACGAACAAGAATTTCAGAACAAATGCAATCGAGCCTCAGGCTCACGCTTCCACAGACCGTCAGACTTGGAGCTGCAGCGCTCACACGGCGTCAGAGATCTGGCCTCGCACACTTCTGGGGCACGAGAGGTTCCAAGAACCTGCTTTTGGTGTGGTGGTTCCAACGAGGGAACCGGCAGCCAAGGACTGGGGTGGCACTCTTTAAAAATGTGTGCTGAATATATCCTCAATGACGGAGCACACAAGGGAAAGGCCCTTTTCCTGTTCGAGGTCTGGTGGTGGCCCCAAGGGCCTCTATCCATCTTCCTCTGCACGGGTTCACCTTCCTATGTTGGTTTATGTTTACAACCTGTATATCAACGAAACTTGGCAGCGGTCCGCCGCATCATTTTCGCTCGAACAAGGGGTGGCTTCATCGCAAAGCAGTCTCCCTTCAGTTACAGCTTCATGCAGGCCTTCGGGACAAACATTCAGCGATTTCTTCTTGTTGCGTCTCGCGGAGCATCTACCCATTCGCTTCAGCCATCGGCAACCTTTTCTGTGTCTCTGTTCTGTCAATTTCGACCAATTTTCCTTGTGTGAGGCACACAAGAATGAATTGGAATCGACACGCAGATCAAGGCCTCCTCTGCCATTGAACAAACATGATGTCTGGAAAGAGTCTCCATTGGAATCCACAAGCTGTCTGCACAAGCAGCAGGGTCATGTTGTCATGAGTTGTGAAGAGACCCGGCAGGACTTCTTCCTCAAAAATACGGGGCGCACAAAAGAACTTGGTCACTGCGTGGTCAGGGCCTGACCCGTGCGGCAAAGATTCCAATTTGAGACAATTGTTTACCAGTACTTGTGCCTGCCGTGCAAGATCAGGTTGCCAAGTTACGTACATTTTGGGATTTCGAAATTATTGAAGCTGGTGCAGAGAGCGCGTTGTCATCAACTTTCATTCTCACAAAGTTCTGCAGTGACATCAGAAGGTGCACGAGACTTGCGCCCATTCCCGTGGTCCTTCCACATTTTCACACAATGTTGTCCAGTCCGAAATATGGCCAGGGATTCCAGGCGTGCAAGACCGGTCCTACAATTTCAAAACCAGTCCATTCCCTGAAGTTTGTGATCTTGGCCTACGATGAGTGATGGAAATTTATTCCGATCGCACTGACGCGTACCGTTTCCACCCCTGTAAAAGACGCACCTTTTTACCCAAAGAGTCTGACCCCACCAATTTGTTTTTTTGTTGATTGAGCCCCACCAGTTGATGTGGTGAGTCTGAGCTGGTGTAGCAACCAAAATGCTGATAGCACCTGGTGAGTAAGTCCATGTAAAAGTTGGGGGTGCGTCTTTTGCTTGGGTGCGACCTGCACACGTGTATGGGTGGATGCGGTACTTCTGATACCCGCCCTCTTTCACACGAAACAATCACGTCTTGTGACAACTGAGAAGCCAGCAACCTGCCCTCCGAATCTTACGATTTCTTTTTGTTCATTTCTCAGGTCAACCACGCATCCACATCATCACTCTGCACGGCTGTGAAGCAATTTTCCACACGGAACTTGGTTTTTCTAAATGCATAAAACCGGGGCTAATACCGTCGGTTATGGTCATCAAGCAGCATCTTGAAGCCCAAATAAGATTTAAGTCGCGGTCACCCCTCGTGGTGGATTCTGGTCATGAAATGGTTCGGATTCACTGCATCTTTACAATCATCATAAAGGATCATTGACGGTTTGCCGGGCTCTGCTGCTCCACCTGAGCTGCACATAAATTCGCACTCTGCAATCGACCAAATATTGAAGGAATCATCATCAGAGCTGCAAGAGTCACTTTATGGAGTGTCTCCCGCATCAAACTTGCAAGGTTTGAAGGATACACATCAGCCTCTAGCTTTTCTGGCTGCGTTCATTCAGACCACAAAGCACAGAGCTCGAGAGCACAGTTGAAATCTTCCGTTCTTTCCCAAATCAAGCTGCAGCATCCACAGTTTACAGCAAAGAGGAACAGTCAAGATGGTGTGTCTGCGTGCAGTGGTTCTAACAGGTCCTCAGTTTTCACTCGGGCTATGTTCTGAATGAGCCAACAGACTTGCATTAATTAATGCTTCTCTCATTGCACCGCAGAGACCAGGCCCAGTTTTGGTGAAGGTTCTGTGGAACACAACAGGTCAAGCGCGTCAGTCTGAGTGCACCCTTCCACATGGGTACGTTGACAAAACCCAAAATCATAACAGACACGGCTCTTTATCTGAAGTAAAAATGAGTGTTTAACATCATGGATGCTGTTAATAATTGAGGGAAGCACAACGTCACAGAGTGCAAACTGCGTGGAGTGATTGCTTACTTTCAAAACACTCACCGAAACGAACACACACTCCCCAAATTTGGGCTCGTATATTTCGTATGTACTCGATGAAAAAGGACACTGATGCGAATTTGATTTCCACAAAATTATGAATCGATGATCCAAACAGTTGGCGAAAAGGCTGTTGTGCGGCTCGTACGTGCGGAGAGCGGTTTATTGCACCAAGTCTCCCGACTGGAAAGGAGGCAATGATTTCTGTGTGGTTTGTGAAAGTCACTTTATTCCCCTCGCGGGTCCCGAGACCATGTCAGCGAAGCTGCGGTTGCGTGTCGCTCTTAACCCACTTCGTGACCAACTCACCGGACCGCCCCTGGTTTTTAATGCTCACAAACGGCCGAATAATGGGTTTTAACATCTGCAAACGGACCCAGTTAGACGTCAGCCAAAAATGAACTTTCATCGGTTTTGCATGCAATTGAAGCACTTTGTCCGGCAGTATTATTTTTCATCGTGAACTGGTGTGGTGCTGAACAAGAATTTCTTTGAAAAAAAACTTCACAAACAAGTTCTGCACATCACCCCCACTAAACTGAACATTTGTGGTGTGGTTCTTGGTCTTTGACCCCGGACACACCAGAGACGGGAGCCAAAGGCCGCCCCTCTTGACTTCACCCTGAATTTGCAGTGTCCAGTCGTGATCAAGTGTACTTCCAGACCTCTTTTGACCCACCAGGTGCGCCCACAACCCTTTCACACCAGCAACATGGTAAAAAATGGGAATTTGTTGGAATGAGTTGGCCACTAACAAACCAATTTTTGTCCCAAAAGCCTGACCCACAGAGTGTGTGCTAGATTTCTGGACAAACAAGAGCAAACCGAACCTGAAAAACAATTTTGGCAAAAATGACCTGTCCGAAGAATCGTGTACATGTCCCATAGCAGATTGTGAGACGGCATCGGCCCCACCCCGCGTTACTCGGCAGTTGTCAAAAGAAGAGTACTCAGAGCTGTCAACACCTGACTTTTAGTCTCTCCTTGCAGTGTAATATGATACAGCAACAGAAGAATATCTGCCCCCTTTTGTTGCAGTCATCACAAGAAATTGTGTGTCCTTTCGCAAGCAGATTGGATTGAACATTTCAACTTTCATTTTGAAATGTCACGTGAAACTGACACGCCATATTACTCAGGAAAGTTTGTTGCTCACAATTGTGTGTCTCAGTTCATCTTCTCGGGAGGCCGCAGAAAAAGGTTTCACGACTCCAGTCATGAGTTGAGGCGCAAACTTTGAAATATGTCGATGAAAACAAGGAACAGTGCCTCCGGCCATGGATTCAAGGTCAACAGAGCAATACCACTTGGTTCGGCAAATCTCACAGATCTTGGGGATCTGCACCTGCAAACGACAAGATGATTTCAAGATCCCACTCCATGCAGGATGCAAATGGATGTTCAGTTCAGGCTTGTAGCGCTTTGCATTCATCCGCCTTTGTTGTCAATGCACATCAATTGCGCGCTTTTCCCCTTGAGCGCAAATCAGGGCGTGGAAGAGACGCTCTCGTCGGGAGACACACACTCGAGTGGAGATGTGACGGCCGGGATCAATACACTGATGCGTGGTGATTAGCAGCTCACGTTCTGTGCGGGTGTGAGACGCGCGGCGCTGGGTTGCGAAATTTCTGCAAAGGTGCTGCTGGAGAGTCACAGGCCGCGGCAGTGTTTGCTTGGTTTCAAAATTCTCATAAATGTGTTTGAATTCAGACTCCTCACTCAAGGTGCCTTGAGAGTGTCACTTTGGCTGCCTTTTGGGCAGAGGAGAAGTCTTTGCGTGCGTCAAGCGGTTTTCACTTTGGTGACGCCGTTGTGTTCTTTTGACGTCAACTTCAACTTTTTGCAGTCACTGCACACCTTGGCAGCAATTTTGAAGTCAGCAAAAATCAGTCTGGACTATTTTTTGACATTGACTGCAGTCATGAACTGAAAAGCATACATCAAGATACTATGTACCAATGTGAAGTTAGTCAACATCAACTGCAAAGTTGCAGTTGCTGCAGTAAAGTCATGACCGCAAATTTGCAGTCATCCCTATGTGAAAACAAACCTGCAGTTAATGTCAAAAAAGTTGCAGTTGACGTCAAAAAACATGACGGCGTCACCAACATGAAAACCCCTTCAGACAAGGTTACAGCACAACAAAGCACTTTGTTTTACAATCTTGACGCACACGAAACCAAGAACGAAGAAGAGCCTCAAAGCAACCTTGGACGTCAACGGTTCTTCGCGAATGGTCAGATTTCACTGATCAAGAGGCGGCAGGTTGTTCAAAGCCGCCTTTGTCAGCGCAAGACCAGCAAAGCAAGTTTTCTTTTCGTTTGCGTCCGACCAGCATCAGGTCGAAAACCACTGGCTTCTGCAGGACACGCACGCAGAGAAAAAAATCTCAGAGTCGTGATGTTCCACCATGAGACCAGCAAAAAACATGTAAACTTCTCAGGTGATGCAGCAAATATAAGCTCCATGTTTTGGACAAAGTTTAGGCGGTTCTCTTGCGGGCAACCACCGCACTCTACCTGTACACAGAGCTCATTGGACATGTGGAAGAACAAAAGAAACAGAAACAAACACAACACCTTTGGGGATTGAAGCACTCATTTGAAAGCTTGTCCGACATCCATTGGGCACACTCGTCACCGTTTGCATTGTTGCGTCAACGTGCTGTCAGTCTCGTGACATCAGACTCCATTCACTCATTGCCGGTTTGTTTCGTGGGCACAAAAGCTACTGTGTCATATGATTGCTGCTCGCATGCACTCGGGGCGAGATGTGTAGGTTTCATGGAAACTTCCAAGGTTGGAATCCCACGCAGATCAAAGACGTTTGGATAACTTTCAACAAAATGTCGTCCTTGCCTTGTTCGGCGATTTGTAGACTACTCGTGCGAGCACGACCCACACGTCGTGTTTTCTCGTGCACGTTCCGTTGGTCGACGCGTGTTTGCGAAGCTGGACTGAGGGTCCACGCACCGACCACGCGCACCGTTTGATGCGCAGCTTAATACAGATCAATAGGCGAGTTTTGTCGGCGAGATTACAGCTACGCTCTACCAGCTGCACAGCCGCATGTACAACATCTTCACCAAGTATTCGCTCGCAACAACTTAACACGCAAGCAACTGTTCTCACAAACAAATTGTGCAAAGAATTTTCTTTTGGGCACAACGCAGAAAAGTACACACGACGTGGATCGTAACTTCCAAGTTTGTCCCACGAAAGTTCGCCGTTAGAATTTCCAAAGTGAATTTCTGCTCTCGATTTCTTTGAAACGTCCGCAGTTTGTTGCAGAGAACGGATTTCAAACAAAAGTGACGAACAGGTAGGTGTTGGCTTTCTTATTCCCATTTGAACGATGCCAAACTTGTTGTGTCGCGACCTGGTCAGAGTACATGCCAAGCTGGATGTCATGAGCGCTGATAGCATTGTTTTTGCGCCCCCACCTTTCTTCCTGAGGTAAAGCTGAGACATGCATGCAGGAACGTGACGACACTTTTTGTCAAGTTTGCTGCACACTTGTCGTCGACGCTGCTTCAATTTTGAGATTTTCACTCTCGTAAAATCAACTCGCGCAGTGAGTGAGAAACGTGCAGCAGGCGGGGAGAACTAGTCACAAAAAGTGCCTCTACTCATTGCTCCTCTGAGGACAGCCCATCCATCCCTGTGACACTCTGATGAATGGAAAACAGATGCCGGAACAATTAAACCCACGTACGTTTGTTCGAATTGGAGACAGATTTGCAGTGCCGGTGTGGTTTTCAGCTTTACGGCCGTTACACTGTGCACCGGACACTTGGTTGGGTTTGGTCCGCTTCTCTGTTAGTGTCTGCAGGTTGACTCTACAACCAGAGCCCACACTGGCACCAATTTCGTCGTGTAGATGACGTTAGTCAGCGCAACTCGAACTCCTCCTTGAGTGTGATCACATATGCGATCCAAACTGGAGAAAAGGCAGGACCTTCCACCAGGATCAAGCAAGGGGGGACTTCTGTGTGTATCAGTTTGCGAGTTGGTTCAAACGTCCGGAGAAGAGACTGTTTGTTGAACTTCCATCAAGAGAAGATTGATCTCATTACGTCAGCCGTTCGATCGCGTCATCGATCTGTTCAATCCATTGTCATTGACACACAAGTCCTGGAACCTGGTCATTTGATCGACATTTCACTTCGTCTGCGTGTTGGTCTTACGGTGAGTACTGCTGAGGTGTGGCTGCATTGAGATACACGTGCACATCTTGATTCACACGACTGCGAACCTTCACCGACGAGTTTTGACAAACGCGTTTTCGTGTCGCGTGTTTTGAAAGCATGAAGGAGAATCGTTGCAGTCCACATCAACACATTGGTGTTGCAAGTGCATCGCAAGGCTGGAAGTCAATGAATACTTCAACGATCAACAAGTTCCGAGATTTCAGTTCAGAGAACGTAAAGAGCTGCTGCGTCGCATTGATTCTTTGTCCGACTTTCACCAAAGGACCCACTCCAGTGCAACCGTTCCCCAACAGACAACGCACCTGAGGTCTTCTTGGGCTCATTTTCCATTCAGAAGCGCTTTTGTATTCATAAATTGGCAAAAGAAACAACGCACTGAGACCACCAGGCCACTTGTAAAAAATAAGTGTCAAAAAGTGTTGCTTTTGAAGCCATTGTGAAATTTGTCACAAAGAAATGGAAACGTGACAAGCGTCTGTCTGTCTGTCTGTCTGTCTGTCTGTCTGTCTGTCTGTCTGTCTGTCTGTCTGTCTGTCTGTCTGTCTGTCTGTCTGTCTGTCTGTCCACATGCCAACACGTACGTATTTACTTCTCTTGGTTTGTGTTGCAGCGGTCAAATGCCGTGACATCAAATGCTCTTACCCCAAATGATGTGGTTACAAACAACTGACAAGCACAAAACAAAACCCATTCTGATGGCTGTTCTTCGTGCAGTGCAAAAATTAAATTCTCAAAACTTTTATCACAACCATTGATGCTCGCTCAAGCATGGCAGACTTGCCTGTCTCCAAAAACGGAAAGGCGCAAAGGTCGCAATCAATTGTGCTGGGTTCAGTATTGAGCTTGAATCGGGCTGTGTTGGAATGAGCGGAGGAAGTGCAAACATCAAAAATGTGTCTTCGTAATCTCACAGTCCAAAGAAATTCAAGAAAATTTCAGAGTTTTGTGTTTTCAAAGAGTGAGATGCTTCTTTCTCCGTGCATCCTCATTCACCACATCATCACAACTGTGATTTCTTGTTGATTTTTTTTTTCTGAAAGGTCCTGGGGCTGCAGTCCCCACCCCACAAAAAGCTTTTCTGCTTTGGTAAATTTTCCAAGTTGTTCTGGAGCCCCGTGAGGGTCGGTTCCCCTGACCAAATTTTGATCAGCCCCTGCACTTAAAGTGAACGTGTCGTCCAAATTCATTTGGATCTTCATCTGTCAACTTCTGAATGTTTATCAAAGTTCTTTTCGTTATTTTGTGGCAAGGTTTATGGTTTCTCAGTGTTTTTCAGTCAGGGAGAAACCTCAATTTCAGATGAACGCTGTCTTGGGCAGTAGTTTGTCTGGCAGGTATTTTTTGCTGGGTCTCAGGATGTGCAGGAAATTACGGAGCGACCATCATTGCGTTCGCAAATTGAAAAATGTAATGTTTCTAACAGTTCTATTACCCGAATGCTCTTTGGTAATTTCAGCGTGTGCGATGTTTTACAGAGGCTCGTGTGTCTCGCCTCGCCCACGGCCAGAGAAAGTCCTTTGAAAAGTTGTTTCTCGATCAACACGAAAACGACGCGTTCACACAGACTTGTTGGTCTTGATACGACAAGCACTCCTCCTCAAATGCAGGTGCGAACGTTTTCGTGTCTTTTCCGATGGTTTGTGCCATGCAGGAGGAAGATTTCTGTAAGTTTTGGATCAAAACTTTTCTCCCTCTCGTGAGCACGAATGTGATGATCATCTGAAATCATCTCTCAGCAATGAGCGAGCACAACAATATTCCATCGACAAAAACTGATCACTTTTTTTCGCCTTTGCCATCGTCATGAACATGTGATCACGTCGTCTCCAGCGCGCAGACTCGTGAAGAGACCCCCGCGCAGACAGACCGGCCCATGTGGAATTTACAATGGCCACTTCATGTCGATATTCCTGCATATTTCATGTAGGAAACAAATTGGAACTATTGAAGATTGATTTTAACTGACAAGCCTTGAAGTTTTGCATTATTGATGTCAATCTGCACACAATTATGAACGCTTAGCTAAACTTGTCACCAAAGCTGGCTCTTTTCAAAGTTACTTTTCACTTGTATCTTTGGCTGCAATCATTCAGTGTTTCCGTCGACAAATTTGTTCGATTTGGCTTATCAACGGACGGTTTCGTCGACGCAGATCAGTGTTCAAAAACGTTTGAAGCGGCAGAAGGCGCAGAACTGAGCACTCACCCCCGACACCAGCAATTTTTAATTGAGCAGTTTGGTCAAGGCTTAGCTTTCATTCTCCAAGAGATTTTAGCATCAAAAAGTTGCTGATGCTCAGAAAAAAAAACCTTTGTCTCACAAATTACACAACCTGTGCTGCTCGGATGGTAGAAGAGCGAGTTATCCAGACGCATGTTTGATGCATTACCGCTGCGACCCAATTTCTGTTCGCCCCAAACAGCGGAATCCTTCAGCGTCCCGACAATGTGACATTCTGCCAGTGTGCAAGAGGCGTCTCTCAGAGCTGACGGCGGAGCATTCTTCCACGCCGATTGTGTGCGCCTTGATGTGAAGACGCCTGGATGAGCAAACCAACATGTCAACACGTCAGAAAGTGGATGTGTAGATCGGCTGTGCCGCCAAGTTGGGTTGGGCAATCAAGTCCATAGTTCGCCTGACGTCAAAAAAGAACAACAAACACACAAGGTCCTCCCCAAAGAGTCATTCTAGTTCTGGGAAGGTTCCTTCTTAGGGGCACAAAACCCACAAGTGAACGAAATAGTCCACTGCAAGAGACTGCAGTGGACTTTCCATTTTGGTAGCGTCAAAAGCGCGTACCTGGTTCGTCCATGAATTTCCCGTTTTCTTAGTTTTCACGAAATTGATCTTGCTTGATTCACCACACCAACTGGTGGGGCAAGATTCACCACACCACACTAGTGGGGCCAGAATCACCACACCAACTGGTTGGAACAGATTCACCACACCAACTGGTGGGGCCAGATTCACCACACCACACCAACTGGTGGGGCCAGATTCACCACGCCAACTTGCAGTCAAGTTAACGAACAGAGCTCGGCAGTCCTCTGAGTCTCAGGCTTTTGTTTGAGGTTTTTATTCCAGTTCTTTGTATTTTTGATAACTGAAGGTCACGCGAATGTTTCAACAAAAGATTTTTTTGAGCACTACGAAGCTCTACGGATTCGAAAACTTGGTCCCTATTTGGTCGAACAAGTAAATTGAAAGGAATATGCTTCAAACGAGCAGGTTGTCTCGTTGAACGTTTTTCTTTGACACCAAACATTCTTCCTTTGCCTTTTATGTGACAGCAAAAATTTTGCCAGAGGAAACTTCATAACCGTTTGAGGCTTGCATCACCAGACAGACAAACAAATGGTCACATTTATCCCGGGTCCCGATACAAACCACACAATGTGGAAATCGATGCCATTTTGACAACTGGTAACGCCGGGTATTGACACTGATTGCTAAATGTACTGCGATTTGGGATCAGCCGTCGCTCTCAGCCATGTGGACTGGTTCTTTTCCGGATTTTGTCTGAGTAACATATCGTTTCATCTGATTCTCAACTTGTGCGGCGAGAAACTGAGCATTTTACGATTCCCAAGAATTATCAAGAAAATGAAGTCCTCTCTTCCCCCAACCGGATCTGACGTTCTACGTTCATTTTCCCATTTGCTTTTGGAATTTTTATCCACAGCCAGGTGCAATAAATTGCAAGACGCGCGCACTCGTGTGAAATCATTGTTACGTTCCGCTACATTTCTCATTCTCGTAAATTTCCACTTTCAACTTTGCTTCGAGATTCAAACGTCCCTTTGGGTCTGCCTTCAAACGATCCGCCCATGTCGTTTGTCGTTTCATGAAAAAGCTGCAAGCAACGACAGAATATCATGACCAACTATCCATAAGCTATTTTCAAAAAGTTCTGTTGAGGTTTGAAAAACATCAGATCTCGTACACTGGAGTATAATCAACGTGGAACATGCAAACCGGTACTTGGACCACTGTTTTGCACGGGTTCTACAAAGTCTGCGGGCAAAATGGGCAAAAACTTAACATCCACGGATTTCCAATTGACACATCATTGCCTGCTGCACTATTTCCAAGCCAAATTGATCTTGCATTTGATGAGTGTGGGCTTTTGGTCTCTTATCAAATCAATAATACTTTTAACACTGATTGTCAATAAGTAGTGAATATATCAGCTGGATGGATTTGCACAAATACCTTTATCATCAGCCCCACATCCATCCAATACATAAACTGCAGTCGGCATTATGTAACTGAATTGAAAGGTTCTACCATGCATACCAGGCTTTACATACTAAATTGACAAAATAAACATTTTTACGCCGTGGCTTTGTTGTCTGCTTAAAAGGTAATTTTGAAAATTCGGTGGCGTTCTGCGTTGTGAGAAAGCCACTTGGGGTATGAACAGCTATGAGGCATATCTGGTAGAAAAACACTCTCAATGACACACCAAATAAAACACGGAACCGTGGCTGCACAATCCAATCTTTCTGCCTTGGGTTTCAATGAAGCACCACTTTGGGCTGTTTGTGGTCTACTTAGCAGTTGTTTTCCCCCCAAACGTTACACTGCCCATCTGTCATTATTAGTATCATTATGAAATCAATGAGGAGATTGTGATTGTGCATGCCTCCGACTATTGCAGATAAATCAGCTCAGCGGTCCTGCAACCCCGTAGTCCATTGTGTGCATTGCAGGATGTTCAGTGTATTCACAATGTGAGCGGAATGGCGTGTCAGAGCTTTGCGCCCAGATTACGAGAACATCTCTGTCACAACAGCATGCGGAACGCGACAAACATCTTCAGCTTGTCTTTTGGGTGGGTGGGGGTTGTTGTTTGACCTCAATGCAGCTGTATTCCCTCCTTGTCCTGAAAGCGCACACGCAAAGAAAACACACAAGTGTCGTTCTTACAAGTTTTGTATTCGACGTTTGCTTCACGTATTGCATTTTCCTTGCGCCTGTCGCCCCCGCCCCTACAGCGTGAAGTCCACACAGAGTTGCTCCAAAACCCATTTTGGCTGCCACAGTGGTCGCAGCGGATTTCGAATCCTGTTCCTTGTGAGAAAACCAAGTTTCTCAGTGCAAACGGAAAAAAAATGTGCAAGGTTTGATGGTCCAAAAGGAGAGCAACCAAAAAGGAAATGTTCAGACATCAATTGCACGTCAGGAACTGATTTGTTTGATGTCACATTTCTGCCACAAGGATTTCTCGTCAAGGGATGACAGAACTTGTCAGACTGCATGTTCGACAGAGATGACCACAACCAAAGTCTCTTTGACATATGCGATTTCAAAGCATTTGTTCCTTTCCTGGTGGCTCAGCACGTCATGTTGGGCTCCGTGGAGAAGCTGTCCCCATCAGAAACAAATAAATGCGTCTGAACGAAGAGCACTGAATGCGATGCCTCCACCTGGTACAAGTGGAAGCTCGCTCGACTCGGAGACGAGTGGATGCGGAGTCGTAGAAGCTGTCTGTGTTGACATAAGATACAAGTCAAGCATCAGGCTGTTTGTTGATAGCATCATGATTGAAAGGAGGGCATCTTTGAAACAGTCGGCTGTGTTTACAAGAGGGATGAAGCAACGAAAGGAAACAACCCAGCTTCCTTGAAACATTAAACGGAGCAGTTGTTTTATGGAGATCGCTGTCGTGAGGCAAGTGGAATCCTAACTGCACGAATGACAGGGAGACACATGGCCGAGCAAGTGTGGAGGAGTGAGGCAAAGCAGAAGCAGCAGAATGTGCAGGAGAAACGCAGAGCACAACACATCTGTGTTTTTGCGCTTTCGGACAGGCAGCCTTTTTTGGACTCAAACAAGTGACCAAGAGCACAATTTTCGTTGCTTCAAAACAACCTTTTCTTACATTTCGCTCATTGAAAATAATTCAAAAAACTTGGAAAAAAACAGCTCACAGTGGATTCAAGTTTCGTGAAACCTTGTTTCTGAAAGTAATGTGATTACTTTCTGCTTTGATTGCAAAATTAAAACGCTGCGATACATGCTGGAGCTCTGATGACGAATCCATGGGACACGAAAGCGCCCGCGTTCTCAGACCGGAGTCTCCGCGCTGAATGGGGAGGATATCCACTCCGGCCGTTGCATCAATCCCGGGGAGCTGTTTACGTGCAAATACGGCTTTTAAACTACATCGTGCCTGTATTAACTGAGTTTTTATTGCCATTGCAGATCTTGAGAAGACGTGGAGGGTCCTGCACCACCGCAGCTGTGCTGGCCGTTATGGGACCTGAGCACTCGGACACTTAATTCCAAGCGAAGAACAATTGAGCCGAGGAAACACTGACATGTGAATCTTGTGGATGAAACATGATTTTTACTATGGAGTCTCCAGGCTTGTGTTTTGGACTTCACATCTGCGTCCTGCTCTTCTGTTTCGTGACTAAAAACGCGTCCACAATGGATACGAGCATCACGGCGGATGATGATGACCTGATGCAGATCAGCAGAGAGACCAAGAGGAAGGACTTCAACTTCTCCTCGGTGTCGAAATCAAGGTGGGTGCCAATGGTTTCTGTTTCACTTCCACTGGGAATTGATTGCTCTCCCTGCTAAATTATTAAAGCTGCTTAATTTATCTGATCTTTTTTGAGTGGAGTTTGGTTCCAAATTAAGAGGAATTAAGCCTTCCATGTTCTGTTGTTCTGTTCTGTGTGAGTGTTGTTTTGAAATGGAGCACCAGAAACTTTAAAACTGGATTTTTTAGTTGTCACTCGAGAACCTCTCTGACGTTTGTGGAATAATTGGTGGGAACTAAAGTGGATCTGTCTCGTGAGCATTTGGTTCCGCAGCGCGTCCTGTCACTGAGGCTTTCCGCTCGACACATGTTTCAAGCTCGTAGCCTTTCTGTGCCAGGTTTTACGCGTGTCTGTGCCAAGTTGTGATGAACTTTTTTCTTTACCATGCGAGCAAGCTGCGTGCTCATGTCCACTCTAAATCAGATACAGATCTATGTATTGCTCTGTGTGAATTCAGGAAGACATGAACATGTTCCTACGTCCTCACTGGCCGATGTGCAATTTCTCCGCAGAAGAATCCCACGTCCTGGGGCCTCCGTGTGTTCGAGGAATTTTCATTTCACTTGACGCTCGCACAAACCGCAGCCAGCTCTGAGTGAACACAAACAGGAGACGGTTGGACAGCGCGGCGATAAAGAGCCTCGCTCCCCCTAATTCTGCAGAATAAACACGACTACTGCCCACGGGAGGCTTGCTTCCGAGTACCGCCCCGTAATGGAATGCAAAGCTGGAAATCGCGCATGCGACATGGCTCAACCGTTCCACACAGGAACTTGCTTGTCAAGAAAAGAGACAAAGTTTGGCGCAAACCGTAATTTTTGCAATTGTATCCAAACATCCAAGCGACATCGCAGCGAAACCACACCCAAATATTCTCGTCAGTGGACATCTGGTTCTCTGTGCTGTACCGACGAGTTCTTTGTTCAAAGAAGAACTGCTTGTCGTTGTGGCGAATTGGTCTTGGAATCGTGCCTTGAGTGCGTCAACTGCGCCCATTTGGTAACAAACTAAAAACGTTGACAAATCACTTGAGACACAACCTGGAAGTTTCTTCTTCTCGCCTTGCAACCTGCAACTCGGCTGGAGATTGCTTTCTTTCATCTTGTGCCTGCAATGTGTGTGCCTGCGTGGGATTGTATATCAGCAAATGAGGGCCCTGCGGACTGGGTGTCTGTAATGGGGAGCGCGAAGGGGGACCCTCAGCCCCTCACCGGTCACACTCACCGACCCTGGCGACCTCATTAAAACGCCCGAAAGATTAATGTCAGCCGCAAAGGGAACCGCATCCGAGTGAGTCTTAGATCTGCATAAAATGTTGGCGATATCTCCAATTGAAGAAGAAAAATATTTGTAACACTGGATATCCGTCGAACTTGCATTTGGTGTGGCAGAAAACAACGAGCCACGTTTGTATCGCATGTTCCCTTGCCTGGACTTTGGCAATCGTTTGTTGGTTCTGCGTCTGCAATTGGATCTGTGCGCTCAGATGTGTTTTATCGGCTTGTGACGCTGTGATCTGAGGAACACGTCACCAGTCACCTGGTACACAACCCAGATGAGATTATTCAGTCAGGAAGACAAATCCCAACTGCCGAGGCCTAATCTGATTCACCTATTTTCAATCACGGATATGTGGCATGTGAACTTCTCTCGTTTGAGTCCGAGCCAAGACCAAAAGCAAGCGCAAATCAGTGGGTCTTGGTGTTTGCTTTCTGACGCTTTTGGTGTCTTTTTTGAGTTTTGTGTCCACACTGAGTCGGACGAGTTTGAAATGTAACGTAGCCATGTTTTAGACGTACCTTTGTGACCCAAAATTGAGTGTCAAAAGTGGGGGTGCATCGCATCTTGTACATGGGTATGAGTTTCATTGTTTCAATAGTACTCGAACACCTCAAAACAAGAGCTTGTTTTAGGGTGTGTGTTTTCACATGAGTGCGACTTATACCTGGGTGGATACGGTACCAACGCGAACTTAACAGGCACGAAAACGTTGACTTCGCGCAGTAGGACCGCACGCGCATTTCGTTGCGAGAATACATCTTGGCAAAGACTCAGACGCTTGAATGATGCTTTAATCCGAACATGGTTGTGGCCACGAAGAGCACCAGGGCACCAGGGAGAACGGGTACGAGGTGAAGCCTTGTGCACTGAGAAAGCACGGTCTTCGTTTCTGAGTTGCTTGAATGCAGTTGGAATTCAATGTGACACACCCATGTTAATTTTTGTGCAGTACAGCATATTCCCGATCCATGGCCAGCCGTGCCTCAAAGCTTCCGACATTGGACACAGCTGCAGACAATCTCATTGGCTTCCGCCTCCGTGTTCACCGCTCCATTCGAACATCTTGAGTTGAATGGGTAAATTGCCAAGGTGTTTCCAGGGTGCCTGGGATCCTTCCTCGCTGCTGTCTACGACTCAATTTGATCCATTGACACGGCCAATGGAGGCGCCCAGCCAACCCCCAGGACCCCTGAAAAATGAAATTGCCCCAGTGACAATGCACCGCGGACAAATGTTCAATTTGTCAAAGTCGGCTCAGCATCATCTGGCCTGGGATCGTCCTCAGGACCAAATGCTAGATTCACCCTGAATCAGAATCAAGTGTTTGCGAAAAGAAGAAAAATGAAGGAACCGAGTTTGATTTACGAAGGCCGTCGCCACACACATCCGCTGATGTTCGCGTTGGACCCAACCCACTGCAGAACCCTGTTGACAAATAGCATCATTTTGGTGAATGGATGGCTCTGCAGTCTAATTACTTTGACATCTGTCGTTTTTCCCAGTCCGGACATGGGCCCTGTTAAACTGGGCAACAATGTTCCGTTGCGTTCTCTGCGTGTGAAAATCAAGTGTTTTGATCGTGAGTCGTTTAACGGACCCACGAACTGAATCGCAAGATTCACTGGTCACTCGTGCATTGGGGAAACATGTGCTGGTGTTCCTCTCCAGAGAAAGTTAAAGTGTGTGCAGCAGTTCATTTTTTGCTCACTTCTCTTTCCTTCAAGTAAGTTTTGAGACCTGAGACACAGTTTTGTGTAATGCGAAACTTGTCGTGTGTGACAAAGACTTGTCTTCACTTCAGCCAAAACCAAAGAGATAAGGGAAAGTTGCTCGAAACCAAACAACATTACTTCACAGAGCACTTCTCCAGGATATGGTGAGGGGCTTCCTCTGGATTGTCTTGAAGCTTGAATCGTGACATCTCAATGCAAAAAGGTGTGAGTGGGGCTTCACCAACGACCAAACAAAAGTGTCTTCTCTTGTTTATTCTGTTCGCTGTCAAAGACAGCAGCACGCCAAGCTTGTCCGGAAACAGCTGAATGAAGACCCAGAGCACAGCATTGTCAGCTTGGTTGCGTGGTGCGTGCATTTGTTTGACTGTTGCCGTGTGTAAACGTTCCATTTCTTCCGAAAATCAGCTTTTCCGAATCGCAAGACTCATTCCCTCTCAGCGGTTCCAAATCAATCGTTTCGCACAAAAAGACAAGAAGTTCATTCTCCTTGAAACATGATTTCGGCAGGCCATCTTCAAACATTGTCTGATGCCAAAAATGGAGCAAACTTCGTCAAGCTTTTCCAGTTGAGGAAACTTGAGCTCAGCCTTACGTTTTTTCCAGCTGTCTTGGTTTCTGTTCATCTTCTACTTCATGAAGTGGTCTTGTCAGTGAGCATTTTCGGTGACAGCTCCGCGCACTGGGCGGGGAACCTGCGCTTCCGTCTCTCTGCGAAGTGCGCTTGAGAGCTGAGATGACAACTGGGTCTTTTTGTCTTTCGGTTTGAGCTCAACTTTGCAGTGAGACTGACAAGCCTTGGCTTTGCTGTTTATCCTGCTTGATAATTATCGTGCGACTCGTTGTGAACATTTTGTTTTGTCTTTTCTGCGCTTGCACGAGAGCAAGAGTTTGGGGTTCTCTGAACTTGGTCTGTTCTGGGCAAGAGTTGATGCAGTTGAGACCTTCCCAACTTGGATCTCAGGTGTCCGCAGAGGAAATGTCAGAGTCTTGGCCTCTGGCCTTCACACGGTTGGCCAGTCTCAGATGCAGTGCACGCGGAACGCATCAAATCTCTGGCGTCTGGTGCCACAGGCTGTTTGGCAGCTTCACTGACAACATTAATTCTGGTTTACAAACCCGCGAAACAAAACAGACCAAAGTTAAGCAGACACCTCCGAGTCCTGCAGGAGACAAATGCCACTTGATGGGTGAACCTTCTACCCGAACTTTTCATCAAATTTGCATGTCACCTCGGGGGAAGAAAAGTTTCTAAAACAAACTTTCCGCCTCGGAAGCCAAGCGAATGTAGCTTTCCCCATTTTCAAAATTTTCAAGGTCCTTTGCTTGCAGGACCAGATGACAAAAATGGCTTCAGGAGAAACAAGGAACCAGACACTCAAGAACAGGCCAGACAAGTCTTCCAGCCTTGTTGTTGTTCGTGTTTGCGTTGCGTGTGGCTTCCGCGGCCGAGACGGAGCCTGTGTGATAACCTCTGTAATCGAGTAAAAGGAAGCAAGCGACCGTGGCTCGACCCCAACAACCCCGGCAAAGTGTTCACGCTCACAAAGCTTTGGTCAATTGCTGCAACAAAGAAAAAACCCACGGAGCAAGCAGCACAAGAACATCAGCCTGACGAGAGACCTGACTGTGAGAAATTGTGGTCGCTCGTCAAACATCGAGGGCAATAATGGCAAGGAGATCTTGTCCTGACACGCTCACATAGAGGATAAGACAACTGAGCACAGCAGTCACAATTTTCAAGTGGAGTCCCCAGTTTTCCTTTGCTCGGAGGCCAACCACTCGCAAAATAAGTCAAGTGGTGATAATTCCCAGTCCAGATGAACTGTGTAATTTCAGATCAAAATCAACACGAGAAAGTCGATAGGAGTGGCATTCAAATTTGTTGGCAAGCCCAGAACAAGTGATTTATCAATGTCCCAACTGTAAACACTCGAACATCCAGGACGGTGGAGTCCCTCTCTTCCGTCTCATCCTCCTTGGCCTGACACATCAAAATTTAATCAAGCAACAAATAAATTTGTGTGAGAGAACGCTGATCCGTCTTCGGTGACCGACACAGTACAAGCAGCTCAGCACGCAGCGCTTCCCGTCTGAGCACAATGTGCGCGCCTGGAAACTTCCGTCCACTGTGCGAGTGTTCGTGAAAATTGCGTGCACTTTTGGACATTTTTGTCAACTTCTCGATCTGGAATGAGAGATGGGTTCGGGCAGCTGCTTCATCCCAGAACGACTCGGGTCGCATCGACCTGTTTAATGACGGTCAGAGGCCGCGGCCGCGGAGCGCCGCCCCCAGCATCCAGGGCCCATCTGTTTCACCGCCGACAAATTGATTTGAGATTGTCCACAGATTGTCCGGGATCAGGAGTACTCCGCGAGGACACGTGTACGTATCAGCGAAATGGTTTCAATTACACTGGATCGAAACATTTTGCTTTTGGTGCAACAAAGAGCAAAGAAATCTTCATTGCGAAACGAAACCAACCAACTAACCCCCCAGAAATTCATGTGTGTTGATTGAACTTTGACGAGAAAAAACACACCCGATCACTTTGTCAGGAAACCTGTGTGCTCATGCACTGGCTCTGTTTGCCCATAGAGCGAGCATTCAGAATCAAACGAGCTTCCATCCAATGGACCGCTCCATAAAGAATCCTTCACTTCTTGTACAAAACGCAAATCGACTGGTTTTGTTGGTTTGTTTGCAGGCTGGGTATGTGTTGTCAGGTGACTGAAAGAGAGCGACGAAAACAGGAACCAACAATAAACCAGACAGCTTCTGACAGCCTCGTGAACAACAGAATCAGGAGGCGCTGATGCGTTGGTGTTTGTCCAAATGATCGAAATCAAAACTCACAAACAACGTCGCACTCAGTTGGGGTGGGTCATTGGCGACAGCACCACCCTGAACAATGTCATGGAAATACAAAAGCACTGCGTGGCATCAAACAAAGCGCTGTTGTACAAACTTTGGGCCATTTGATATCTCAGATGTGTGAAGTTGGGCAATTGTACACGACAACAGACAGCTTGAAAAGGCGAATGTTTTCCCTCACCAAAGAGGATCCATTGCATTGAATGTGTCCCAGGTACAACGAGAACACTAAATGTCTGTTCCGTCGTGATCAATCGGAATCAGTGTTGACTGCAAGTGAACAATGCTTCAATCGGACGAGAACAAAGCCCGATTGTAGCGAAGTCCTGAACATGACGGAATAGACTTTCAGCATTTCCCTCGTACACAACGAACAGTGCATGTGGATCAGAACGTGCGTTGCTTCGAAAAGAGTGCGACAGTGAGATTGGGTTTGGGTTGTTGTGTCGTGTCACCGCACCCACCCGAACCGTGCCTGCTCATGACCCGCGGAACCCTCACGGCCACTCGATGACTTCCTCACCAATCAAGACTCAGATGACAATCCGAAAAACGCGAACGTTCTGACGAGGTGCTTCAGCCTCACATTGCCCAACGAAATAGATATTTTGTTCAAACACAGCAGACTCACTGTTGTGCTCCTGTTGAGTCGGGAGGAGGTGACCTCGGTCTCAGCTGGTGTCCAATTTCAAAGGCTCCTCAAGTGAGCGAGTGTGGCTCCGTCCTGGTGGTCAGTCACTCCCTCCAGTGGTTGACCACACACACAGACATTTGTCAAAAACTCAACCTCTGTGTTTGTTGACCAGAACAGAAACATGTCGCCAGGTGCAACCTTGAGAATCACTGAGAACAAGTGCTCACAAAAAAACACCAAGCAGCTTCACATTGGTTGAATCTTCATGAAAAGTTTGGAAAATCTGGTTACCAAACACGATGGGTGAATTTATTTTGGGTGATCAGGGGCATCAACTTCAACGTGACAACATCTGACTGCCTGACTTGTGAAACGTTCAGCACAAATTGTGTGTGTGTGTGTGTGTGTGTGTGTGTGTGTGTGTGTTGGGTGTGTATGCAGTTTATCAGGATCAGGGGGTGGGCAACGCGAGGCTGACCCCAAAATTTGACCACAGATACACATCTCAAAGAGCAAGCGAGGGAACTTGGTGCTCTCAACGACAGTCACACAAAAACTTCACAAATCATGCACCCAAATCTGAAACAGGGCCTAGCATCAGAATATGCACTTCTTTGATGTCACAGGAAAACAGAATGGCCGGGAACGTGGAGATCAAGAATTTTCACAAGTGAATCGATTTCGAAAACTCCTGCAAAATCACCGACAACGTCTGGGCCCGAGGTTCTGAGGGAAATTTTGTGTTCACAGCTCATCGCGTTGATGTGAACTAATACTTGCTCTCGTTGAGAAGAACCCAGTGAAAAGGGGAGGATTTTGTTGTTCTAAGGACGTGTCCTGGAGGAGCGGTCTACGGATCGAAGTTATCTGCTGGTGATAGCAAACAGATACATCTGAAATCATAGGCGGTGGGTAAAGAGACCATAAGAAGGGTACACTGCATCATTTCCAGTTGGAGAGAGAGTTGTCAAACAAGAATCGGGTTGAAGCTGCCGCGGGGCAGAAGAAGACAATCTTTCATGCCATTGTTATCACAGACTTGTGTCAACGAGGTTCAAGTGTTAAAAGTGCAGTTCCTTTATCTCCTCTGCCAAGAGGCAAAACGCTGCTTCATTCCCATGCCTGCATGGAAATGGTTCTGCTGTGGTTACTGTGTCTTTTGTGTCGTTGAGAAGAACACAACACGACCTATTTTTTTCGTGTAACACACAGCTTTGCCCATCCTTTGAGCAAAGAACAAAGAGAGGACGGAATCGGAAATCAACTGAGCCACAACTCAACAGCTGGTCGAGATTTCCGCTCTTGCATGAGAGAACCAAAGAAGGAACAGCGTGAAGTCCAAGTCAGGCAACAACACACATTGTGCATGTTCTACCCACACACCTGGGTTTCAGGTCAGCACCAGCGGACGTGGATTTTTTTCTCAGCGATCCAACTTCACGCACAGTCAAAACATGATCAGTGCACGCTGTTTCAACTGAGCTTGTTTCTTTTTGTTTGCCTCTTCGCCCCTGAAGGCATACAGGGCTCACCCCAGACCAGGTCAGGCCTCCCAGCCTCATCAGGCCAGTGAGTTCGGAACGTCGACTCATCTCCACTGGAGCCGTTCCCACCCCAACTGTTGAGCACCATTATTCATGGGGCATGCGTACGAGTACATGACCACATCTCTCTTCCCCGACGACATCCAGTGTCTCTGTGATGAACTTCACTAACCTTGATACGTAGTTTTGGATGCGTTGTCTTCAAGTGGTGTTCTTTCATAAAGAGGAGAACAGAGTCACCTGTCACCTGTTTGTGCTGGTGGGGCCCATGGGGTCTCAGGTCGATGAGAAGAAAGCTTGGGTCTTGTCTTTCTTTCCCACTCAGAACTACATGCAGTCCCCACCTTCCCACGAGAAATCCTGCCTGTACGCCTTGGCGACTCCTTGAGCATTGCCTTGCAAGATTTCAATGGTGTTCTAATCTTGACATGCTTTAGGCCCCCATTCGACATCACATGCCGCAGGAGTTATTCTTTAGAATTGTGAGCGTACCTGAAGCAGAGTTCACGAGTTATTCTTTGATCTGTGCAGATGCGAAACATAGTTCGTCAGCTTTGGATGCGTCACCCGAAACTGGGTTCCTGGGTTCCTGCAGATTGTTTCTTTGCATGTTGGCAGGATATAACAAAGCTTCAAGCACAGTAGAACCTTGTGGTGGGTAGATCTAGAAATCAAACGTTTGGTGGCCAGGCGCACATCATTGATGACTGCTCCAAGCACCGGGTAGATTCTAAAAGGTTCTGCAAATTCCTCTGTTGCTTCTTTTCATTTGCTGCCATTTTCAGGGGGAAAGACCTTTCTCTGTGAATGAGGTTTCACACTTGAAATGCTCAGGGGTGAAAAGAGGAATGTCACCGTATTCTGAGACATTCCGTCACAACACGAGAGTGTTTGGGGTGTTTCGCGTTCCCTCGCGCTTAACGTTCGATTGACAGCGCGCATCAGATTTGTGTTCCCGTTTCCGTGTTCTCAACAAACCTGGTGCAGTTGATACGAACAAGATATGTGTTTGAAGAGAAAATGTGAACCGCAGGAAGTTCATGGAGACAGAATCGTTACGGAATCATCGGAGCGCTCAGCGCTTTATTGTTCGCACAGCTTTGGAATTTCAAGATCAGGTTCCGTCTCGTCAAGGAAGTTCCAAACAGTGGCATCATGTCAAACAGCGACCTCAAAACATGTCTCACTCACGAATCGTTTGAACGATGTCGTGACCAGAACGAAAGAATTTCTTCAGAGCAACTCTCATCTTCAGATCAGTTTTCTGAGCATGCAGGCAAAGATGCAGAGACGGTCTTTCGCAGCCCATTTTGCAGTCCAAAGCGCTTCTGCAGTAGATTATGCGCAGATGACTTTGTTGCTCCGTTATGGAACATCTGCTCATGTCCTTTGTCCTGTTTTCTTGAGACGGTAGCATGAGAATCAATGTTTCAATCACACAGATTTGGCCTGCAAGCTCAGCCAACCAGTCCTGCTCAAAGAGAAAATGAGCCTTTCTTTGACCTTTTGCTCTGTTTGGTATCAAAGAGGCTTCGCCTCCGACACAGATTGACTTCTCGTTCAGGAGGGTGTCGCCTTTCAGACGCTTTGATCTGCACCTCTGCGACACAGCGGTGCGAACGAGCACACACTGGTAACACGACGACCCACAATCAATTCCAACCGTCGATCCAGACCAAGCAACTCCAGTTTCTTTTGTGTGAGGCATCGACGAATTGTCAACCCTGTGGCCTTAACACTGAGCACACGTACGAGAAACACCGACGCACCAACCCACGCCTTGAATGATTTCTCTCTCCAGTTCAGAATTTAGATTTGAACATGCCAGGACTCGAGTGCCATTCTTTCAGACAAAAACATGCTCGTCTTTGCATCACAAAAGCTATTTTTCTCAGCGACAAGCGTGCACCTGCTGTGGTCCCTAGTTTTCTTCCCTGGATCCACGTGTTGAAGGTCCCTGTTCTGTGTTGGGGTTGTAGGACTCTCACACACCGAGTACGTACCTGCAATGGATTTCTGCGCACCAACACTGTCTCAATGTGGGTTTTGCGAGTCCAAAACAGGTCCTGCTTCTTTTTGGTCAGTCCCTCAAGTTGTCTTTCTACTTGTCTGAGATGTGGGTGTGGTCCTTTTTGTGGATGACAAGAATCTAACTCCATTTAAGCAACATTGTAAGAATTTCCTTGGAGTCAGTGATACCTTATAACCTCTGCAGTTTGTGCATTCTGGATTTGCTCTGTTGTGGCTGGCACAAACATGCAATGTCAATCTGTATGTCAGCTGTCCCAAAAAGATGACAGAAATGGATGAGTAAAACTGAAGGGTCACATCCACTTGTCCCGTGTTCTTTTCCTGCACAGCAAAGTAGTTCCTGGTCGGGAGGTCTGACCTCTTTGGGCTGATTTCTTTTTTATTGTGTGAGGAGGCACCATCCAACACAGGTTGGGTCTGCTAAAACCACAAGAATTGCCCAACCGAACGAACCATCCCAGTTGAAAACATTGGAAAGGGTCGCTGCGTGGTACGAGTACAGTCAATGCGTACACGAGTACGCGCGCTCACTCGAGTCGCTCCTGGAAACTGCGGAACCCTCCTGCCGCTCAATCTGCAGAGTCCATCGAATGACGACGCTCAATCACAAGTGCAGCATGCATTAAATATGACAATAAATTTCACGTTCCACGAGACCCATCCGTCTCTGCTACTCAGTGTAAAACAGCTGTACTTTGACAAAAAGCGTGTTCACCTCCACAGAGTCAATCAGGGAGTGCGACTGAAAATGCGCCGATAAAGGAAACAGTCAAAGTGAACTGTTTTGTCACATTCCGGATCACAAATGGAAATTTCGATTGATCAGTTGGTGTTTCAATGACACACGTCGACTGTGCCGTTTACCCTCTTGTCTTTCGGGTTCTGACAGCAACGTGAGTCACAAAGAGTTGTGCCATGCTGCCGTCACAGAGCCTCTCATACATGACCTCATTGTGGCAAAAAGGTTCCTCTTCAACCACACAACTCGTTTCTCGACCAAAGTTCCCAACAAGTCATTGTATGATTTCACAGGAACCACTTATGCAGCGTGGGTGAACCTTTATACTCGTATCGCGTCTTGGGCCAGGTTTTCTCGCACGTGAGGACTGTTTGACCACCGAAGACCTGTTCTTGAACCGACCGAATCTCACATTCGTGTTCGTTGCAGACACCGCCACGACCGCCGCATGCGACGCAAGATGATGCACAAGATCACGGACGACGACATCGACGAGCTGGACGTGTCTCCCGAGAAGATACTGACCAAGTACCTCATCCGCAGATACGCCAGGGTACGTAGTTCTCACCAAAGGCGTCAAAGAAAACAGTTGCCAGTGATCAGTGTGACAGCGCAGGCGACATCGTACGAGTAGAACGGCCTCAAATGGCTTGGCACAACAAGGGTTACTGTCCAGAAGCTTCAGACATCCCACATGACAAACACCGTTTGAGTTTGACATTTTTTGACCTCCATCAAGTCACTGCGAAAAACTCAAACGCGACGGGCTTTTTGCTTTTGGGTTTGTCCTGCCCAAGTTGACGTCAGTGGGTGTGACAGTGGTCGTGTCCAGGCTGGGCCGGGTTCGGGCAGCGCTGTGGCGCGTGTCACGACGTGTTTCTCAGCTGTGCGGCGAATCAAATATGCATGAGAACAATGCGCCCGCAGGAAGTCTGGTTGTCTTGCAAAAAATAAGTGGAATGTGGGGAAGATGAAATGTGAGTTATTGAGGATGAGGGTCCGGAAAGCACCACCCACAAGGCTCTATTTTTGTTTTGAGCAGAGTTTTCCATGGGCGAGAAAAGTTTCGTGCCACAGTATCAAAGGCAACTGCACGCTACAAACGTTGGGTTGGGTCCCGCCCTCTGGATGCAAAGTTCACGATGGACGCAACAGCGAAAAACAATCATCTTGAATGTTTTCCATCAAAATCAAAGTTCAAGTTGCTGCAGTGTTGCACGTCACGCAGACCGTGCGGTCACAAGGCCGAATGAACTGCGTATTTGGAACCACGACCAGGATGGAGACCGATCCCTTCTGGGGTCCCTCGTAACCTGTAAAAATTAAACTTCCCCTTGTTGCTACAAACTCCGTTTACGTGGCGCGTGATCTTTCCAGGGCTCAGAAAGAGCCATGGGCCTTGCCCTTGCTTTGACTTGATGCAAGAATCTGAAGCATGTTCTTGACGAAAGTTTGTGAATCACGTGTCCTTCCGCTGCAGGTCGGAATTGGTGGGCGCCCACTGACCAACACGTCGGCCGTCCTCATGGTCAAGTTCGGCCTCGCGGTCATCCAGATGGACCTCGACGAGAAGAACAACATGCTGACCACTTCGGCCTGGTGCAGAATTGTAAGTTTCATTTCTGGTTTCAAACGACCCTCTCTGGGAAAGACCGATGATAAGTGCAGTCGCAATCTGCGGACCAAGAAAACTGTTTCCGACCACTCGGCACCAGCAGTTTACGTCAGCAAAGCGCCGTCCTCCGCACATTTCTGCAAACATGGTGTTTGTATTTCAGTCCGTGTTTTATTCTCAGGATGTCAGAATGTTTGTTACACAGCTTGTAAAATTGGACGGCAGATGCACACTGAAGTTGATTCGGGCCGAGTGGCCTCAAGGACACGTACTGACTGAGTCTGACTTTTTTTTTCATTTCTGATTTTTTTTCTCCGTTGCAAACATTGTCGTCGTGTATCAGCTGCACATGCCGCTCCTACACCGGGGAATGGCTTCAGATTTGTGTTGATAAATGTTTACACCTGTAGAAAGGTGCTCAGCCACTGAACCTGAAACAAAGTTTCTCCAACGGTGAACATGTCTGAAACTGCAGGGGTTTTTAGTGGTTCTAAGTTTCACGGGGAATCAGAGGGAACCCTTTGCGTCTGTTGCGAGTTTTTCTTTTGTGAAGATTGGGACGGGAAGAAGGATGACAAAAATGTGGGCAACACCAGAGTTTTGGTTTGCTGATGTGTCCTCATGTCTTGGAACAAATCCACGTTCCCAGTTGTCGTTCGCCTTTCGTGAGTTGGATCCAACCTGCCCGTGTAGGTAAAATGCTGTTCCCACGGCACGGACTCTGCCACTATTGGCAAAAGAAGAAAAGTTATACATCTTTTGTTGCTGAGAGATGGTGGTAAAATTCCCAGCGGCAAGGTAACAATATGTCGACCATTTCGTGACTGCATGGAGAAAATGCATTCCACTGTGGATGAAAATGATTTGGCAATTTATCCCGATTCTGATTTCTTCAGGGGAAAAGCGCTCTTACCGAAATTGACATATTTTGTAGCCCATTCAGATGCTGTCAGATTTCTCCTTGCAATGCTAAACGCAGTTAATCAAATCAATTGAATGCTTTTCCTGTATTTGTCAATTTAATTTTTCGGAAATTTCCTCGTTTTGATGTTGCGTGCGTTTGCGGTAAAAGTTTTTGTTTTTGATTGCTTACTTGCTGAAGGCTATTGACTCAATTTTGGTGGGAGTTGAAGCAATGCGCTGGGAAACTGAAGCTTCAAATGCGCTTCCAGGGAAGATTTCAAACACGAGAGGGATTTTAAGCGTCGGAATAAGTGGACTTTGGATTCAAACGGAACAGCCCAACCAAGTGGCCATTTGAAACCCAGAGAGCCTGTGCAGGGTGCTGTTGCGTATCTAAAAAGGGAAGTGCAGGTTGAGACAACGGAGAAGAACTGCTTTTCCGCTGCGTGGATTGCTGCGGCTGAGTACTGCACGGGTCAAGAGGCCTGTGTGCTTCGTTTTTCAGGGATTCATGATGGGAAACATTGATAAACAAAAGTTGGACATCTGGACGATGTGTCCGTCCAAAACCAGAAGAACCGTACCTGGAGACAAATTGAAAATCAAAACCCTGGCTTCAAATGGTTCCACAGTGGGTCAAACGGAAGACAGAAATCCCGGCGGCCCCTGCAGCATTCCTCTTTTCAACCCTGGTAAATTACGTGATGCTTCAGGGAATCTCCGAAGATTCGTGACCAATCGAGCGGAAAGTGGAAGATAAATCACTTTGAGAAACAATCAGCCGGCACTTGTATCTCGCCAACGCTGTGGAGATTGATCAAAGTGCAAGGCTGTGATTCTTAGATCAACTCACAACTCGGGGGCAGATTCAAGAACCAGCCGAACAGGGCCTTCCTTCTGGTGACACTTGTGTTGTTCGCTGGAACCCTAAAAGGATGAACCCTCTTTTCAGCCAGACTGAGTTTCTCTTGGAATCTAATGGTTTGCCAAACAGCCCCTCGGAGAACTGTGGGTGCGAGGCTCGGGATCCAGGAGAACGATTTTCCGTGCGTTGCGTTCAGATCGTTACAGCTTCTGACAGACTCTTGTTTGCACAGCGCAAATCGAGGAAACAGACTCTGCCGACTCTGGAGATGTTGCAAGTCAAATTTTGTCTGAAAGACAAACGGAAGGAGGGAAACCGCATCAAAAGACAGTGACATTTTTGACATTTTTATATCATTTTACCAAAGGAATATTTGAAGTGAATTAAAAGTTTTGCGATCACTGGTTTCTGTTTACTGGGGAAAAGACTGAAGGCTGAAGGGAAAGATTGACTGGTTCTTCCTTCTGCAGCATGTCCTTTGGCGGTGCTTTGCAGTGGGACAAGAATTTTGGTGCGTTTCTAGTGTTGCAGAGCGTCCACTGTCGCTCTCGTTTTCCTTGTGTGTACAATTGCGGCAATGTGGGGAAATCAGCAGCTTTGCTAATCCATGTTGATGTTGCAATACTTGCTTTCCACTTGCTTGTTTATGGCCTTTTTATCCAGACCCCTGGGGACGGAGTCCTGCAGGGTGGTTGGACCCGAGAGAGAATAGGCCCGTATAACTTGCATTAGTGCACCACTGGTCTTCACTGGCCCATCGCAGTCAATATATTTTCATTTGGGAGCACTTGAACAGTAGTTAGCACTCTCCAAGGCTTTTCACTGCATGAACTTACCGCTTGATAAAGCTGAGTTTGCGAATTATTATTCTTTCTTTTTTGCAGCGTTGGGAAGACGAGTATTTGAAGTGGGATCCGGCCGATTTTGGCGGAGTGAGGAGCATCCGGTTATCATCCAAGAAAATATGGATTCCGGACATAATGCTGTACAACACGTAAGTCTCTGAAGGCTGCGGCGTATCACGCAGCACCAGCACCACTCGGATTCTCCAGGCTTCACCCGTCTCTGCAGACCTCCAGCCCAAGTCTGATCGCACAGTGCACCTGTCGGTGTGTCGAGCACTGCAGACTGGTTCCAAGTCTTGTTTCACCTTTGTCTTCGTTTTGGCATATTTGGGGGAATGGACGAAAAGTGGCATCGTCACAAGTTGCCAGACTCCATTCACGTTACTCGGGAGCCTTGTGGTCCCTGTCCAGGTACAAGAATTGCATTGTTGCCTTCCTCCTTGTGTCACTATCAACGACATAATATCGGCGGAAACAACCTTCAGGAAGGATTCCATCACTAATGTCCGCGGTGCTACATCAGTCGTAATTGCTGTCCACTGTCACCGTAATTACATCAAGTTTGGAGCTGCTGTAAATTTTCATACAAATGGCCCCCAAATGAGATAAATGGGCACAGGAAACGGAGGAAAAAGACTTGACTACAGAGGAAGCGAAGAACAATAGAAAAGACTCTGCTCTGGTTCTCAGGTGAATTCCAAAGCCACTGCAGTCTTTTGTGGTTCCAGCAGATGGGAACCCAGTCGTATTCATAAAACATAGCCGTGATTACCAGCAAATTGAATCATATAAGTTTGATGACGGGATTGTCCACTGCACCAACCACTTCATTACCTCATCTCCAATGGCTTCTCCCATCTACTGTTTGCCAATGACCCTCAGTGTCGGCTTCCTCCCAAAAAAGCGCACACTCCCGAAAACAAACTTCATGAATACCGTGCTGATGGAATATCAGTGAAGATAGTAATCTCGAGCCTGATGTGAGGTGGTTTGAAGCGCGAGGAGATGAACATCCACACGTCCGACAGCAATTTATCTCAGAGAACGAGCAGCTCTGGAACCAGCGGAGACCAAGAGAAACCAAGTCCCTTTGCCCCACTGACCTGAATTCTGAAATGAAACAGGTTGTCCGGAAAACCTGATCTTGGTGAAAAGGCACAGATGATGTGTACAATATGTGTTTCTTGAACTAAAGCACATTCAGGACAGGACTTTGCGCATTTTCTGTTGCAGGGCGGACACACAGAAGCTGGAGAGAGACGTGTTGGCAGTGGTACATTACGACGGCAGTATTTTGTGGATTCCGCACCGAATCTACAGGTACGATTTTGCTCTTGAACCTCAGAACACAGTCTTCCTGCTCGCTTCCTAGTCCACTTTCACCCACAAGTGTTCAGCGTTTCCCATCTGACCCCGAAACGGGTGTTGGGTGCAGAGTTGTTGAGTGTTTCGGAAACGTTGCACGCAAGGAGGGGCAAAGTAGGATGAAGAAAGGATGAGTCGAAGAACGAAGGATGAGCTCTCGGCAGGTTTCACGCCCAGACTTTCACTTTCACGTTCACTGCTGCTGTCCTGGCAGTTTGCTCACAAGAGGGCACAAAATCTCCTTTTCCCAGAAGATGAGTTTTGCACAAAGCGGCAAAGTAAAGAATTCAAGACGAAGTGGACGTGTCGCTGTGTGGGCGATGCGAGGCTAACGAGGCCGGACAAACCTCCGACCGGCGGCGGCAGAAAGCGGAGTCCGTGTTCTCCGCTCCACATTAAAACGTCTCGTTTGTCAACTCCAAACTGCAGCTTCATTTCTCAGTTTCGAAACCAGCGACACTTGGATGACACGTGTGTACTTTGAGGGAGGAACGAAGGGCCAGTCGACTAATTCACTGAGAAGCCGGTCGCGTGCAACGAAAAGCGCTTGACTTTTGAGAAAGAACAGAAATCCTGCTGAAAATTGTGGATCTGCTACTTAAAAGTTTTTGCTTGTGTCAAAATTTTGAAAATGTTCTGTTTTGTTCTTTTGAGATCCATTTGAGGATCTGAAACGCAGCAAATAGACCATTGAACCCAAAAGATGTACCAAGAACGCGGCCCCTGACCAGAGTGTGCAGCACCTGGAAAATGTTTTTGAGGCCTACGAGTACAGGCATATTTCCGGTTGTTCTGAAGAGCAAACCTGAACAGGCAACTTCCAATCACCACGCGAAAAAAAGTCTTGAAGAGATCAGAGGGAAAATTCTGCTCGTGCGTTCTAATCAAGCAGAATCAATAGATTGTCAAAATATTGTTTGCACGAAACTTGTGCGTAATGACGTCAGACCGGCATCGTTTGTCTCATGTCCACGTTTCCTTTCTTTTGTGGGTGTCGAATCTGAGAGTGTTCTCGGCCTCACTGCCTCCATGTGTCCAAACTGTATCACTCCAAGTCGAACTTTTTCGTCGGTGCATTCTTCTGGTACGGTTCTGGGAGATAGTGCCACGTCACTTGGTGGGAATGAGAGGAGTCCAAGCAGGATTTTGCGGAGCTGCTGGCTGCGTGAAAATACAACCTTTCTGGGCAAACGATTGAAACTAAAATTTGTCCCAGATTCTTGTCCTTCTCTCAGCTCAGTCACGGTTGTACTTTCAGATCCTCGTGCAGCATAGACGTCACCAACTACCCGTTTGATAAGCAGCGCTGCGACATGACCTTCGGCTCCTGGGCCTATCACGGCAACGAGATCGACCTCGGATTCTACTCCGACATGGAGATGCTCGACATATCAGACCTGGAGCGCGAGTCCACCGAGTGGGAGATCACCTACAAATCGGAGAGTCGGCGGATCCAGTACTATGACTGTTGCGAGGATCCGTACGTGACTCTGACGTTCAGTCTGGAGATGAAGCGGAAGCTCGTCTTCTCCTCGTTCATCCTCACGCTGCCTTGTATCTTCCTCGCCTGTATGACCCTCGTCGTCTTCTGGCTGCCCCCGGAGAGGCCGGACAGGACAAGTCTGGGTGCGTTCGCTCACTTCGTGCTTTGGTTTTTCATGACACCGCATTTGTCGTATCGAATGTCGCGTGGTCGTGCGATCACAACCCTGGTCCACAAGTTGCAGGAAGTTTCTCTAGCTCGCCCAAAGAATATCGTTGGAGTTTTGTTGCTCGGACATTTCAAAATTGAAATAATTTGTTTTTGGTTGAAAAGTGAGGCCTCAGACCAGGGAATGAGTTCCGCAAAACCTGGCCGGGTTCTTTGTCTTGTGGGGCAGAGCCATCATTAACCTGAGCCATTGTGGGGAAGAGCGAGCCAAGGCCGTGTGCAAATGATCTCTTCTGAGAATTCATCTGTCTTTTGAACCGACAGAGAACATCCGTACGCAATCGCTGTCCCAGGCAAGCTGAAACCACATTTGTTACACAAACCTTCCACCGGGACTGCATAATTGTGAGAGTCAAAAACATGTTTACCCAAAACATGTCATTTGTCGGCAGAAAGCTAAAAACACTGCACGACTGTACGCGTGTTTTTTAAGTGCAGCAAATTGAACTAAAACCCGACAGGTAATCAAATGGTGAAAATGAAGCGTTCAAGTGCATGAATTTTGAGCACTAAGGTTTTCAAATTTGCTGTCTTGAGCATTCAGCTCAATTCGCACTCGTGTTCAAATTCGGTCGACGAGAAGGCGGCGGACCTCACAGGTTCAGCAAAATACGTGTGTGTCTGTGTCTGTGTCTGTGGTGTGTGCGTGTTGTGTGCGTGTGTGCGTGTGTGTGCACAGGTTGAGCTTGACGCGTGGCTTGGATCGAACCGTCAGAACCTGAGCAACCACGTCCTCAGAAACCGCCCCCGCTCAGTCCAGACTCCACAGAAATTACTCGGACCATTCCCATGCAAGGAAACATTCCCTTTATTATGCTGCCGACTCTCGCTAAGCAGTCTTATCTTTACGAGGCACAATGGCTCGGCTAATTTTCCTGGAGACAGCGCTTTGTCTCTCGCAGCCGCTGAGTATCTCTGTTCTACAGACAGCAGATGGTAATTGGTGGTTGACTCGTCGTGTGCGGTTTTCTTTGAAGTTACGTTTTTTGTCCAATCAAGGTTTGCACAAAAATTGACCTGAAGTGGCTGGTGGTGCCAGAATCAACGGACATTCTGAGACAACGAACAACGCACGAGCGTGCAAGTCCTGCTTTGTTTTTTTTTCTGGTGAAAACGTGTTTGCGTTGGTTGAGAATTGAATTCATACAAACTTTTGAAACGGCCCTGTTTTGTCCAGAACTGGATATGACCCACAGTAAAGTTGACAACTTGGTTTCTCTGTTGCAGTGATGAGCATGTTCTCGAGCTTTCTCTTCTTGCTGCTGATCCTCGTGGAGGTGACGCCCTCCACCACCAGCTCCGTGCCTACACTCGGTGAGTTCCACACAACTGACCAATGACAGCGACAAACTTCTGCCGTTTCAGCAATTTTTACAGGGAAAGTTGGGAAGTCGTTGCTCGGTGGGGAAGAAACAGCTTGCTCTCTCTCTCTCTCTCTCTCTCTCTCTCTCTCTCTCTCTCTCTCTCTCTCTCTCTCTCTCTCTCTCTCTCACACACTGCAGTGTTGCAGCAACGGGGCAATGCGCACTGAGTATCTTCACGTTGGTGTGCGTGTGTGTGAGTGAAGTGTGCGTGCGTGGGAATGTCTATTGGTTGTTTTCCCCCACCCACCATGAGTGGGAGAAAGTGAAGTCGAAATGTCGACCTGTCCTCAGTTGGAAACAACCAAGAATAAAAGGTTTGTTGAGGTACCTACAAACAGGTCAGTCAGGAAAATGAAGTTCTCAGCTCCATTATTGCACTGCCAAACTGTAACAGCAGGTCACTCACACCAGCAGCTGAATAAGAACTTCAACCCCCAGGCGAGTTTGGGATAACGGATGAAATGCCAAAAGTGACAGTGTAATGGATGCAGTGGAACCGAGAAACACAAGTTGGGCGACCTGAGAAAGCCGTCGGCCAACAGTTGACGTGTGTCCAACTTCGTCTCTGTCACGTGATCGCCAACTTTTGGTTCCAGGAAGTGAAGGAAGAAAAGCTGTCTGAATTGTGCCCTCGTGTTAGTTTTGTTTTTCCTGTCCTTGCAAGTTCAGCACTGCAGTTCGTTCAAGCCCAGGAAGGCTCAAACCCTGAGGGTATCCAGTGCAACAAACACACTGCAGGCTTTTATTGGCCTGTGCTGGGGTGGGTGTGGTTTTTGGCTGACACACTTGGCAAAAGATAAAGGCAGAAACAAACTAAACTCCGTTTGTTTGGCGAACACGATCAAAAGCCTTCCTCTGCGCCAAAAGGGCAACGCATGGCGTGTGTGCAGAATGGTGTAATCGTATCCTGGATCATTAGGCTATGGTGAATACACGAAATTAAACGACATGCCTGCACGAAAAATTGTTCTTTTTCTTTCGGAATCGTGTTTTCAGGATTGGCAGAAATGTTTGTGAAGTGTCTGCGCAAGCAACACATGGAAAATGTAAAAAGACGAGTCTTTTAGCACGTACAACAGCTTCACCAAGCCGCACGAATCTTTGTCACTTCTTCCCAAAAATTGAATCAGAACATTCTTTCAAGTCTTCTTCATCAGGTTGAGCCAAGAGGTTCTGATCCACATGAAAAAAGAATTGTCCTCATTCTCCTGTTTGACAAACCATTTACTGTTCCTTTCCTGCATTGTTCTCGTTGTTTGCAGGTTTGTACTACTGCTTCAACATGGTCATCATCATGCTGTCCATCTTCCTCTCCTCCGTCGTCATCAACATCTCGCGCCGCGGCGACTCGCTCGAGCCCGTCCCCAACTGGCTCCGCACGGTGAGTCGGTCGGCCCTGTCGTGCGCTCGGAGGGCGCCAGGCTGGCGCGTGCCCATGGGGCTGTGAAAGTGCGCGTCTCAGTGTCAAAACTGTACTGCAAAACAGAGATATGTCTGGTGCGGAGCGGGCTTCGGAAAAGATTGGGATGTCCTTTTGAGTGTGTGTGTGGGGGGATCTTACACACGCGTGGCAGTGGTCAAAGGGATGCTGATGATCAGGAGGAATATTGTGGGTCCTGTAAGAGCTGAGCAGCTGGGAAACTTGGAGTTGTGTGGGGTGGTCACCAGGAAGTGCTGGAGCTGGCAAAGTCGGAAAATGACGGGAAGCCTTGATTGCAAAAATTCCGTGGTGTTGTGTTTGTCTTCCACTCTCAAGAATCAAAACAACACCACATCGGAGCTGGACGCACACATTTCCATTGTTTGGCCGGAACACTGTCCAGTCCGAAAATAAACACCCGAAGAAGTCGTGCGTGAGATCGGAATGCGAGCTCCAAATATCACCTCAAAGTCGCTGAGTGGCTGCATTGTGGACACCCTTTGATCCCACTTCAGACATGAGAGAAGCTTTAAGGCTTCCTGGGATAACCAGGACGCTGACCCACAAGGCACTGAACGTTTACCGGGCCCCATGTGGCCATCTGACCGGACTAACTCGTTCTGATTAATTACGGCCGAACTCCTTGTCAGAATAACTATGCCGCACTGCAGAAGAGAGTGGCCTCCTTCAGGTTGAATCGGCGCAGCGCTGTCCACAAGAATCCTCTCAGATAAGTGGAGAACGAAAACAAGACTGGGGACATCACAAAGAGTGACACGTGCAAGATTGTTGTGCGGCAGTGTTGGAAAGGTGAAATGTTGGTGGAATGCCCCAGAGGTTGAACGATACATTATTCCCCCTAATATAATTCAGCCTTCCGCAATGATTTAGTAGATTCTAACTCTTCTGTCCCAGGGAAACCTGGCCCCGTCTCCCAGTTGCAGATTTATGCTTGTCTATCATCCTGCCCAAAGTGATTTTTAACCTTCACCCAAGTTTAGGTTGATGAGACCCCAGAGGGAAAAAACTTTATTGTTCGCGAAACATTGTGTGCTGCGCATCTGCACACCTCAACAAAGTCAAAGAACCCGGCTTCACTTTCAGAAACAAAATAAGAAATGCAGATTCTTGTGCGATTAGGGAGTTCTTTACATTTTGGAAGCCATGGATGGACCAGGACCCGGGGTCCATTGGATCTACGTAAAAACAGACTGAACGATGTTTTCAGTTGCCTTGAGGCTCGTATTCAAGGGACGAGACCAACAAAGATTGGAAAAGTCTTCGATGACTTCACAATGCAGTTCACATGTGTGTCATCTCTGCTTTCAGATCTCGTTGCGGTGCTTGTCGAAGGTGTTTTGCGTGACGATGACGAAGCGCGCGCGCACGTTCCTGCGCGACCGCGCCACGAAGCGCATGGCGAACGCGCGCAGCCAGGCCGCGCATGCGCACGACGAAAGCAGCCAAATGCTCCACCAAGACATTGTGACGTCACACGTCACCCAATCTATGCGCCTCAACGGCACATCGGACATCACCACAAACGTTCCGCCGCCTTTGCCTCCTTTCCTCGGAGAGGAAAATGTGGAACAGCAGCATTCTGGTTCGAATGAACTCAAGGTGGATCGCCAGGCATTGAAATCCTTACATAATCACTTTCTCTATCTGGACAGGAACCTTCGCAGTATTGAAGGGAACGTCAATGACATGTTGGCCCTTCTGCGTGAAAAGGACGTCACGCGTGAGACCCGCGAACTCAAGTTTGAGTGGCACATTGTCGCCATGACCCTGGACAGACTTTTCTTTGTGCTCTTCATCGTTGCCATCATCACGTCTCTGATCACGCTGTTCCCCAGACCCTACGCGCTGCAGCTGAACCTGTAAAGTCGTGGAGCGTTGTATGGACACCGCGATGGAAGATCTGCCTGTGCAGGAAGATCCTTTGGAACAGTTTGTCAAGAACACAGGTCAAATGTGTAATCGTTTATGCCTGCAGACTAGACCCGGTCTTGACTTGTGTGCAAAGTTGCAAAGGAAACGTTGCAACGCATTTACTCATAAAACAGTCCTGTTGACACTGCCTCTTTTTCAGCGGATGCAGCACATTGCTGTGACCGTTACTTCGCACGTCTTTCTACACAGGGGAGCCTCCGTCTCACGTCGGGAGGTCGCACGCATGCACACGTTTGTTCAGAATTCACGAGTGTCTGGTGCAAAAGCCGAGATTGACACTATTTTGGGAGGCTGTGAGCTCTTGGCCCTGCGAATTCGATTTGCATGGGTCGGGTGAAACCCCAAAGGCATTGGAAGCACTCGCTGTATCAAATATGTACAAGCTCACATTCAACTCTGTGTTGTGTATCGTTTCAATTGAGGCACTTTCTTTGCGTCGTTTGGTTATTTTTGGTGTTGGTCCACGCCACGCCATACCACAGGCAAATCCCAATGCGTTGACACTTCTCCGACATTCGCCCAATCCGTGTGTCTTTTGCCTTGTGTAAGCTTTCGTGGTTCAAGGTCCATGGTTGAAGGATCCCAGGGAGACCAAACTTTCACTTCAGATTTGTCGGGAAACAATACAGCCAATGACACGAGGCTCAATATGTCTCAAAAAAAATTGATGTTTTGTTTCTGTGTTCGTTTCATCTTTGCAACCTGGAGCTACCCGACGTTTTTGCAGGTTGTACGTCTTCAATCTCGTACTCCTGTGCGCAGAGACCACTTATGACCAAACTTTCGTCGCAAAAAGTTGACCAACAGTTGCCCTCGGAATCCAAATGAACATTCAGCCATTGCAAGGGAAAGGCAATTCCAATTTATCACTTGAAGTTTCCTGGTTTGGCCCACAACCTCTCACTTTTTGACTCTTTCTTTTCGACACGAAAAAATCTGTCAATGTTTCACCGAAGCCAAAAGCGAGACGGAGACAGGTTGCGCGTCAGGTGAGGGCGACATCATGATCAGCATGTTGTGCAATTCTGTTTGAAATGTTTGAAACTTCATGCAAGGTTTTGTTTAACATTGAAGACATCGCGATCAGCGCCCCGCAGTGCCTGCTGGTCTGTTCAAAACTTTGCTTTCCCTTTTGGTACACATTGCATGTTGCACACCGGATTTCAGTCGTTGTCCGAAATATATCGTGACTTTATGTGCATGTACAAATAAATTTGATCCACTTTGATTGTTTGGGTGGTAACATTAGTTGTCTTCAGTCAGCTACGATCAAGGAATATATCTAGCGAGAATTTCAACAACAACCAAAGCGAAAGTTGCATTTGGGTTGCGCCACCAACTGGCGGTCATGACGGTCGAATCGTCCACCTCAAAAAACAGAGTTGTCAGTGCGACATAAAAGAAACGCATCTCCCACGCGGGGAAGAGGGACGATCGATAGGTAATCACTGATTCACTCGGATCCCGACAAGGTTGCGGCAAATCCTCAAATCAATGCTGCTGCAACTCACGACGAGAGCGAGAGACTCGGAGCCGGCGGAAACCACGTCTTCCGCTCACCTCCCGGAGACAGAGCACTTTTTTCTTTTCTTCTCGATGCAACGAGAACACGAAAATGCATCACTGGGTCCCCACCTTCAGAAACGTCATTTGTTTTCTGAATCTGAATGGTCTGTAACCAGTACACACAAATTGTGGTCAACTCAAAGCTTTGCCACAGTGCTCACCAAGTTTGACAGACTGTGTTTGTTCGCTTACACACACAGAACACACCGAACACAAAAATAACTGCTGCTTGCTGACACATTATCACCAAAGTGATTCCCATTTCGGAGCACTACAGATGTTCACGTCAAGCATAATAAGCCTCCGTGTGCTTGATACTCCAAAAACGAAAGGGGAGAAGTTGCCAAGGGCCGAGATTGGTTCAGGAAATTGCTCCACTTGAGTCGCATTCAGGGATAAGTAAGTGAATTTGCACTCAGGCTAATCAGATCTCGGTTCCAAAAAATGAAAGAGACAGCAAGTGAATTAGTGTGAATTGCACGGCTACCTCCGATTGTGGAGAGCTGGAATTCAATTCCCGCCTTATGATGCCTCCAAAGTGGAGGGAAATGCACACAGAACGTGCTGTGTAATGTGCAGGGGAAGTGTCTTTTATCACAAAAGATGTTCTGTTGTCACGATGCACATCTGGTGGTTTCTGTTCCTGGTCAGCAGAACATTCAGTACAGATCTTGCGCTGTAGCTTCCTGCACAGAACGAGACTCTTGACGTAAAAATTCGTCCCGATAGCCATTTGCGTTTGTTTCTCCAGGGAATGCCCTTCCCAGGCAAAGAGACAAAAAGGCAGCCGTAAAATGCCCCCGAAAACACCTGTGCTTTTGACAAGCGTGCATTGTAATTCTGATTCATTGACTGCTGGGGGAAATCGCTGTGGTGTGCAGTAGATCATTTCCCTTTGTTTTTGTTCCTGGCTTGCTCTGAAAAGTTCAGTGTGTGTGTGTGTGTGTGTGTGTGTGTGTGTGTGTGTGTGTGTGGGGTGGAACCATGGAACCACACACAGCATGTGAGCGTGTGTCTTGGTTTTCTTTCATGCAGGGACCCAACTCCTGCATTGCGGTCGCAGGTTCAGATGGCGGAGTCTTCATTCTGTCCGTATATCCGTATACTGCTGGTTTGCACAATGTTGTTCACAGTTCTGCACCGAACACTGTTCATGTGCTAGTATCTCTGTTCAGTTTAGAGCAGGTTGGTTTCGGTTTATCCGATGTCATTCAAACCTGTAGAAACAATCGGATTACACACGATCGGACTGCGCGACATGTTTGCTTGTTAATTTGTACGAGCACTTGACAAAACTTCGCTTGAAAAAGACATCGGTTTTCACGAAAATTGGACCACACGACATCGGATGAACCGAAACCTACCTGCACCAAAGCGTGGCACTGGCGCCATGTGGCATTTGCCACTTGGCACATTCGTGTTTTGTTTCCTCAGGCTGGAATATTTTTCACCAAAGAGTGTCTTGGAATCTTGACTGCGGGACGTGCGTGTGCTTTTGTGAAAACCAGGCAAAGCTTGGCCGATAAAATTTGTGCTCTTTCCGTGCTTGGCGTTTGGCGAGTCTGGTGTGACTGGTGGCGCCTTTTCGCTCTCTGTTTCGGGAAACTGGCTTCTGCGCAAGTTGTTACTTCAGCTTGTGGCAGGCGAAGACAAGAAGCAAAAGCTCCATCACAACGGACGGACGGACGAGTCATGCAACACCCCCTTGTTTGTCTTGGCTGGAAGACGGGCACAACTGCAGACCCGTCCGCCGCCTCATCGTTGTGCCCGTGCGCGCTGGTGCCGCTTGGTTCCGAGATGAGCCTGCTACCGATCGCGCTCGAAACCGAACCCAGAATTGTACTCAACTGGCGTGATATCCCGTTTCCAGTCAAGAAGACAATCGGACGTACGCTCGTGTGTGTCTTCGTAAGTCGTCAATCCCCGCGGAGGACAATTCGAAGGTTGAATTGATATTTTTGATGCAACTCAAGCCGCGAGACGCGACTGATGCCAGATTCATGTCGTGTACTGTTTCAGGTATTGCTGCAAAAGAGAACTTGCGAAGGAAATTTTCATGACCTTCCTCGGTGAAAATCAATGGGAGACTGTGATGACATTGAACCTCAGTGAGAGATCCGCGACGAGTGCGTTTCAAATATCATCAATTAATTAATGAAATCACGGAGGTACCACGTTGAGAAGAGGTGCTCTGGGTGCATTTGCGAGGATCAAGGTGTATTCGACACCTGAAGGTGTGTTTTACCGATGGCCGTGGAATAAGAGAAGCAACAAACGTCCAAGTATCCTTCAGAAAGTTGAGATAGGGACATTTTTCGTGGGCAAAGCCATTGGCGAGGGATTCGTTGTTGTGTCTCAGTGACACAGGTTTTGCTGAAGAACCATGCAGACTAAAATTTCAGCTGCCAGACACCGAAAAAGGCAAACAATTGCACTGTGGTGTGAAATCAGCTTACACCCCACACACGCTCACCTGTGCCTTTGTGTGTCTCTACTCAACTTGTCATGAAAATGTGAAATCTTTTCGCTCAAAATGTGGAGGGAAATTTTTCTTTCAGAAAAAGTCTTTCGGTCGCTGTGTGGAATTTGAAGAGTACCGATTCCAAAAGGGACCGTGTCACATGGAGAGATGATCAGATCTCAGGACACCACTCAAACAATCTCGGGTCTTCTGTCTGACGCTCAGGAGAACCCGAGGGAACTTCGCTTCCCAACAGGGAGCGGAGCACTGCGAGTCTGCGAGCCAAAGGAAGAACACGACATGGCTGTGATGCGCTTGGAATTTCCGTGCGCTTGACAGAACATTTTCGACAGTGTTCTGTGTGTACGAGCACCAAGGTGCACATTTTTGCAAAACGTTCGTGCGCTTGTGACAGGTCAGGCGTGAGGAACCTCGCGAACAGAAAGATGACGCAAGCAGTCTTTGTCAGCATTCCCGTTCTCACAAGGATCTAACTTCGGATTCATTCGGAGAGTGACCCGTGCACACAGACGCAAATCTCATTGCTGGCGCTCACTGCTGCATTCGCGGACATACCTGTTCAACCATCGTTGTCACAACTTCACAAATTTTGGGAACTGTTGTGACATCAACCACTTTCAGCGCAAAAAGTCTGTATTGTTTTGACAGACAAGCTGTGCAGTCACGACTACAACGTGATGTTTGTACAGAATTATTTATTGCCAAACAAGAGCAGTGGTTCAGTTGGCAGACAACAAGATCCAGGCACCCATGGAAGCTTGCATGTAAACTCAACTCGTTTCTTCCGATTGTTTGAGGAAATAGACCAAGTCCCGATGGAAATTCTGGTATCGATGCTTCTTTGGTGACGGCAATGGTTGCTGCGTGTGTGTGGTCAGTCCTCACAGGGCCCGCTGCGTGACCACTAAAGCTAAACTTCTCCTGAGTACCTTCATGATGGGGAATAAAGAAGAAAATTTGTGGCCCTCAGAATGAATAAATTATGGAGGAGAGAAGTCCCAAGTTTGGACAGAGCTGATGTCTGCGATGGCTCAAATTGGATCGCCGCAAGAGATGCCAGCAGCAACAAAGCCCAAAAAGGCAAAAATGAGATTTCGAAAGAGATTTGGAAAGAGTAAACAGTAAAAACAAGGATCCAGTCTGGTAACCGGAGTACGCCCACACATCACGAACTCATCACCATCACATCACCAAGTCATCACCCATCACCATCACATCACACTACATCTCAACATCACCCACCATCACAAACCATCACCATCACACACATCTCCCTTGTGGGAGGGTGTGGTGGTTATCACCCTTGTCCATCACCAGTGGAGAAAGGGGCAATAGGACCTGTTCAAAGTGCAAACTTTACAAGTGCACAAGTGGGTGTTTGTGCATGCTTGTGCATTCATGCATGGGTATGTGTTGTTATTTATGTGTGAGTACGCATGAGTTTCTCTCAAATCACACTGGTGAATGAGTTTGACTTGAAATTTGTCTGAGACTATCCTGACAATCATTGCCCCTGGGGAGCCCCACTGATGATGTTGATGTGATGGTGAAGGGTTGGTGATTTGCACTTACAGCTGAGAAAAGGACACCCTCCCTGACTGGTGCAGAATGATCAGAATGTGCACCGCACGGTCATTGAAAATAGTGCCCTCTATCTCAGCCAAACCTGTAACCCACTGGGTGGGTGCCATCAGTGTGGCCATTTCGGGGCGCCCTTCAGCTGGAGTTTGTGGTTTGTCATGTTGCATGCCGCGGGTGAGTAAAGCGACCTATCTCCAGAAACATCCCGCATGAAATATTCAGGAGCGCGGGTCGAACCGGGCACTCCGGGGAGTCGGATTCATTACAGCAGAAGGTGCTCATCATCATCGCCTTTTGTCCGGGAGCAGAATCAGAGCACGCGCGGCGCCGAGGCACCCACGGCTGCGGCGAAAATATCAACAGAGGCAGCGAGCAGGTGAAGGGACTCCGTTCTAGTCTGCACGTGGAAACTGTATCATGTCTTTTTCGCTTCAGATTCAGATGGCATTCACAACCCACCTCGTCCAAAACACAACGGGAGTTTTTGCACCAAATGCATCTGTTTTGGACAGTCATGGACTCCAGTTTGCAAAGTGTGTCATTTCCAGGTCGACATTCTGAAGAAGTTCAATGTGTCACGGACACAATTTCCTGAAACTTTTGTCCTCACAGAAAATCTCCAGGGTCTGTTTCGTAGCCATGCTGGAAGCAGCGTCTTCCGTGTGTGCAGATTCATCAGCACGTCAACACCTTTTGCTGCCCTCTGAGCTCGGCACCGCTTTGGGGCTCATCGTCACCTCGTACTGAGTCCCCAGAGTCTCCTCAACGTGCGTTTATCTCGTGTGACAAAACGTTATCATCCAGCTCTTCCAGCCTGCGGGGAGTGTGCCTCTCTCCGAACAGATGTCAAGCTCATTTGCAACTTGCAGCTTCAACAATACTCTTTCTTCAGACGGCTTATGTTTAAATATTTTATTCACGCGAAATTTACACCTGCTGAAAGTCTGTGTTGAACCAGGGCCGCTGGGAAGCCAACACACTGTCTTTTCAATTGGAGCACTTCGTCGGTGTGAAACTACAGCCAACAACGTCGAGAAACAATTGCTTTCCACCCGGGAAGATCCACAGAGGAAGAAATTGGAGAAGCACATGCCACAATTGTGAAATCCTTTACCGTGATCAAAGCAAGTTCTCTCCAATTTCATCTTTGATGTGCGTTTCAGCGTTTCAGAATATCTTGCTTCATTCGCAGGGAACGCATTGCACTTTCTGAAAACCCAACGCAGCACACCCATTAGCAAACTTTTGTCTCTTGTGTGTCTTGAGTGTCGACGGGAAACGTTTTGACACACGATCCATCCAAAGGCGCAGAAATGTTTGTGTCATGTTTTTAACAACAGTGTTCATTTTCCAAGCCTGCAGGTGCAACATGTTTGGTGAACCACGTGTTGTGTCGAGTTGGAGGCACGAGAAGTCAGGGCACGCTCCATGGGTGCTTCATAAATGATGAAATTGTGGCCAAGAAATGCAGAGTCAATCGTGGTTGTCACGAGCGACACTAACTCTAGACCGCACAAGACACAGCCCGTTGCATTGTTGCGTTGTTGCCGGCAGCATCTGGTGGGGCCTTCACTTCTCCTTCTGTTGATATGCTGCTTCACAACACGGTTCTGATGTGTCTACAACTTGTGGAAGATTCTTCGGAACCTGCGGTGGAGTGTCGGTGACGATCACGATGGAGGCCAACAGCTCCTCTAGCTTCGTCCACCGCGCAGGTCAAGAAGCTCCGGTTTGGTCAAAGCTTCCCTGCGGTGTGCTTGTGTCAATCTTGGTTCACTGAAAGACAAGTGGAAAAGAGAAGTAAAGTGGCACGTGTCGTCCGTCACGTGAACGTTTCGCTTCGTCTTGCTCTCAAGTTTTGGTCAGGCAGACCAGGTTCCTGTGTTGCTTCTGGCTTAACTTTCAACGCATCGCAGCTGAATCTCAGAGCAACTCTTTCGGGTCCAAATGTCCGTTTCAATGTGTGGGTCAACTTATCCCCTGGATCCAGCCTGCTCGCAGTTCAGTTCTGATTTCATTATGATTGGAAAATGCATCAAAAGGTTTTTGGCTCACATTCGGTGCTCGTATTTGCATTCTGATTGCTTTTCATCAAAACTCTTGTGTTGTGAGACCAACGTCCAGGCAGAATCATCATTTCCCCAATCATCTCTGAGTAATGTTCCAGGATAACAACACCAACCCCCGTAGAAACAGCCGAAGTTACGATCGTGGTGACAAAGGCATCCGCATCCGCAGTGCAATTTTCTCTCATTTCTGCAATTCCAACTCAAAATCAGTGCTCGTATTCCTTCAGATTGGCGCAAGACAGATCTCATCGCGATTGTGGTCGAAAGAAAACGTTTCAATCGAAGTGCAGTGACCTTTTCCTCCCGCGGATGTCACACACTTCTTACACAAAGGGATGCGTTGCAAAACTGACTGGTGTTTTGGGCCTTCTAAGTTTTTTGGTTCTCAAACCTGAGAAAAGATCCGTTGTCTCCCTTTTTCAATGCCAAATGTTTGGCAGGTTTCAGAATCACACATCTCAAAATTTTGAAGTTTTGAAGTGCACAGATTTGCCAATTGACGAGACTACCGCGGGACGATGGGATTTTGCACGTTTTGCTTTGTTGTGGAGGACTGCCATTGAGAACTCTGACTTGAGAAACAAACCAATAGCAGGGCGTTGTCATTGTTTCGCGTGACTTCACGTCAGTGAGCCATTCATCCAGCTCAACTCTCAAAGCGTTCGGCACCAAGTCCCAAGACGCCCGTTCACATCTGTTTGCGATCTGAGGCGAACTGCGTTGTGTTGTCGTTTGGAAGCATTCGCATGCGAACTGGCGCTTCGCTGCTCCGAATTCATCAGCATTTTCTTCTCCAAACAAGGGCATTGAAAATTAGCAGGGGAGTTGTCAATGAAATGTTGGAAAGTTTTCTGCAGCAACAGCCCAACAATACGAGTGCAATCAAAGCAAGACCCGGGAGGCAATGTCGGCGCGTTTGATCGTTCTCCTCGCCGCAAAGTGCCGAGCACGAATGTCGCGATCCCTGCACGACGGCCACGACGCCTGTGGAGCAATGACGAGGTCAGGCAGATTGCTGTTGTTGTATATACGTCCGTGGCTGACGTAAGATAAAAGGGGAAAAGCAGGGAAAAGTGTGTTTTGAGTTTTTCACAGAAAGCACGTCTGGCAGCAGACAGCGAACGTTGAAATTGGAGGTGCTTGACCTCCGTAATCTGAAGTCGCGCCGCACAGAGAACGTCCGGAGGAAGAAGAGATGGTCGGTCAACGAGACGCCGTCCCTCGTTAGTTTGCTGAAGTACCCTCACGTGGAAAACAGCAGGTGATATTCACTTCACTGTTTCGACTGACTGAAGTGCAGTCAGTCACCCCGGTGACGAGACGAGACGAGAGCTGTCGCCGCACTGCGTGCTCAACAGCGTTGCTCAGAAGGCAGGAAATTAGGGGAATCTGCTTTCGGCCCACACTTTCCTGCCAACTGCTTGACTTCGGAAATCAAACTTTATATCTCCAGTTGCTGTTCCCTGGAGCAATTCAATCCAGGTGCGGAAATTGTACAATTATCCAAATGTTCAGAGTGGATTCAGCGTGAATGCAGGGTCCAGCGCTTTGCATTGGACTTGACGTCCAGACCATCACACGTGGTTGGGTGTTGTTCCTTTTCCAGCACCACAGCGTGATCAAACAAATTGCAACTACCTTGGTTCGAACGACAAAATACTCGTACACAGCACCCGGACATTGTTTCATTGCTTTATTTTTCAACACACAGACGTGAAGCCTGTGTGTGTGTGTGTCTTTTTCGTTCGAATCCCACTGCACATGTGCGAAGCAGGATTATTCAACAACACCAAATGCGTTCCCACGAACGTGTTTTCCCCTGTCTGGTTTGAAAATGGAAAAGTGTTGATTGCAGTTCAGTTCATCATCATACCCCGACCACGACGTGGCAAAATGTGTTGAAAAGTCTTTGAACGTTGAGAAACAGATCCAGATATTGGGACAAGTTTTCCGAAATCACACCGGACCCACGAGTTTGTGATTCTGCCACATGAAGACGCTTTAAGAACCACGTAAAAAAGCTTCTAATTTGTGAGTCTGATGCAAAAATGTCCCTGTTCTCTGTGTAAAATAGATCTACATCACTTTACAGAAATATACAATGTACACAAATGCAGCATAGGCTCAACAAGTGCTTGCGCACAGCCAAAGCGTTGGACTCTATCACCGGATGTTTTCCAATTCATGCACAAACAGTTGCTTTCCAGCATGACGCGTTTTCCTCCGTGAAAAATCATAAATTTCATCAAGCAAACAAAACAAACTTCCCGAACAGTTTCTACTTGAAGCAGGCACAGCCCACGATGATTTTGCTGAGATAGTTAGTTTTTCGTCCTTGGCTCGACGAAAAACTGGAGAGAACAAAGAGTCAGGACACACATGTAGTGATATTTTTTACAATTTCAGATTTTCTGTCAATTCTGCTGGTACGAAAAGTCGCGCTGAGAGCCCGGAAGGACCAAATGAACAGATGAACAGTTTCAAGCGTTTTCTTGTCACACCTCTCTCGGCCAGGTGCCGGTGCAAAGGTTCCACCAGACCTCCAGTTCTACGAGACCTCATGCCTTGCAGAACCGGCCATACCTCGGGCCTCACAGAACTGGTTCTATGAGACTTGATGCCTCACACCCAGTTCTACAAGACGTGAAGTCTCCCAGTACTGGGTCTTCCAGTGGTTCATCAAAGCCTGAGGTCTCACAGAACTGCTGGAAGACCCAGATGTCTGAGACCTCACGCCCCGCAGAATGAAGGCCTCGCAGGAGCGTGACACTGGTCGGCAATATCCAAGAAAGTATTGTCGTCTGCAGAAATTGTCACAGCTTCAGCCCAGATGAGAACCCTCAGTAATGTGGAAACGAGAAAGAACTTGTCAGTTTACTGGTATGCCCTTCAAGAACAGACCAAATTGCAGTCAGCACTGCAACACCGAACACTATGACACAAGAAAACCGTGAATGTATTTTTCCACCTCCGGCACTTTTCATGTGTGTAGCATCCTGGAGCAAGTGCGGTCACGTGAGTGGATTCCAACCTGCTGAAACCTGAAGAACAGGGCTGAAGAACAGGGCTTGTTTATCCACGATGACCAATATCTAAATGGGGTCATCAGTCATTGCAGAACAAACGAGAATCCTGTTTTCCTTCGGCGAGAAGAATTCCAATCTTTACGTGCTGTACTCAGAGTTTATGGGAGTGGCGTGTGTCCTGTGCCTCCTGCATGGCAACTGCTGCTTGCAATCAGTAGTTTTGGCAACATCATTATTGTCAAGGTTCCCTTTCCTTGTTTTCACTCCGTTTCTTTTGGGGCACAGGCACCTCGAAACCACTGATTCCCACTGCCGAGTCACTTGTCGCCCACGGCGAGAAAAATGCGCAACTGGCTCAGGTGTACGTCCACGCAGTTTTTCCTGCAAACCTGGACCTGGCCAACAGCTTGAAGCTGCCAACATCTCGCCCCTCCTCCCCAGTTTTCGGTTGGTAGGTGTTCGTGTTTCACTTCACTAATCCTCATTGTCTGATGCGTCAGGCACAACTAAACTGATCTGGTTTTCCAGGTTTTCAAGATGAAACCAACAGTTGCAGTTGAAATCCAAGAGAACCTTTTGTCCAGCGTTTTTTTCACTGAATTAGTGTCCATGCTTTTGGTGCCAATCTCCTTGGACAATTCACTTTACATATCAATCCGTAGCTCAGCAGATGCAGGAGCCAGCGGAGATATTCCTCCCGGAGGCACGTTCGTCTTTCACTGACGACAGGACCGCTGTCTACGTGGCGCGCTGCTCCCTGGGGAAGAAGATGACGAGCGAGATGATGATGATGACGAGGTACATGCAGAAGAAGATGCGGTCGAGCACGAGGGCGAGGTGGCGCCACTGCCGCTCTATCTCGCGGTCTCGCAGGTCGATGGACTCCCTCTCGGTACGCCGCGACACCAACGTGTTCACCAGCTCCTGCAACAACGACGCACATGTGAGAACGAGGCACGCCTGCGATGACAGTTTCGCCTTCGGGGTGCACTGATGCACGCATGCAGGGTGTTTGGCATTGTGCTCAGAATGCACCACCTGCCACAAATCGCGGCAGCCATACAAGTGAGGAGGACCCACAACTCGGCGCTCCTGCCGACATCGCTCATCAAGGAAAAAATTCAGCAGCGACGTCGGTGCGGTGCCCTCATTGTTCGTGCTGAATGATCTTGTGACCACGCATACGAATTTTAAGGTTCTGGGCAGCGCACACACACGTGACGCCAACAAGCAGTCACATTCCGATGGAAATGGCTTCTTGACCCTGTGTTTTTACACTTCGCCAGGACAAAGGGAAAAATACCCAACAGGCAAGTATCAACACGTCTCTCCTGCAACTTATTTGTTGGTTCCACCATGGAGAGAATTCGCGAGGACGGAACTGTTTCGGACCGCACTGGTGTGGTCCGTGACATAATGAGTAGAGGGATCTGCATCCACAAGCGGAATCCGTCTGGTTCCTGTTCTTTCCACGTTTGTGCAGATTAATGGGGCGATGTCGTGCCTGGGGATCCCGGGGGATCCGGCTGAAACTGAGTCCGATGCCCAGCTGGTCGCCTCGCTGTTCTACGTGCGGGTTGTTGCGCCGAACCTTCGCAAAGTCAAGTCCTTCGTGTCTGCACACCCAACAGATGAGGGGCAAGTCCAACAAGTCGGTTCTGTCCTTCACTGTCTCGAAATGGCCGGGAAAATTCGAAAGAAACTACACTTCCCTCGCTGATCTTCGAAATGCCAAACTTTGTGCATTTTATAACCACAGAACAATCTTGAAAAACAGACAAGAACCGAACTGTTGACGAAATAAACAGCCCACGTTGACAACCGTATTTATCAAGGCATTTTTCCAAGTCCAACCTTGCAGTCCCGTTGAAGAAACCACAGTATATAAACTCCACAGGGATGGATCTCACAGCAAATGATGTAGTGTGTGTATGTTTTGTGCCCTGCCAGTGTTGATGTTGCATCCCAAAGACGCAGAACTCCTGATCACTCCCAGAGGTGCAGAACTTGTGAAATGGTACACTCTCATGAGCTGATGATGTGTTGCTCCCGTCCCAATTAAAACACACACTCGAACACACACACACGCACACACGCACACGCACACACACACACACACGCGCGCGCGGGGGGGTGATTCTTGGGTGTCCCATGACCGCCACAGCGCGTTCGCGGCCTGTTGAAAGCACCGCATCAGTCAAGAGGTCTTTCTTCACTGGAACAACATTCTTTCTGTTCTTTCTTTCCACTGTCACGTGCCACTACCAGCATATCCACCAAAACCTTCCTCACTGTCGGGGATAGCCCGGCCTCCGTACCCAGACGCAAACTCACGTGCATGTATCGCAGTCTCCTGTCGATAGTGAGTAGAGCGTTGGGCGGCCCCGTTCCGTTCTGTCTGAAGTCCTCTATGAACTCCGTCGTCTTCTCGTCCTTCTGACTGGAGAGTCTGGACAGCAGCTCTCGGCACTGGGATTCCTCGAGGACGGGGAAGTCGCCCCGCCTCCCGTGGCGCGAGTCTCCCCGGCCGGGGCTGCCTCCGCGCCGCCGCGACCCGCCGCCCCCGTCCCCGCCGGCGCGGAAAAACGGCTGGTTGCAGCTGGTGGAGTAGCGCAGGCAGACCGCCCTCCCCACACCCTCCAACATGACCTGCAGAATCACCGACACAAAGTTAGTGTGGCTGTGGTCACAAAATTTTGACAACAAATACAAAGCGCTGTGATTCACCGCATTGGCCGTGGCCGTCCAGACTGAAAACTTGAATCTTCCTGTTTTGGGCTTCACTGACTTTAAAAACAGTGGCAAACCTGTTTTCCAAGAACTGTTGGAAAACAGGTCGCTGCAAAATTACACGCACCCATTAATTGCCGCCGAGTTGGTTCTTGCGAAATTGGTTAATTTGGAGCTCTCCATAAAAACAAACTCATCGTCTATGGGCTGTCTAGCGCCCTCCGAAATTAGTTGCCACAGAATACGAGCCCAGCGTTTGTCACGACAAAACACAGCGATGGTGGGAGCAGCTCAACCCCCCGTCAACACCCGCCTCCTCGAGGAAACAACCACTCTCGCTAATTCCTTTCCTCGCGTTCGACAGACATTACAATTCGTCTTCTGTTGCATCACGGCACAACTTTGTGAAATGAAAAGGGGGATTGCCGACAAAGAGGTGAATTTACGGTTTTGCGAGCGTTTTGTTTTGAGACGCATTTCAGAGTAACTGAAACGTTGAGAACAACACCCACCAACAAAGTGAGGCAGTATTTCCATCATGTCAGTGTTTCCATGCAGTCGCAAATTGAATTCACGAAACTCGTAACAACATTTCCAATCACGAAATATGCACACAGTGAGGTGTGGTATTGGAAAAGGCAATTTGATGTGGCAGCCTTAATTTTCCCCGTCTGCCTGTCACGCACAAGATTTCTGATGGCGGAAACCCCAGACACAAATCAAGTCTGATCTGATTGTTTGAGTCTCTGGAAGTTTTGCCAGACTTGTTTGCATGGAAACGAGAAACAGACGTTTTCCCACGACCAAAATCAACACATGGCTGTCCAAATTGAACCGCGCGTCAAACCTGAATGACAGTTCTGTTCGGGACATGCCGCGTTCTGCGCTTTCAACCTGCTTCATCCGTTTCATATTGGCTCGCGTTGATTGTTCCATTGCCTCCAGATTCACATTGTCGATACAGATTTTTCCTCAGATAAGTTTTCTTATGCGAAAGGTGGTAGACGGAGATACCCTGACCTGCGTTGCTCAGAAACTAATTGATTGCGCTCAGAAAGAGTCTGTGTTTTGTCAGAAGTGCGACAACACGCTGTCTTGCTCCCCGAAGTCCGTCATCTCCGAGCGGACGCTGCTGTTTGTTTTTGTACTCACAACTCGCAGCCACTTGGGCATGGCACGTCGATTCTCGCTGGATTTTCCGATTTTCACGACGACAGACGACAGGAAAATGGAGAGTATCACAATCACTGTGGTGAAGCAATAATATAAACCTGCAAAGACAGAAGAGACGAGAGCTTCAGCGTTGAGCTGTCACGATTGTTTGGGGCCAGAAGTTCACAAAGGAAGATGATGGTAAATTTCAGCTTTTGGCATCGGAAACGTAATTCAGGTCGCATCTGTTGAACACCTGTTTCCATCGATGTCTGCGGCTCTGTGGTTGGGAGTCACGATCAGATTCTGGACACTGAACGAAAGGCAAATGCACAGATCTACACAAGCACAGGTTATTTGTGCTGCTTTCCGGTGCAGAATTCTTTTTCCTTTTGGAAAACGCGCTGCAAATGTCTCTCTGGGGTTTCTTTCTTCATGTTACAAGGAACTGCACTGCTCTGAACTTATCCAAGCAATTTTGTAAATGTCGTTTCCCCGAAACCAAGCCAACCTGCAGACTCGATGTTCTGAAGCTACACAATGCTATCTCCGTGACACAAGCTGTTAACGACAGCAGGTGTTGGCTTATGATACTTTCTTCCGTTGTGGAGGCAATGAAAGGGGCTGTCCGTGCATTTGGAAAGACCCAGAGCTGTGCCACCAAGAACAACACAGATCTTGAGCTGCTTCACAAGGGACAACGTTGCTTTGCACAAAGACATTGCACACCGTTTTGATTCTGTTTGACAATATTTTTCAACAAAGCGACGAGGACCAGCGCCAGTCTCTCCAAGATGAATATAAGCAAAAAAGATTCTTCTTCCGTATGAAATGCGCACTCAATAAATTGAGAATAGGTTGTCATGGAAGGAGCGAGCAAACCCAGCAAAACGAAAACTTGGACTCTCATCGAGAAGGTTTGTGTTCCAGCAAAATTCTCGTTCAGACTTTCCCGGTGAGCCATCTCTGCCGTCTCCTCTCTGCTGTTCGGTCTCTCGACGCTCGATTCATCCTCGACCCCGGCTGCCGAGTCGCAACAAGGAGACGCGCACCACAGAAGATCTCCGGCTTTCTTCTCATGCATAATTGCCGTAAACATGCGGTATTTCCAGCAAGGGCCAAATTAGCTTTCTTCGCCGAGGCACTCTCACTGCAACAGCTGGCATGGCTTTCTCCACAACGACTCATTTTCGGGTCAGCACAATTCCTGAAGCTGCTCCTATCTCCGGGGACGCTTCAACTACTGGAGACGTGAACTCATCACTGCCTCGCTGAAAAGGGGCTTTTCACACTTTCACACATCCTGAAGTCTTTTATGAGTGCGGAGACGGAGAAAGTTTGAACTGACTCACCTAACAGCGGAACGGCTGAAGCCGTGGGTGGCGCCGCTTCCACCAAAATCAACAGCAGCAGCAGCAAACTTCCAAATATGGTTAAACCTGCAACATACAGCAGACATAAAATGCACATGTAAAGAGTTTAGTGGGAGCAGCGAGGCTTTCTCATCAACAAACATGAAGAAACGTTTGATGTTTCAAAAACAAAAAATTCAAAGGAAGGCGAAAACAAAAGATTAAAATGTTTTTTGGGAAAAAGGCGTTTCCTAAAACTCTGGTGTTTTCCAGGGAACGTGGCCACCTGAGATTTTTACTGCCGCGACTTTTCTCCGCAAACAAATTCGAATCGACATCGCAGTATGTTTGAGGCCCGAAAATGTTGGGTTGGGGCACGCTTCTTGTCAAATGTTGAGTGTTCAGGTTATTGCCACTTTGCAAAGACGCAGAGTAGCGTCTTTCCAAGAGCACTGCATGGTTGAGCTGGGACAAATTCACGATTTTGCCAGGGTATATTTTCAACCACTTCACTGTCTTCCAAATATATACAAACACTTTGGTTTGCAGTGGCAAACCCTTGATTGGCCTTCAACATTCCTCGTACAGAACAAACAACGGGGACATGAAATGAGCAGCGACAGGCAAGTGTTCCGTCCAGTGCCGTTGGTGAATGAGCAGAAAAACGAGTTGTGCGACCATGGCTGCAGTGCTTCTTGAACTCTGCCCTCTCCCAGAAAATTCGTGTGCCAGCTCAGTCAGTCAATGTAGTCGTCTGCGTGTTCTTCCGCACAGGCACCGGACGTCAACTGTGGGGAGGTTTAGGACCCCCTGAATCTCTATACACATGGTGCCCCAGTTGCCAGATCGCATAGATCTATCTGCTCTCACCTAAAGCACTTTTGTCGGCGTGTTCCGGAGGCAGCCAGAAGACGAGCAGCGTGAGGAAGGCGAGGAACACGGCGGGCATCGTCAGGATGTACGTCGAGAACATCATCTTGCGTTTGAGCTCGAGCTTGAAGCTGAGGATGGCGTAGCCGTCACCGCCGGCGCCCTCCGGCATCACGGAGCGGTCCGCTGCGAACACGAGGTGTGAGAAGCAAACACCAGAAAATCACACAGAAGGACAACAGAATCTGAGGCTTGAAGTTTGGTTTGAAGACTCCCCAATACCAAATTTCATCGCATGTCTGAAGGTGTCGTCGACTTTCAAACGCTCAGAGCATTTTTGTTCTCAGAGAGTATAACGCAAATGAATGTCATGCCATTGTGGACACGCTCCAGGCAAAACAGATGAGCGAACATCAGACCATTGACATGAGCAAAGCAACTGTCATCTGTAATTTCCGTCTGCTAGCTGTTCGTTAACAAGAATGTATTGCTCCCTGCCATTGTTAAGCTTGGCAGTGAGCTTCAATCCCTTGGTGTTCGTGTAAAAAACACAGAATTCATAGCGCAACAACAGACGGGTCTGCTGTATGATGTTCGACATCCACCTTGTTCATCATGCCAAACAAGGCAGGTTCCACAAAGACGGAGAAGAAACATGGGGAAGGGACTTGTGAGCTTGTAGACCTCAAGTAACGGAAACCACAAAAGCTGTTTTTGAGTGGCTCTGACGCCTGCAAACTTTCTGTCTTTATCCGCCTACTTCAGTGACTCAGTGAAACAGCAGTCGATGTGCGGAAAAGCACTGGATACCGACCAGCGCTGAAGTCCTTGTTTCTGCTGCCCAGCGGTGGCAGGTGCTATGAGTCCTTGTCTACATGACCAGCAGGGCGAGCGAGGGTACCCACCGGTGTGGTTGAATATGTCCCACTCGGACACGTCCTTGTAGACCGTCTTGAACGTGCTGAGGTCGATGCCTCCCGGGAAGGCGAGGTTCACGTCCATCTCGGCCAGAGTGTGCGTCCACGAGCCAAACCTGTCGAAAACAAGTCTGTGTCTGAACCTTGATTGAGTCAATCCAGAGCATGGTCAGTTGCGAGATTTAGCAAGCGCCCCGTCACACCCCACGCGTCATCGTCCAACGTCGCAACCACACTAGTGGACCCTCTCCATTTCTGCAGGTTTTTTGTTTCAAAAACTGGATCAGCCTGACAGACCGAACCCACAGGATCAATTTTGCGCTCGTTATTCGGCGCCGCTTGGAGATGAGGCTTCAGCTTCGCCACAAAAGGCGGAATCTGTTTCAGCAAAAGCCATTGTGTGAAGGAGTTGTTCCTGAAGGAATCTAAGACAAACGGTGGAAGTAAATGTCTCCACAATGATTCATAAGGTATTCTGAGAACCGTTTCCAATTACATGAGCAAATTGTTTCATTAAATGGCACTTTTTTATGCCAACATGGAAACAAGAAGCAAAAATTGTTTTCCCCACATCTTGTTTTTGCCTGCAGGGTTCTAATTTATCACCTTATTTTCTTTTTGTTTCGATTGTGAACCATTTCAAAGGCTCAGTGCAACTCTTGCCTTTGTTTGATTTGTCTGTATTTCACAAAAAAAACCAACAGCAACGGCCATGAATACCACAAGAGGGCACCTTTCTTTAAAGTATCAGTGTCAAACTACAATTTTCACGAAAGGAATGGCAGAGGAACTACGCTGTACTCACCACATAAAGCAGGTTTGGTTGTCGAAGGGAAAGTTGCGCACGTCGATGGCACAGGAAGAGCGAAAGACCTTGTGCGGGTACCACGTGACGGTTCCGTCGAACATGACGACGGCCATGACCTTACGCTGCGACTCGTCTGTGTTCGCCCTGCCAGGAAGAAGAACAGCGTGACCAAACGTCTGCCTGGAACCTCAGCTCAAGACAGAAAATATTTACACGGGCGCAGAAAGCCAGAGGCTCGGTCCTCCCTGTCTGACGAACGTGTTATTATGGCCCCCAGTATTTGTGCTGTTTGGTGCAAGGCATTCTCTGACTTTCTACTGAGCCCCCACATAAATTTAGAGTTGGATATGTCAGTGGTTGGAGACCGCCACGCTCACCCCAAACCCTCTCGCACCCGATCCGGAGTTCGCTGGGGTACAGCTGTATCAAATTGTGGAATTGTTTCCAAACAAGCCAATATCCTTTCATTTGTCAGTGCAGTTCGGGAAACTGCTGGAAGAGACCTGCACTGAACCTCCCTCAAGAGGCCCTGTCCACAAGCCTGCACACCAATTGTGTAAAATGGACACAGTGGGTTGGGTCAAACAGGCTTGCCGGTCCAACGAAAACTCCAAACATTGTGACCCTCTCCGCAAATTCCTTTGGTGATCACAAGAACCTTTCCTCCAGACATAAATCCGCCGGAAATTCGAAAACGAGCATCGGAGGTTCACTGCAGCTCCACAGAGGTCAGAAAAACAAGTCGATTGAACCAATAAACGTCACGGTCTAGCAACGGGAAATGTTCACTCGTTCACTGACGCGCGTTCTGCTTCCCCACGGTCATCGCTCCCGAGAAATGTTTGTCGTGAATTCAAGGTTCTGGCACGCACCATTTACCCTGTCCTGCGTCAAATAGTCAATAACAATAGATTCGTGTCGGTTTTTGTGTTACTTCTGTCAAATCAGCATTTCTGAGACGCTGGTCTGTGAGGCGAGAGTGTCAAGTGAGGTTCTTCCGGAAATACATCAAGAAGCAAGAAGCCTCGTCACTGAAGCAGTTTCCCAGGCGGGGAACATCAGAAAACGGTTTCCTCAGCTTCCAGTGAGAGTCACCCAGCTGCAAAGACTCTGCTACACAAAACCATCTTGTCAGAGCCTGTATCTGTGGCCGGGCAAACGGGTCCCAGTGAAACCGCTGTCGTTTTGAAAATGAAGTCCACGCACTCGTGACCAGAGAAGCAAGCGCGTGAGAGGCCTATCGTTCTTGTTCCAGAAATTGAAAATTGATTGTTTTGTTCCCTCGTGTTGTCATTGTCCACGCAGAAACCCACAACCGCTTTCTTTCAAAATGCAAGGGAAACTTAAAAGGGAAATAGATTTGTGTCAAGGGCTCCCTGTGATCTGTGTCTCAAGAAAGATTAGTGGGCTTGACACGGAAAGGGAGGGACTCAGAAGTCCTGTGTTCAAAATCCATCCAACTTGTTCAAGCCACTGTAGGTTGGAATTTGTGCCCAGTTGGGGTGAATTTATCAATGTTTCTGAACTGATGAAGACAAAAAGTGACTTGGAGACGGGAGACTTAACTGAGAAACCTGTGAAGTTTCTGTAAAGCTTCTTTCGGGGAGTCGCAACAGTCGTTTGTGTCCAGCAGATTCTGACAACTGAATGTGACAAGTGCACACTGCCGAAGGTTCGATACTCATGCTGTTGGGCAATCTGAAAACACGTTGCAAGATTGGTGCAAAGCGACACAAGACCAATAAATTTCATCCATTTCAGGTGTATCGTTGTGTTGGCTGGAGGAAAAGCCAAACAGACCGAAATATCTCGCTTTCCTCGGACGTCACTGAAACTGTGTCAAACTGGTGTTCAACGAACCTCTGTTTCACACAAAATTCAATTTTCAAAGAAGACCAATGTCTGCTCAAGGAGAGCGGCGGGTTGGGTGGCGGGTTGGGCGGCGGGTTGGGCGGCGGGTTGGGCGGCGGGCTGGGCGGCAGGTTGGGCGGCGGGCTGGGCGGCAGGTTGGGCGGCGGGTTGGGCGGCAGGTTGGGCAGGCACGTGTCCTGGATCGAACGGCTTTGCGAGTGACTGAATGGTTCCAGGTTTGAGACAAACTGCTCGAAATTTAACCGAGCAGAAAGATGTGAATAGGTCTGTAAACTGGCACAGATATGTGCCCAAAAAAGGCATGTTTTCGGACCTCAAGTCTCAACGATCAATTTTGCCTGCTCTGAAAAGACCTCGCATCAGCGGACTCTGGGGAACGACAAAACGTTGGCAGAGCCTTCTGGGTTGGTTGAAACAGATTGATCAGATTGTACCAAAATGGGACAATTCCACACAACTCTCCAATTCTGTGTCTTCTCCCGACGACAAATGCACTTTCCACTGACATCGGGCACGGTTTTATTGGAATGTATGAAAGGGCTTGCATTAAAGTACGAAACTGATGAGGATGGAGATCAGTTTGTGAGTTTCACTTGTGACAGGTAATTTTCCATTTAATGAAATCCGTACCGGGTCGTCGTGCACATATTTCATGCCCTGACATTTGCTGGTATTAGCTTCACAATGCCGTCTCATTACTGACGGCTCACAGTGATTTGGCGACTGAAAGAACTCAGGTTACTGTGCTGGATTTTTGGAGTTGGAACACAAAGCTGAAACATGGACTGGTCTTCGGGTCACTCCTCCCAGCAAATACATGTGACGTTCAGCTGAGCACTCAACCTGGTGTTTGTTCCCCTTGGACTGTTCAGACCATACTTTCTGTCTCAAAATGACCACAAGTAAACATTCCCCCAAGCAGCAAACAGGTCACAAGTAAAACCCCGCCAAGTTCTTCAAAAAAAGCCATGTCTTCCTTCGTTTTGTTTGGTTTCTCTTTTCCCTCACTCGTGACGGTGACGAATTTCAGCGTTGAAACATCACGGCACCTCTCCACTCAAGCCTATTTGATTCAAAGAAATGGAAACACATACGTGTTGTACAGCATGACGTCCGGAATCCAGATTTTCTCGTACGACATCTTCACTGAGACTACGCCACCATAATCATCTGGGTTCCATATCAGGTAGTCGTCCTTCCATCTCTGCAACACACAACACGTGTAATTTACAATCAAAAGAGTATCAAACACCACAAGAGGCCACAAGCTTTGCATCCAAATTGAATTTTTTTATGCCGGGGTATCAACTGAATTCACTTGGCTCTGCGATGTCCTTTTGGACGTTCACTGCATTCAGCGTTTCTGCATCACGTTTGGGGAATGAGGTCTGATCATGTGACATCTTCTGCAAATTTCAAGCAGCACGTTGAAGCTTCCCCCGTCCTTGCGACTGAATCTCAAACCCATTCTCGCCAACTGTGAAAGACACGTCTCTTGGTTGACGATGTGACCTGGACCGACTCTTTCCTCCCACGTGCAGATAAACACCACTTTGTTGGACAGTCGATAAACATGTTCATTAGGAGTCGGATTTGCGCTGATGAATTGGTCACTTGACCACCTGCAGATCGCCTTCCGAGGAGGTGAATCGATCGTAATGAGCCGACGAATTCATCACTTTAACTCGATCCGCACTGCTTCTCAAACCTCTTCTGGTCCTTTATGTTCTCTCGGAGTTTGTGGAAGGAAGGAGTCATGTTGTGCTCAGTTGACAGATTCGGACAGAAACATTTTCATTGGTGACCTTCTGAGGAGATCCATGGTCGGTTTGACCTTGTGCGCTGCACTGTTCGCCGTTGCTTTGTGACTAAACATCGTCCAAATACTTTGAAGAATGTCTTCATTTTCAAACTAGCGCGACTATGGTAATCGGTGTCTGTCTGTACACACCTCAAAACGGGGGGAGGTCACACAGGGGTTTCTTTCTGAGGGCGCCCCAAATTTTCCGTGACGTAGTGACCCCCCCCCCCCGTTTTGAGGTGTGTACAGACAGGCAGGCAGACAGACAGACAGACAGACAGACAGACAGACAGACAGACAGACAGACAGACAGATTACCATGGTCAAACTCGCGCGACTGAAAACAATCACATTTCGCAAACGTTCTGCAGGCTTGAGAAGCCTACGGGACAATATTCCACTCGACAGCAGAACAACAAACGCAACAGCAGGATTTGGTTGTTTCGACGTGAAATTTTGTTCACGATATTCTGAAAAATTTTGCTTGGGAGGAGAATGGTGCTGAGTAAGTACAACACCACTGAAGTCCCCTTGCACGTTCCCAATTTTGGACCGCAGGCAAAATTGTTTTCGTGATCAAGTGTTACAATTTTCAAAGTTGAGGTTGCCCCCTGTGTCATCACTTTGACTCCAGCCATTGCGAGCATTGCTCTTCACATTCTCCGTTTGCGCCGAAGCAGTTCGGACTCACATATCTGGCCCAGGTGCTGAGCGCGAGCACGTTTTCCTTCTCGTGCAGCTCCATCTTGATGAGTCCGAGCCCGAACTCCACCTTGACTGGGTGCGACACGTTCTTCACCGGGCGCCCGTCTCGACCAAGGCGCTCGTACTTCTCCAGCAGGTCGTGGATCAGGTGCTTCTCGTCCGATAACTCTGACCTTGTGAAAAGAAGGAAACACATGAAAACTGTCACTCAAACATTTCTTTCACAGCTGAGTGGGCTGAAAAGCAGCTCGGTCTGTGTTCGCGACTTTACTGAGAAAACGAAAAAGTCTTTCTTGCAACAAGCACCTGCCTGATTCTCAGACTCAACCAAAATGATAACCAGTATCCGGGGCAACAAATGGTTTCGGAGGCTTCACACCTGCTCTGAATCAAAAACGGAGACCACACAAGGTCACGTTGCCTCCCAGACGAAAAGAGACATTTCCTTGTGAGGGGCCAAGGTCCCACACAAAAAACATTTCCTAAGGAGTGGCCCATGTCCCAAACAAAAGCGGATTAAACGAATGATGTATTGGAACGTTGATGACCCACTCCAATTCCGAGGCGATCACTCGCTCCATTCAAAGTTCCGATTCGGCTTCTTTTCGTTGTGGAAGTCAAAATCTACTTGAGTTTTGCAGTGATAAGATCCAGCGTCGTCCGTCAATGTCAAGGAGCAAAGCGTCTTCCGAATTGAATCGCAACGTGAACCAAGAGGGAGAACCCCAGGAGAACTGTTGGGCGGACCACACATTTGCATCCGAGATTGATTTGGGCAGTTTGTGCATGTTTGTCTGCAGACCGTGCCCGGTGATCGCCGAATGTGGCACCGCACCCGTGCGGGGTGGGTCGAATGGGAACTGCAACCGTCAGTGCAGAATCTCTGCTCGTCCAACTGCGAGAAATCCCTCTTGCGCTCGCACAGGGATAAACGTCGTTTTGTGGGACTGGAACAGCCTGCAGTCACAGACGCTCAACTGTCTCCACAAAGTCCTGAGATTCATGTTGCCGTATTGTTGCGAAATCCAACCGTTGCACGACTTTCAGATCAGGCTTCATCCAAACTGTAAAGTAGGAGAAACGAGGAACTGAACAATTGCCCAGAGGATTCAGACTTGAGTGTTTTCTAATTCCAGAGAAAATACGTAAAAGTCTGGACGAAACCCCATGAGTCGAATTTCCTGCAGATTGACCGTGCTGATCAGAATCGGAAATCACAGCATTCAAACATGCATAATTCAAAGCGATCTCAGGCGCTCACAGAAAACCCTTTTCTCTTTGTGGCAACTGAAGCTTTCGGGCAAAGTCTGTCGAAACAATCCTTGGCCGACACATCCGAGACAGGTCATCAGTTGGGTTCATCCCGGGGAGTCTTGACGGTCCTCCTCTTGATCCGGGGCTAATATTTTTTTATTAACCTCATTTCCCCACGGCAAACTTTACTTGCTGAGGGAGGGCTTGCGCAAGACATTTAGTGGCCAACGTATTTCCAAGTCTACGGAAGTTTTACTCATTTCTTGTTGCTGAATGGATGGACTGCAGTTGAGAATAGGCGGTAACAGATGAGACCCAAAAGTGCTTTACAACCGTTTCAATCTCATCGCCTGACATTGGGAGGCCATTTGCCAAAATACCCCGAAGAAATGCACAAAACACAAGGTGGCTGTGTTCAGCCTGTCGATGCCGTGACCGCGGGGCACGTCTGCAGGGAGAGGAGCCGCAAAATTGATTTCGTTCGCAAGTGGGATGTGGCCTCCGCTCCGTTGTTCTCGTCGTGAAAGGGCTCGCCGTTGAATTGAAAGCAATTATAGTTGTGCTGCTATCAACACTGAACACACCTTCTGAGTGAAAAGCAACTGTTTGGAAATCACATTCCGAAAACGCACACTTGCTCACAGATTGAATTGATCGCCAATTGGATCTTTCTGTTCCGTCTGTTCGTTGGAAATCACGACGTACAAGAATTCGTGTGAAGAGAAGCTGCGTGGAGCTTTTCAGACACTGAGCCAAACGCCTGTGATGCTGACCTCCTGCGGAGGAGGCACATTGTGCCTCTGAGTTTGCAAAAAGCCTCATGCATATGGCTCGAGCGTTTGGTCTTTTATGGCTTGCGTCCTATCCATTAGCAAGCAGAGAACCAAGCAAGTTCGGGTTACTTTATGCACACAGCAAGACGAACCGAACCGACCATCCATAGGCAGCTTCAATCTGGCACAAACAAACTGGTGAGAAGGAACAAGCTCTTGCCCAAGGGAGAGAAAACCTGATGAAAGTTTCGTTTACCTTTCCAAGAAGGAAGGAGGCCGGGTGGGCATCTCATTTTGGAACACACTCCTCTCTGTCTGGTCATCCGGAGATTGCGAACTGAAAATGAATTCAAGAACGACATTACGTGAACATGTATACACGGAGAAACCAATCAAGGCAGACAGAAATTCAGCTGCGATGAGTTGTTGTATCACAAGCAACTGAAACCAAGCAGCACCTCCAAGGGATCCAGGGTCCAACTGAGGACCTCCGTCTTGGCGTGCTTCCGACACTCAGAGGCTCAAAATCGAGGTGGCATAAATCCCAATGTCCAGGACCAGGGGGCAAAACTTCAACCTTCGGAAATGTTGGATTCAAACAGAAAATTTGTGTTTTGCAACATCAGGTACGAGTACATAAGCAGGGGATTTGGAGGGTTGGGTTTCCCAGTGGCAGACAACTACGCCAAAAGTGAACAACTGCTGGTTCCGATGCGGTCTCCTCTGGAAAGGGGCAACTCACACAAGACCGGTTGAAAATTTACCATTTGTTTGAAGTCAAAAGTCAATGCACAAACATAATACTGACAAGTCGAGGAAGCCTGGCTGCATGGTGGGCAGGTCCGCCCGAGATGCGTTGGAGAGGGCGGAGCGCGCCCCGGGCAGGGCGCACAGCAGACACAGCGCCACGTAGCGACGCGAAGCCATCGCAGCGCCCATCACATCGTGGCTCCTCAGCCTTACGCTGCTGCCTGGAAACACAAAGTGCAAAGTGATCAAATGTTGCAGTGCACGCAAAAGGAGTACATGAAAATTCTTCGCAGTGTGGGTGGAGGATGCTCGGCTGCTTGAAACGTTACCAAGGGCGTAGGAGAGAACAGTTTTGTGTGTTCACGACACCCTCATCATGGCTCTCATGCTATGCCAAGGAGATAGGATTCATTGAAGAATTTACACCCTTCTCCACAAGCACCACACATTCGTGTTTTTCACTTCAGTGGTGTGTGTGCGTGCAAAACGATTACTCGCAGTCGTCTTGGCGACAAGAATGAAGTGGTCTGGCCACTTGTGTAGCACCACGGGCAACACGATGCGATAATGTTCTTGTTTCAATCGCACTTCGAGTTTTTGATTCTTGTGAAAGGGAAATTGGTTTGGTGTGCATGTCTGCAGAGTGATGAACGGCCAACACCCAGCATCTTGCCGCTTTTGTCTCCCGTCTTTCAAGTTCCCTCAATCTGTCGTTTCAAACGAAAGCTTGCACCACTGGACACAGGATTTCTCAGCTCGAAAAAGGTGCCTAGGCGCCGAAGTCATTTTCTACGGGGCCGGTAATCACAGCGCCAGGGAAAGAACCGAAACTGCCGAACCTCTCAGATCGAAGCGTGGAAATGGAATTCGTGTGGGCAAATTTTGTTTTCATGACTCTCACAGCTTTCTTCTGGAAACTCAATCCCAGAGTCTCTGCCAACCTGCACAGATACCCAGCCAGGCTGTCGCTCAGTCAGGTGGAAGATGGTCTTGAAGTGTCAAACAGCGAGCCAGGTGTTGCAAAGTTTGTGTGACAACAGATGGTTGACAAGGAAATTTCTTGAGACAGACAGACAGACAGACAGACAGACAGACAGACAGACAGACAGACAGACAGACAGATCTCTGTTGGCTATTCAGCCGGATCCTTTTGTGAGCATTGCGTGTCACGAAGAGTTCGTTCCATCTCAAAAGCGCCTTTTCATGAAATTTGTTCAGGCGTGTGTACGACAGAATGAGACACCGATCTTTTCGCAGGGGCCTTTGATGTCAGTTTACTCGAGAGTTTTGTGTGTTTGTGGTTTTGATGTTCCTTCAGAAGAATCACCTCACAAAATGTTGCTTGTCACTGTGTAGTAAAAAGGTTGTCAGAGATGTCTGAAGGGAAGCCAAAAAAAGTCGTCTCTTGACTTTGTGTGCATTTTGAAATATGTTTCATGAGAAAGCTTTTGCATACTGAAGCTGTTTTGGGAGTTCTCCCCAGTCTGTGTGTCTCTTTTTGCTGTCTGCACACAACCCCGAGTGAACTCACGAAACTCATTTCTCTCGCAAATCGCTGGATATGTGTTCGCTGCCTGTCAACGATTGTGCTCGAGGGGTCGCTGAAGAATCACGCTTGTTCCCAAAATTGGTGCCTGATCTATCTGTGGGCGGGTGACAATCCGAGTGTCGTGGGAAGATTTCGTTTTCGTGTCCTCAGTTCGAGCAGAACAGGTTCTGGACTCGCTCGTCCAATTGTTGCAAATCAGTGACTGCTGCTTTGTATCTGTCGAGCGATAGAGCGACGGATTTATCAGGAATTCTCGGACGTTAACTCATCACTTGCCTCAGTGTTTCTGGGGTCAAAGCAAAATAGTTCCATCCAGATTGGCTCATTCCGTTTTCCTCATAGCTCTTGCCATTAAGGGACGTGCTTCCCAGAAATGACGCAAAACTCTCAGTTGGGGGGGGGGGGCTTTTTCTTGAAACTCCAACAAAGGATATCGTAATGTGACCCTTGGTGAACTCAAAGAAACCTTTTGCAGTCGTGCAAAACTTCCACCTCGGCTGGCGCACTCTGCACTCGGCCTTTGCACCAGCTTTTGTACTGCACCCTCACGGTACCCACGGGTGGAGTTCTGTGACGAGGACGTCCGTGGCGAAGCTGCCCCCATGCCGCACGTAGATTCACTTCGGGCCCTGTTTCCAGTTGCTTTTGTCCCTTTCTCTCAGCTCTTGGTCCTTTCATCAAATGAAGGACCCCCATCTATAGTTTTCGGGGAGGGTACCTCGAGATATTTTTGCCTTAATTTCTCCTTTGCAGTGACACAAAGTTGGAAAGGTCCAACTCGAGAAGTTGCAGGGAAGACGCCAAACTCTTGCCATTTCCAGTGACAATATTTATGATCTTGTTTTTGTTCCAAGACCTCGTCCTCAAGACCCTGAGGATTGAGACTCACTGCCTGTTCAGTGATTTTGATCAAAGACACAGATGACATGCAGAATCGAGTTGAAGGCTGACGCCCAACGCTTGGATTGCTGACGGGTCAGGTGGGTTGATCAAAAGAATAGAAACGTGTGACAGTGTTCGTGAACATTTCCGGGTCATCTTGCGCTCTGGTGCATCCAGAGGGAGTTTCACAGGAACGAACACGGATTCGCATCTGCAGCATACTGTGCAGTTTTCACAAACAATCGCTTGTTTTTGGAAAGTGGATTCAAAGATCCTTGACTGCCCTGTCCTTGTTGGCCTCCAGAAGTGGCCACAATAGTGCACAACACATTCTCCCACCGATCCTGTGTGGACGCTTTCCTGAAGCTCACCTTGGGGAGCTGTCCCAGCACAAATCTACTCCGACTCTCAAATCCACTAAATCCTCGCAATGGTGACCCCTGAGCTGATGTTTCCAAGAAAGGAAAGGGAAATAGTCGGCCAAGTCTGGTAAGGAGGCGCGCGGCTCAACTGGATCAGACTTGTCAGCGTCACGCGGGGCCCCGGGATGCAGTCGCAAGAAGAGTCGCTAAATTCAGATCGTTTTCAGTTTGCCCGAGGCTTGCTGGTTCGTGCTGTAATCACTTCGTGCTCTCCTGAGTGAGTTGACTCCAGGTCATCGCAACCCCCCCCCCATTCTTTTTCTGCCCGTCGTTACTGACCGCAATAATCCACGTTTACATTGCAGTCGAGGCACCTTCTGCCTCAACCCACTCGTACCACACCCACACATGCTCTTCGCAGAGTCCTCTGCCCTCTATCAAGGCAGATGGAGGAGTTTCGAAATTTTACAACCAGATGAGGCACTCTGCCATGCTGCACTTGTTTCGATGGTTTCGTCAATTTTCTTCAGTGACGAAGCTGTTTTTGCTTGTCCAACAGTGCGAACTTGCAGTCGCACCACGCTACAGATGGATGAACCCTGACGTCGACAACGGCGGACGCTGTGACCTTCGCGTTTCTTTTGTCCTTAGCGTGTTGCGATTTTTCAGTCGCACTTTTGCCGGCACTATCGACAAGGAGTCACTGAGTAGACTTGCTTGAATGTATTCAACATGTCAACAAGGTAGTCAAACACAACATGAGTGACAAACATCAATTGGAAATCAACATGAAACAT